>WNFO01002594.1_pt1 | contig 14964 bp, 12 predicted proteins | sample 5400251 | NCBI WGS metagenome assembly WNFO01 (sample SAMN13153354, study PRJNA577476) | soil metagenome | isolation source: 100 cm saprolite under Madrone tree | place: USA:California | collected 2016-06-14 | reverse complement strand
GAAGCCCATGAAAAACGATATTCTGATGCCGCACGGTGTTGATCCTTTTTCGTGTCCAGATGATTCGCAACCAGATGGAAACGAGTAGAATCAATGCCGTGCGCTTCTTCAAGCATGGACCGTGCCAGACAGCCGTGGGACAAGCCCGGCCATGACGGGGAAAGTTCTTGGACGACGGCCTTACCTTCCCGTCTTCACCCGCGTCCACAGCCGGTTGATGACGCGCTGCGTCGCCGGATCGCGCGCGGTGATCACAAAAAGCTTCTTGAGCGTCGCCTCGTCCGGATAGATGTTCTTGTCATTGAGGATTTTCGGGTCGACCAGCTTCTGGCTCGCCAGATTGCCGTTGGCGTAAGACAGAAAATCGGAATTCCTTGCCGCGACCTCGGGCCGGTAGAGATAGTTGATCAACTCATAGGCCTCGGCCACATTCTTCGCATCGGCCGGGATCGCGAGATTGTCGAAGAACATCTGCGCGCCTTCTCTTGGAATGGCGTAGCCGATCTCGATGTCGCTTTTTGCCTCGGCGGCGCGGCTTCGCGCCTGCATGATGTCGCCCGACCAGCCCACCACGAAGCAAATCTCACCTGTCGCCAATGCGCTCAGATACTCCGACGAATGAAATTTTCGGACATAGGGCCTGATCTTGATGACGAGATCGGCGGCCTTTTCGAGATCGCCCTGTTTGGTCGAGTTCGGATCGAGCCCGAGATAACCGAGCGCCGCGGGAAAAATATCGTCGGCGGAATCCAGCATGTGAATGCCGCACTCCTTGAATTTTGCCAGGTTCTCCGGCTTGAACACGATATCCCAGCTGTCGATCCTGGCGTCGGGACCGAGGATCTTTTGCACCGCCTTGACGCTGTAGCCGATCCCGGTGGTGCCCCACATGTAGTTGGCGGCATAGAGGTTGCCGGGATCGTAGGTGGCCAGCCGCTTCGTCACGACGCCCCACGCGTTGGCGAGGTTCGGCAGTTTCGATTTATCGAGCTTCTGGAAAACATTCGCCGTGATTTGCCGCTGCAAAAAATAGGCGGTGGGAACGACGACATCGTAACCGGATTTTCCCGCGAGCAACCGTGTCTCCAGGGTCTCGTTGGCGTCGAACGTGTCGTAGACGACCTTGATGCCGGTTTCCCTGGTGAAGTCTTCGAGCACCCCCGGCGCCATGTAGTTCGACCAATTGTAGAAATTGACGGTGCGCTCTTCCGCCCTCGCGGACGGTGAAACCAGCGCAAGGACCACCGCGGCAACCGCGACAACAAACGGGATTTGAGGGCGGAACCGTCGGCATATCATCTGCTATCTCTCATCGGCGGTGCACGGCATCCGACAGGCGTTCCAGCGCGGTGTCGAGCGTCTTGTCCTGCTTGGCGAAACAGAAACGCACCACCGACGTCACCGCATCCTTTTCATAGAAGGCCGACACCGGGATCGCCGCGACCTTGTAGTCGGTCACAATGCGCTTGCAGAAGGCCTCGTCGGTTTCGTTGAGACCGAGCGGCGAAAGATCAACGGTGAGAAAATAGGTGCCCTGCGACCGAAGAACGGGAAATCCGATGCGCTCCAATCCCGCGGTGAGACGATCACGGCTGCGCGCCAGTTCCTTGCGCATGCGATAAAAATAATCCGCCGGCTTGCCGAGGCCATAGGCCACCGCGACCTGAAGATTGGGCGCGGTGGTGAAGGTGAGAAACTGGTGCACCTTCGCAGCGACGCGCAACAGCGGCGGTGCGGCACAGACGAAGCCGATCTTCCAGCCCGTCAGCGAAAAAATCTTGCCCGCGGAACCTACCTTGATGGTGCGGTCGCGCATTCCCGGAATCGTAATCAGCGGAATATGTTCGCGGCCGTCGAAGATCACATGTTCCCAGACCTCGTCGCAGATCGCAACCGTATCGAACTCCTGACAGAACCGCGCCAGCAATTCGAGATCTTCGCGCGGATAGACCACCGCGGCTGGATTGAGCGGATTGTTGAAGAGGACCGCCTTGGTGTTGTGGTTGAAAACGCTTCGCAGCGCTTCTTCCGTCAGCCGCCAATGCGGCGGTTCGAGCCGCACCAGGCGCGGTATGCCCCCGGCCTGGCGAATGATCGGCAGGTAGGAATCATACACCGGCTGGAAAACCACCACCTCGTCGCCGGGCTCGACCACGGCGAGGATCGCGCTGGTCAGCGCTTCGGTGCCGCCGGACGTCACCATCACCTCGGTCATCGGGTCGAGGGTGAGGCCATGCCAGCGCCCGTAGTGAGCCGCGATCGCCTGGCGCAGTTCCGGAATGCCCATCATCGATGGGTATTGATTGTAGCCGTCCATGACAGCATCCGCCGCCGCGCGGCGAATATCCTCGGGGCCGGGATCATCGGGAAAACCCTGGCCGAGATTGATGGCGTTGTTGTCGCGCGCGAGCTGCGACATCGCCTCGAAGATGGTCACGGGAAGATCCGCAAAAACCTTGTTCATCGAAGTCATGGGGAAGGTCAGCCGCCGGTCTTGGTCGGCAGTCCCGCGGCCTTCCAGGCCAGCATGCCCCCCGCGAGATGTTTGTCGTAAGCCAACCCGCCGGCTTGCGCGGCCAACGACGCCGTTACCGATCTTTTCCCTGACCGGCAGGCAAAAACCACCTGCTTGCCCTGGGGATCGGGAATATCCTTCGGATCGAAACTCGAGAGTGGAACGACGACCGCGCCGGGATAGGCTTCGGCCGCGACCTCGTTCGGCTCGCGGACGTCGACGAGAAGGTAGCGGCCCTCGGCCATTCCCTTCGATACCTCTTCCGGCGTCAAATCGTTAACCTGCCCCTGATCCGCCACTCAAATCCTCCCAGTCTCATCTCTTTCAGCATGATCTCAGGCCAAAACGCGTCGCGTTTGTCCGGAGGGAAAACCGGTTCCCACCCCCCGGATCAAGTCAGAGGGCATGCTTTTCCGGATCATGCTCCAGCACGAGCGAATTCGGCAATGCGCGGTTGCTCGCCCTTGCGCGCCAACCTCGCCCCTCGCGCGGCGAAAATCAAGCGCCGGAACCGTCTTCAAGAACCTCAAACCGTGACTTGCGTCCCCACCTCGACCACCCGGCCGCTCGGAATCTGAAAATAATCGGTCGCGTCATTGGCGGTGCGGCTGAGCGATATGAAAAGGTGATCCTGCCAGCGCGGCATTCCCGAATGCGCGGCCGGCTTCAGCGCACGCCGCGAGAGGAAGAACGACGTCGACATGATGTCGAAATGCCAGCCCAGCTTTCGCGCGATCGCCAGCGCTTTCGGCACGTTCGGCGATTCCATGAAGCCAAACCGTAGCGTGACCTTGGAGAAGGTCGCGCTGATCTGTTCCAGCTTGACGCGCTCGGCGGGGTCGATCCGTGGCGTCGGTGCGGTCTCGATGGTGAGAATGACGTTCTTCTCATGCAGCACTTTGTAGTGTTTCAGACTGTGCATCAGGGCGGTCGGGGCGCTGACGGGATCGCTGGTCAGGAATACGGCGGTGCCAGAAACCCGCTGCGGCGGCCGCTTCTCCAGCATCGACACCAGATCGGCCAGCGGAAACTCCAGCTTGCGCGACTTCTCGAACAATAGCCGGCTGCCGCGCCGCCAGGTGTACATCAGCAGCATCACCACGGCGCCCAGCGCCAGCGGCACCCAGCCGCCTTCGAGTACTTTCAAGAGGTTCGCCGCGAGAAAGGTGAGATCGAGAAACAGAAATGGCGCAATCAGCGCCGCGGCCGCAAACGGCGACCATTTCCAGACTCGCCAGATCACGACAAAACCCATCATGGCCGTGACCACCATGGTTCCGGTGACCGCGATGCCGTAGGCCGACGCCAGTGCACTTGATGAGCGGAACAGGACGATGAGCAGAACCACGCCGATCGAGAGCAGCATATTGACCCTTGGAATGTAGATTTGCCCAGAATGGGATTCCGAGGTGTGCCTGATTTCAAACCGCGGCATCAACCCCAGTTGAATGGCCTGGCGGGTCAACGAATAGGCGCCGGTAATCACCGCCTGGCTCGCGATCACGGCGGCAACGATTGCAAGTACAACCATCGGAAACAGCGCCCAATCCGGGAACATCAGGAAGAAAGGATTTTCGAGCGTCTTCGGATTTTCCAAAGCGAGCGCGCCCTGCCCCAGATAATTGAGCGCCAGCGACGGCAGTACGATGAAAAGCCATGCCATCTGAATCGGACGTTTGCCGAAATGTCCGAGGTCAGCGTAGAGCGCCTCCGCCCCGGTCACGGCAAGAAAGACGGCCCCCAGGGTAATAAATCCGATGATACCGTGATGGATCATGAATGAGACGGCATAGCCAGGGTTAAAGGCCAGCAGCACTTCGGGATGCCGTGCGATCTGCGGCAAGGCGGCCACTGCGATCACGGCGAACCACGCACACATGATCGGTCCGAAAAAAGCCGCGACTCGAGCCGTGCCGCGCGATTGCACCGCAAACAGCGCGAGCAATATCACTACCGTCAGCGCCACCACATACGGTTCAAACGCGGCGGTGACTATTGTCATACCTTCGATCGCCGAGAGCACGGAGACCGCCGGCGTGATCACCGCGTCGCCATAAAAAAGAGCACCACCAATGATTCCGAGAAGAACTATCTTGCCGGCAGCCGAACCTATTGCGCGTTGTGCCAGCGCCATCAACGCCAGGGTTCCGCCCTCGCCGTGGTTATCCGCGCGCAGCAGGATCAGCACATATTTCAGCGTCACCACGATGATCAGCGCCCACAGGATCAGGGACAGGACGCCGAGTACCGCCTGTGGAGTGACGCCCGAGTGCCCACTGGCCGCAACAACAGCTTCGCGGAACGCGTAAAGCGGACTGGTGCCGATGTCGCCATAGACGACGCCGATGCTGCCAAGCATGAGTGCCTTGAAGCCGGCGGTGGAATGCGCATCGCCATGCCCATTGGCCGCCGCGGTTTCCACGGCGGGAATTACAACATCGCTGGTCATCGGGACGGAGGCCTCAAAAATGCTTCACTGCACCATAGCAAAGGGAGGCGGCTTATAGCCCTGCGCTGAGAGCATAGCCTACCCTGATTTCGGGCCCTCGCCATGCAAAAATGCATGAAGCGTTAGGTTGCAAACCTGGATTGGTACTCAAATTGTGACTTGGGTGCCGACTTCAACCACGCGCCCGGTCGGAATCTGGAAATAGTCAGTGGCGTCGTTCGCCGACCGGCTGAGCGCAATGAACAGGTGGTCCTGCCACTGCGGCATCCCCGACTGCGCGGATGGCTTCAGCGAGCGCCGCGAGACGAAAAACGACGTCGCCATGATATCGAACTGCCAGCCGAGCTTGCGCGCGATCACCAGCGCCTTGGGAACGTTTGGCGATTCCATGAAACCGAAGCGCAGCCGGACGGTGGAAAATTTGTCGCTGACCTTTTCCATCCGGACCCGCTCGCCCGGATCGACGCGCGGGGTCTGCGCGGTTTCGATGGTCAGGATCACATTGTGCTCGTGAAGCACCTTGTTGTGCTTGAGATTATGCAGCAGCGCCGTGGGCACGAAATTCGGATCGCTGGTGAGAAAAACCGCGGTGCCCTTGACGATGTGCGGTGGACGCTTTTCGAGACTCTTGATCAGGTCCTTTAGCGGAACTTCCGTGCGCCGGGTTTTGGCGATCAGGATCGCGGCACCCCGCCGCCAGGTCCAGATCATGATCGCCATGGCAAACCCGAACAGCAGCGGCACCCACGCGCCCTCAAGCAGCTTCAAAAGATTGGCGCTGAAGAACGTCATGTCGACCACGACGAACGGAACGATCAGCGCCGCCGCGGTGGCCGCGCGCCAGTTCCACAGCTTCCAGATCACGACGAAACCCATGATGCCATCGGCCACCATGGTTGTGGAAACCGCGATGCCATAGGCGGAGGCCAATCCGCTTGAGGTACGGAACAGCAGGACCAGCAGCAAGACACCGATCAGCAACAGCCGGTTCACGCGCGGCAAATAAATCTGTCCGGCGTGCGACTCGGAGGTGTAGCGGACCTCGAAGCGCGGCAGCAGGCCAAGCTGCACGGCCTGACGGGTCAGCGAATACGCTCCGGTGATCACCGCCTGGCTCGCGATCACGGTCGCGGCGGTTGCCAGCACCACCAGCGGCAACAGCAATATCTCCGGAACCATCCGATAGAAGGAATTCTCAATCGCCGCGGGATTGGACAGCACCAGCGCGCCCTGACCGAAATAGTTGATCAAAAGCGAAGGCAGCACGAAATAAAGCCAGCCGGCCTGAATCGGCTTGCGTCCGAAGTGACCCAAATCCGCATAGAGCGCCTCGCCGCCGGTCACCGCGAGAAATACCGCGCCCAGCGTCACCATTCCGATCGTTCCATGGGAGAGCAGGAAATGAATGCCGTACCAGGGATTGATCGCGGCCAGCACCGACGGATCGTCGCTGATATGAACGAGGCCCATCACCGCCAGCGTAGCGAACCAGACGATCATGACCGGCCCAAAAGCCGATGCGACCCGGGCCGTGCCCCCGCGCTGGACCGAGAACAGCACGACGAGGATGAAAACCGTCAGCGGCACCACATAATGTTCAAGCGCCGGCGCTGCGAGCTTGAGGCCTTCCACCGCGGACAGGACCGAAATCGCCGGCGTGATCATGGAATCGCCGATGAACATCGAAGCGCCGATGACGCCGAGCGCCAGCAATGGCCAGCTTCTCCGCCCCAGCGCCTGTTGACCCAGCGCCATCAGCGACAGCGTGCCGCCCTCGCCGTTATTGTCGGCGCGAAGCAGCAGCAGGACGTATTTCGCGGTGACGACGATAAAAAGCGCCCACAGGATCAGCGACAGAACCCCCAGCACAATGACGCGCGTGACCGGCTGGCCCTGCGAAGCACCGGCGACCGCTTCGCGAAACGCGTACAACGGCGAGGTTCCGATATCGCCGAACACCACGCCGATACTTCCGAGCGTCAGCGCCCAAAAACCTGACGTGACCGGACCGTCCTGGGTTTCGGTTGATGTGACGCTGACAGCCATGATGCTGGAAAAACGCTCTGTGGGTTGATTTGATCCGGGCCGGCTATCGACGCTTCTGGAAAGCCTGTCAACCGATCAACCATAGCATCACCGGCGATGCCGCGACGGCCCACGCAGCGGCTTCATCAGAACAATCCATGGTAACATGGTAGTGTGATTGAATTACGGCGTCAGATCGGGCGGCAGCGCCGGATCCTCGCGCATCAGTGTGATGGTGACGCGACGGTTCGCCGCCAATGACGGATCGTCGGGAAACAGCGGCTGGCTGTCGGCCCTTCCCGAGACCGCGAAAATATGGGCCGGCGGCAGCCCTTCCCGCTCCAGAATCTGGCGCACCGCGTTGGCCCGATCCGCCGAGAGATCGAACGCGCCGTAGTCGCTCTGCATCGGCACAAAACCTGAGGCGGTGTGACCGACGATGGAAACGCGGAGCGGCGTCGCCTTGAGCGGAGCTGCAAGTTTCTGAAGCAGCCGGCGGGTGCGGTCATTCGGCACCTTGGAGCCGTCGGCAAACATCGACCGGCCATCCTGGTCGACGATTTCCAGGTTGAGACCCTGGTTGGTCTCCTCAAACATCACGTGTTTTGAAATTTCGGTCAGTTCCGGCAGGTCCTGCAACGCCTGCCGCAATGATGCCGAAGCGAGTGCGAATTCGCGATCGATCTTCAGTCGGGCGCCGGCGGTCTTGTTCCGCTCCTGTTCGTCCGGGGTCGGCGTGTTGGATGCTTCCTCCGGGGGAATGTGCGCGGTGTTTTTCAGCTTCGGCCGTGTCGGCAGGCCATCGGATTCGATGATTCCGGAATAGCGCGCCTCGGTCTGCACGCCGAAAGCGTCGCGCATCGAGCCGGCCACAATTTTCAGCTTGTTGTTGTCCATGGTGGAGAACGCGACGAGCATCACGAAGAAACTCATCATCAGACCCATCAGGTCGGCAAAGGACACGTACCAGCCGTGCCCTCCAGCATGTCCGGCGCCACGTTTTTTCTTGGCCATCGTTGATTTTCCGAATCCGAGGTCGGCCGTTCAAGCCGGGACCGGTTCGCCCTCTTCTTGGCGGTGTTTTTCGGGCAGATAGGCCAGCAACATTTCCCGCACCAGCGTCGGACTTTTGGAATCCCGGATCATCAGAATGCCGTCGATGATCAGCGTGCGATTGGTCTCCTCGTCGAGCAATTTGCCATGCAGCTTGTCGGCGATCGGCAGGCAGAACAGGTTCGCGATCACCGCGCCGTACAGCGTCGCCAGCAAGGCGGTTGCCATGAACGGACCGAGCTTCGAAGGATCGGTCATGTTGGCAAACATCTGAACCATGCCGATCAATGTGCCGACCATGCCGAACGCCGGCGTGCAGTCGCCGATGGCGCGGTAGATTTTCCCGCCTTCGTCGAGATGCATCAGAAAGTTGTCGCGATCGCGCTCGAGATTGTCCCTGATAAATTCGAGATCGTAGCCGTCGGCGACATAGCGAATTCCCTTGGCGAGAAACGGCTCGTCGGTCTCGACTTTTTCGAGGCCGACCGGCCCCTGCTTGCGGGCGATTTCAGCGATGCGGGCGAGTTCGTCGACGAGATCGCGCGCGGAGAGCCGGCTCATCGTGAAGGCGAATTTAGCGCCCAGCGGCAGACCGTGCAGGATAGCGCTGAGCGGAAACCTGATCATGGTCGCGGCGATCGATCCGCCGACGACGATGATGACAGCATGCTCGCTGATGAACATGTGAATATCGCCGCCCATGAGCATTATCACTGATACAACAATGATGCCGGACACGAGCCCAACGCTCGTCATGATATCCATGGGGAACTCCAACGCGTAGGCGAACGACCGGCCGTTCTGGACGGAGACGGGGCCCATCCCGAGCCCCGCGACAAGAACCCTACGTCCCCGCCATTAAAGACGCGTAAAGCTTAAACCGTCGGGGCCTGTGCGAACCGGCCGCAACCTCGATGCGCGCGGCGGCCAAAGCCGTGAAGGGGCCAATGGATTGGCGTCCGGACGTGATCGCAACGTTCTGCTAACCATAATTAGCGCGCCTGTCTCCGGCGGCGGCACTTTCAGCCGGCCGACAGGCCGGTGAGTTCGAGGCTGCGCGCACGCAATCGCTGGCGCGCGCCCGCATCATAGGCCTGCGGATTGGCCTGGGCCTGCTGCATGCCGTTGAAAAACAGCCCGCTCTTGCCGGCCACATCGTCGCCGGCGGCAAGATGGAGTATCGCCTCCCCGCCCTGCTCCACCGTAGAGATCGGCGTGATGCCGCCTTCGCGGACCATCGTGGTGTTCATATAGGTCGCGGGATGCAGCGCATTCACGCTCACGCCCGATCCCTCGAGTTCCTGGGCGAGATCGATCGTGAACATGATCTGCGCCAGCTTGCTCTGCGCATAGGCGCGGTTGCCGTTATAGCCTTTGGTCAGCATCACGTCGTCGAAATCGAGCGGGTGCTGGCCGAGCGAGGCGACGTTCACGATGCGGGAGGGCGCGCTTGCCTTTAGCAAAGGCAGCAGCAGATGTGCGAGCAGAAAGCCGGAAAGGTAATTCACGGCAAACCGCAGCTCGTGTCCGTCCGCACTGGTTTGTCGCCCAGACCCGAGCGACCGCGATCCGATCCCGGCATTGCTGATGAAGACGTCGAGCCGCTGATGCCCGGCGAGCACCGCGGCCGCGAGTTGCCGCGCTCCTGCAATCGACGACAGGTCGGCCTGATAGAAGACCGGCTCGATGTGTCCCTGGCCGCGGATCTCATCGGCAAGGGTTTTGGCCCGCGCCTGGTCGCGGCCGTGGATCAGGACATTGGCGCCGGCCGCGGCCAGTCTGGCGGCGACATAGCGGCCGACGCCATCGGTCGAGCCCGTGATCAAAACCGTCTTGCCGGCCATTTTCATCGCAAAGCGCTCCTACGCGTATTCCGCAAAAGTGGGTACCGGTTTTGCGAATAGAATACGCGCAAACTAAAGCCGTCAGTGAATTTCGGCCGAGCGAGCCAAAGCTTCCTTCAGCTTCTCAAGGGTGAAGGACGGGCTGCGGGCGATCTCGAGGATCGGCGTTTCGCGGCGGCCGCAGAGTTCGGCGGCGTCCGGCAGCTTCGCGGCAACATCGAACGGAATGACCACGGCGCCGTGTCGGTCGGCATGAATGAGATCGCCGGAGCGCACCGTCATTCCGGCCACCCGCACCTCGCCGCCAAAACTTTCGGCATGAACATAGGCGTGAGACGGTCCGATCGAGCCTGCCAGCGCCTGAAAGCCCGGCGCCCATTGCGGGATGTCGCGGATCGATCCGTCGGTGATCACGCCGACGCAGCCGAGCGCCTTGTGCACGGCACTTTGCACCTCGCCCCAGAACGCGCCGTATCCCACATCGGCGCCGTCGATATCCTGAATCACGGTGATGCGCGGCCCCTGTCCGGTCCCGACATATTCGTAATAAGCGAGCCGCCGCGCCTGCTGTTCGGCGGCGGCAAGTCCGGAAGCCACCACGGAGCGGATCGTCACCGTGCGGGCATAGCCGACGATCGGCGGCAGATCGGGAAACGGACAGACCAGCGGCTTGGTCGTGTAGCCGATCAGGCGACGTCCCGGCGCGACGATTTCCAACGCGTTGCAGATCGTCGGCGTGTCATGGCGCGCCAATGCTTCAAGCAGTGCAGCAGGCAGCGGCGCGGTTGCGGAATTCGTCACGGCGTTCTCTCCAGGGTTTTGCGGGCCGGCCAGTTGCGGAAAGGCCGTGTATGACCAGCCATATAGCCGAGAAAAGCGTGATCAGCAAAATGCCGTTCAGTTCAGCCGGGCCGGCCGATTATCCTGTTCGGGTTCGGTGACAACAGACAGTGGCGGCGCCGGACTTGAAGGGGCGACATTGGCCGGCGGCGTCGCCGGCGCGGCGGCATTGCGCGCATGGTCGCGATAAGACTTCCATCCGGCCGGCAGGCTCAAAAGGTAAAGCACCGAACCCGCCGATATAATGTGCCAGGGATAGCTGACCAGAAGCGCGATGAAGAAAATCACCGAGACGAAAACCGGCAGCACCATTTCCGGCGGCACCCGCATGCGCACGGTCTTGCCCGAAAACACCGGCAGCCGCGAAACCATCAGGAATGCAATCAGCAGCGTGTACAGCGCCGTCAGCATCGCCGGCGGCATCGGCACCCCCAGGAACGCAAGGTAGACCGGAAGCAGCACGGTGATCGCGCCAGCGGGCGCCGGAACGCCGGTGAAATAATTCGCCGCAAAGGCCGGCTTGTTCGGATCGTCCATGGTCGCATTGAAGCGTGCCAGCCGCAGACCGCCGCTGATCGCGAAAACCATTGCCGCGATCCAGCCGCCATTGTTCAGGTCATGCAACTGCCAGAAATACAGGATCAGCCCCGGCGCGACGCCGAAATTGACGAAATCCGCGAGGCTGTCGAGCTCCGCCCCGAATTTCGACTGGCCCTTGATCATGCGCGCCACGCGGCCGTCGAGGCCATCGAGCACGGCGGCAAACACGATCGCCGCCACCGCCAATTCCATCCGTCCCTCGGTGGACAGCCGGATCGCGGTCAATCCCGCGCAGATCGCGAGCAAGGTGATGACGTTGGGCACCAGCATCCGCACCGGAATCGGGCGGAACCGGCGGCGGCGCATTTCCGGATATTTGGGATCAACGGGCATCTGCATGGCTCGGCTATATATAGCAAGCGCCGGCCTGCTCCGCCATCGCGGGCGTCAAGTGGCTGGTTCGGCGGCACAAATGGTTAATCGGCGCGGTAGGTTCGACCGGGATCTCCAAGCTTGAAATCAGCCAGAATGGTCTCCCCGGCCACCGCCGTCTGGCCTTCCGAGACCAGCGCCGTGGTGCCTTCGGGCAGATAGACGTCGAGGCGGGATCCGAACCGGATCAACCCGAACCGCTCGCCCGCGCCGATCGTCTGCCCTTCGCGGACGAACGATACGATCCGGCGCGCCACCAAGCCTGCGATCTGGATCACGCCAATGCGTCCATTCGGGGTCGAGATCACAAGCGAATTGCGCTCGTTGTCCTCGCTGGCCTTGTCCAGTTCGGCATTGATAAAGGTGCCCGGCCGATAGGCGATCCGGTCGATCCGCCCCGCGACCGGACTGCGGTTCACATGGCAGTTGAACACGCTCATGAATATCGAGACACGCGGCAGCGGCCTGTCGCCCAGACCGAGTTCGGCCGGCGGCAGCACCTGCGTCACCATCGAGATGCGTCCATCGGCCGGCGCCACGACGATGCCCTCGCGTATCGGCGTGACCCGCACCGGATCGCGGAAAAAAAGCGCGCACCAGACCGTCAGCAAGGTGCCGATCCAGCCCAGCGGCGTCCAGATCCAGAACAGGATCAGGCTGGCAAGCGCAAAGCCGCCGATAAACGGATAGCCCTCCGGATGAACAGGAGGAATTTGCGCGCGGATGGAATTGGCGATGGACATCAGAATTCACTGTTCATTTGCGCCCTCTCCCGTCTGGGAAAAGGAATTACACTTCGATCATTCCGCCGCGGCTGGAGTCGCCAGCGCGTCGTCGACCAGCGGTGGGGCGCGGTTCGGCGCTTCGTTCTCGTCGGCGATCCGCGCCAGTCTCTCCCGCGCCTCCTGGGCTTCACGCTGCCTGTTCCACATACTGGCATAGAGTCCGCCGGTTGCCAAAAGCTGGGAATGGGTTCCACGCTCGGCAATGCGGCCCTGATCCAGCACGATGATTTCGTCGGCGCCGACGATCGTGGACAGCCGATGCGCGATCACCAGCGAGGTGCGGTTGCGCGACACCCGCTCCAGCGCATCCTGGATTTCCTGCTCGGTATGGCTGTCGAGCGCCGATGTAGCCTCGTCGAGCACCAGGATCGGCGGGCCCTTGAGAATTGTGCGCGCGATCGCGACACGCTGCTTCTCGCCTCCCGATAATTTCAGGCCGCGCTCGCCTACTTGCGTCTCATATCCCTTCGGCGACATCCGGATAAAATCGTCGATTTGCGCGAGCTGCGCCGCCTGCTCCACCTCGGCGTCGCTGGCGTCCCAGCGGCCATAACGAATGTTGTAACGGATTGTATCGTTGAACAATACGGTGTCCTGCGGCACCATCCCGATCGACGCCCGCAGCGAAGATTGCGTGACGTTCCGGATGTCCTGGCCGTCGACCAGGATCTTGCCGCCCGAGATATCGTAAAGCCGAAACAGCAGCCGCGAGATGGTCGACTTGCCGGCACCGGAGGGGCCGACGATCGCAACGGTCTTGCCGGCGGGCACCTCGAAGCTGAGGCCTTTCAGGATCGGCCGCTCGGAATCGTATGAGAACCGCACATCGTCGAAACGAACACTGCCTGAGGTCACGATCAAGGGCTTCGCGCCGGGAACGTCCTTGACCTCGGGATTTCGTGACAGAACGCCGAGCATCTTTTCGATATCGATCACCGCCTGCTTGATCTCGCGATAGACCATGCCCATGAAATTGAGCGGCTGGTAAAGCTGGATCATCATGGCGTTGACCATGACGAAATCGCCGACGGTATTGGTTCCGCGGCGGACACCGATCGCGCACATCAGCATGGTCGCGGTCAATCCGGCGGTGAAAATGACGGCCTGACCGGTATTGAGAACCGCCAGCGAGGTATAGGTTTTCACGCTGGCGCGCTCATAGCCTTCCATCGAACGATCGTAGCGCGCGGCTTCGCGCTGCTCGGCGCTGAAATATTTGACCGTCTCGTAGTTCAAAAGCGAGTCGATCGCCTTGGTGTTCGCGTCGGTGTCGGACTCGTTCATCTTGCGGCGAATCTCGATCCGCCATTCGGTTGCGATGTAGGTGTAGTACATGAAGACCACGACGGTGATCATGGTCGCGAACACGTAGCGCCAGTCGAATTGCCACAGCAGCACGCCCATCAACAGCGTGACTTCGACGACGGTCGGGACGAGTTGCAGGATCACCATGCGGACAATGACTTCGATGCCGAGCCGGCCGCGCTCCAGCACGCGCGTCAGGCCTCCGGTCTTGCGCTCGAGGTGAAAGCGCAGCGACAGCTCGTGCATGTGGACGAAGGTGAGATAGGCAAGCTTGCGCACCGCGTGCATCGCAACCCGGGCGAAGATTCCGTCGCGCCATTGGGTCAGGACCGCCATCAGCACGCGAATCGCGCCGTAGCTCAAGGTCATGATCAGGGGCGACGCGATCAGCCACAACGGCCAGTTCGATGCCTGCACCGGCGCGGTATCCTTACCGGTCAGGGCGTCGATCGCCCATTTGAAGGTGAACGGCACCGAGAGCGTCGCGAACTTGGCGACCAGCAACAGCACCACCGACCAGACCACGCGCATCTTGAGATCGACCCGATCGCCGGGCCAGATGTATGGCCACAGATGCGCCAGCGTCCCGATCAGGGTCGCCTGCTCGACCGATCGGCCGGAAGAAGGCTGCGGTTGGCCGGCACCCGGGGACGAATCAGTGTAAGTCATTGATCAAGAGCCTGAAGAATCACCGGCGCACGGGTGTTTTGTGTCGATCTGCATGGTGTCCGTCATATAGAGCGTCTGCCCTCCGCTTGCACCCTCACGGAGCAATTCTTTCGGGATTTGCAGGCACTTGCGGATTAATTCAACTGCCGTCGCCAATTCAATGGGCTTGACGCATTTACGCTGCAGTGCCAAATCCGAGTATGAGCAAGATCAAACCCAAGATGAACAAGATCAAAACCGTCTGTGTCTATTGCGGCTCCGGCCCCGGTACCAATCACCGCTTTGTAGAGGCTGCCATCGCGCTGGGGAAGATCCTCGCCGATAACGGCGTGAGCCTAGTCTATGGCGGCGGTTCAAACGGCTTGATGGGCGCCATTGCCAAATCCACATTGGATCATGGCGGCAACGTCATCGGCATTATTCCGGAGTTTCTGATCGCCCGCGAAAACGCCATGGCGCGCGTTCAGGAATTGATCGTGACGCCCGACATGCACGAACGCAAACGGA
>WNFO01002590.1_pt1 | contig 14968 bp, 10 predicted proteins | sample 5400251 | NCBI WGS metagenome assembly WNFO01 (sample SAMN13153354, study PRJNA577476) | soil metagenome | isolation source: 100 cm saprolite under Madrone tree | place: USA:California | collected 2016-06-14 | reverse complement strand
ATTCTCGGATGAGAACACCGACCAGACTTTTTCGCTAACCATGCCTACAGACGCTGATGCGCGTGCGCGCAGTCTGCGTATTGAAGTTGCGCCGTCGGTGGCCGGTACGTTGTTTGGCGCGCTCGACTATTTGACGAGCTACCCCTACGGCTGCACCGAACAAACAATGTCCAGTTTTCTTCCGAATGTGATCGTGACGAAAGCGCTGAAGGATGTGAAGACCTCAACGATCCGCGGATCAAATGATCTGGAAAAGAAAGTCCAGAAAGGCGCGGATCGTCTTTACGCTTATCAGCACGACGACGGCGGTTGGGGCTGGTGGAAAGATGACCAGAGCGATCCTTTCATGACGGCTTACGTCGTTGATGGTCTGACACTGGCAAAAAACGCGGGCTATGAAGTGAATGAGGATAGGCTAAGCCGTGGACGCCAGAAGCTAAAAGAAATGGTCGAGGCGGGAAAAACAGAGGCCGGCACGACCATTGATCTCGAAACGCGTTCATTCATGGTCTATGCCCTCGAAGAAAGCGGCGGCGCTGACAGCCAGCAGGTCGAAAAAATTTTCGGCGAACGCGGCAACCTGCAACCTTATGGCCGCGCCTTGCTGGCCCTGACACTCAAATTGAAGAAGGACGAAAAGCGCGCAAAGGACATTGCCGCGGAAATCGAACGAACAGTCACTGCCGATAATTATTCCGCACACTGGGAGTCGCGGCGTCGCGCAATGCTGGACTTTGCTGAAGAAGATGATACCGAGGCTACAGCACTATCGCTGAAAGCTCTCGCGCGCATCAAACCGAACAGTGATCTGGTGCCGCGCGTGGCCCGTTGGCTGGTTTCGGATCGCCGTCACAGCTACTACTGGGAATCCACCAAGGACACGGCATTTGCCATCTTTGGGTTGATCGACTATCTGAAAGTTAGCCGCGAGCTATCACCCGATTACGATGTCGAGGTTTACCTGAATGGTGAGAACGTAATCACGCAGCACATTTCGTCGGTCGCTGCTTCACAAACTATTTCACTCAATCGCAAGGCGGGGGACGTTAACGCAACCAACGATGTGCGCATCGTGAAGCGCGGCAAAGGCGTACTTTATTTTTCTTCGTCGCTTGATTACTACACCGGCGAGGAAGATGTGCCCGCGCGAGGTTCCGCCGATCTCAATGTGACTCGCGAATACTTCCGCCTGCGCGTGGTTGATGATGGCAGCAAACTCAAATGGAAACTCGATCCGCTGAGCGGCGACATTCATTCCGGTGACATGCTGGTGGTGCGTTTGAAACTTAACGGCACAAAAGCACGCCACCTGATGCTGGAAGATCCTATTCCCTCGGGCGCCGAACAAGTGGAAAGTGTCGGCAACCTGAATCTCGATTACACCTCGGGATACGATTGGTCGGATTGGTACAGCTCGCGCGAGTTTCGCGATAACCGCACGGTGTTCTTCCTGGATTACTTTGACGGCAGCACAACTTTCCAGTACGCCATCCGCGTACAGGTGCCGGGACAATTTCGCATCGCGCCGGCGCGCGCTGAACTGATGTATCGCCCGGCCGTGCAATCAAACACCGCATCGGGACGAATGAATTTCCTGGAACGCAAATAGGTCGGCCCACATTGGCCTAAAGGACAGAAGAAAATGCTAATAGAAACATTTTCATCGATAGTGACTGCGGTGCGAAAAGTTTTCGCAAACTGGCCCGCGCTTTTGCTGGTGGCGATTGTTTACGTTGCGCTGCTGGTCACACTCTACTTTTTCGTGGCGGTCAGAGAAGCGAGCATCGCGCAAGTGACCTTGACCTTTGCGCTTGCCCTGGTGGCGCCCATCCTTTTCTTCGTGCTTCAGGCGATGATTGCGAGTGGGTTTTCTGACTCCGGACCGGTGAGCGCCGGCCTGCTGGCAAAAAGATCGCTGACAGGTTTGTGGAAATTCATAGTGATCACGTTGCCGCTTATTGCGCTGGCAGTCCTCGTGATTTACCTGCTGGCGAAATATCAGTCACATCTTGCGGCCGCACCCGACGGCGCCACGCAACTTCATCCAATGGCAATGTCGTCACGAACGCATGAGGCGGCGCGCGCCCCAATCAACTGGAAAGGCGCCGCACTTTCCACCGTAAGATATTTGGCACTCGGTCTGGTGTTGCCCCTCTTCGCTATTCATTTGTGGCTGGCCACCGCGCGCGATGGCTTGATCGCGGCCATCAAGAAAACTGGACAACTGCTTGCGCGTGCTTTCGCGCCTCAGTCGGTATTGATATATGCCGCCGGCTTTTTGATTTTCGCGGTGGTTCCTTATTTTCTATTGTTCCGCACTACGCCCAACAAACATGCATGGCTGGAAGTAATTCTGCTCACCATCCGCCTCGCCGCTGTTTTCGCGCTCACGCTCCTGGGTTGGGTCGTAACAGTTAAAGCCATTGCACTGCTTAATATCCAATCACCCAAATCGCCGGAGCCGGTTGCAAACGAGGCAGCCTAATGTTTGCACGGCGCGCATTTGCTGACCGCGCTACGAACGAGTGGACTGGCGGACACTCTCGCCGCGCTTTGCTAGCCGGCATAGTGTTTTTTGCTTTGGCGGCTTCAGCATGGTCCATCGCGCGGGTTAGCACTTTGTCGAATGCTGGATCAGTCACGGCTGACGACAACCAGTTAGACCAGCGTCTGCAACAGGCCGCAACTCTGGCGCTCGGTGATCGACGTGGCGCGATTATCGTCATGGACCCGCAAACAGGGCGGATTCGTGCCGTGATTAATTCGGAACTCGCCTTTCGGGAGAGTTTTCCGCCGGGCTCGACAATCAAGCCCTTCGCCGCCCTGGCAGCCTTGCGCGCCGGTTTGATCGACGAAGACGCGCGCACGCTGTGCCACGAAAAATATTCACACGGCAAGTTTCATACAACTTGTTCGCATCCGCTCGACCTGCCGCCGCTGAATCCGACTGAAGCAATTGCCTATTCATGCAATTACTATTTTGGGAGGCTCGGCGAGCGGCTTTCGGAAATAGATTTCTCGACAACACTGAACGATTTTGGTTTTGGTAGAAAGACCGCCATTAACATTGCTAACGAGTCGCCGGGGAAAATGCAACGCTCGGTTTGGCAACCGCAATCGGCCATGGGCGAAGGCGAGTATCTTGAAACTACTCCGCTGCAACTAATCAATGCGTACGCCGCTTTGGTGAATGGCGGCCGTGTTTTTGTGCCTCATCTTTCTGCAAAATCAAACGCGGCTGCGGAAATTCAAAACAACGTCACAATCAATGACGAACAGCGCGAGTTGATCGTTAAGGGAATGCGGGGCGCGGTTCGTTATGGCACTGCCGAGTCTGCCAATCTCTATTCGCTGCCACTCTACATTTTTGGCAAGACCGGCACGGCAACAGAAATCAATGGCTATCGCACGCATGGTTGGTTCGTGGGTTTTGTATCACGCCCGAACAACGACGGTAACGACGCGGGCGTGCCTGCTCCTGACAAAGTTGGACTCGCCGTGCTGGTTTTTCTTGCAAGAGCACATGGCGTCGAGGCAGCGGCAGTTGCGCGGCCAATCTTCGCGGAGTTTGCCCGCACCGATCCGGTTCAAGTTGCAGCGACCAATACGCAAACGCCCGTCGCCTTGTCACGGAATGCAGCAGGCGATCCGCAATCACCAGCTTCAGTTCGAGTTTTTGTGGTGCGCGAGAACGCAGTGCGCTCGATGTCGGTTGAGGAGTACGTTCGCGGTGTGGTCGCGGCTGAAGGCAGCACTGAAACTGAGCCGGAAGCTTTGAAAGCGCTCGCTATTGCCAGCCGTACTTTTATTTACAAAAACCTTGGCCGGCACGCGGCGGATGGTTATGACTTTTGCACTACAACACATTGCCAAAGATATTCGCCGGGGGCGGCTGATGGTTCGGATGTGCCGGCGCGAATCAAAGAAGCAGTCGCCGAAACGAGCGGCGAGGTTTTGCGTGACGCGGACAATCGCGTGGTTGACTCATACTTCAGCGCTTCATGCGGCGGCGCAACGGCAAATATGGCAACACTCTGGGGCAAGAGCGCGCCACCTTACCTGCAGGGCGTGAGCGATGAATACTGTGAGAGTCAACCACATCACAGTTGGACCGACAAAATTCCGGAAGCAAAACTTTTACAGGCATTGCAAAGTGATCCGCGTACCCATGTCGGAACGCGCCTGGTGAATGTTCTTGTTTCTCGGCGTGATGAAACGGGACGGGCGCAATTGATAAGCATTCAAGGAGAGCGGCAGGTAACGGTGAGTGGCTGGGACTTTAAGATTATCGTGGGTCGCGCGCTGGGCTGGAACTTGCTGAAGAGTTCACGCTTTGAAATTTCTCGTTCAGGTTCAAACTTCATATTTCGTGGCAGCGGGTTTGGCCACGGTCTGGGCCTCTGCCAGGAAGGCGCGCATGTGATGGCAGTGCGCGGCGCAAACTATCGACAGATTCTCCAGAAGTATTTTCCTACGACACACCTCGCGACGGAACACCGGTCAGAAGCCGATTTGCTTTGGGGCTCGCCCGAAATCAGCGTCACCTCGACACGCGGGCGAAGCGTCACCCGTCTGACGATTTCCAGCGAAGCCTTTCGCCTCAACTATCCCAGCACGATCAGCCAACGCGAGGCCGAAGACTTGCTCGGCTTGTTACAGTCAGCGCGCCGGTCATTGATCGATCGGATTGCCGCCGCCGGCATGGCCCTGCAGTTGCCTGCCCTGGAAGTTTTTGTTAATGACACTACTGGCAACTTTGTCGGACGAACGGGACAACCGCCCTGGGCAGCCGCGGCCACGCGCGACAAGCGTATCGAGTTGCAACCGCTGGCGACACTCAAACGAAAGCGAATCCTCGAGACCACCGTGCGGCACGAGTTGGCCCACGCCGCTATCGATGTGGTCGGTCGCGGTCGCGCGCCGCGCTGGTTGGCGGAAGGATTGGCAATATACCTGGCCGGTGAAGGCACATTCGTTGAGCGCTACGCGCCTCGTTCCCAAATGACGACTAAGGACATCGAACAGAAACTTGCCGCCGCGCGATCGGCGCAAGAGATGCGGGTCGCATATGCCGCCGCATATTTGGAAGTAAAACGCCTGATTCAAAATGGAGGTGAGGCAAGCGCATGGCGCCGGGTGGCCCAGTAATTTCACCAGCGCGAATTGTCTTGATTTTGTCGCCTGCTTAGTCGACGATGCTTATGTCTCTCCTCCGCGACGGTCACACGACGCGTACGCTGAATTGCTACCCATGAAAAAATCGACAATAGCTGCTCGACTCACGCGAATCGTCCTCGCAGTTGCGCTTTCGGCCGCGCCCCTGACAGCGCAAAAGCGCGGCACAGCTCCGCGCAAGCCGGCGCCGGCACCGACTGTTGCGCAACCCACGGAAACTATTCCAACTTTTGACACGCTGCTGGCAGACGACAGTTATAAGGTCTACTTTGAAGTTCGCGGCGTGGGCCAGTTGATTCGTTCTTCCGCTGTCAATGACTTACTCGAACCGGTAATGAAAATCGGCGGGCCACCCAAAGAGTTTCGGACGGCTCTGAAATGGCTGGATGCCCACGCTGAGAGTCTCGCCGGTTCGCGCCTGTTCGTGGCCAGTTGGCCCACGCAACCAAACTTACCCGCAGTATTGATGGCGATCGAATTCGCTTCGCCCGAAGAAGCCCAGAAGTTTGAGCCTCAGTTGCGCCGGTTCATGCCAATTCTTGCGCCGACGCCGGAACCAACTCCGTCGCCGTCACCTGGTCAGCCGAATGCTGCCACAGCGCAGCCGGTGCAGCCGCAAACTGCCACCGCCTCGCTTCCTTATCGCATCCTGCAGGTTGGATCGCTGGTGCTGGTCAGCGATAAACCTTTTGCTTTTCGCGATCTGAAGCCGCGTCATGCAAAACTGCTCGCAGAAGATCAGAATTTCGTGACGGCGCGCAATCGCTTTGCGTCCGAGTCTCTTTTCCTTTACGTCGACGTGAAGGCGATTGAAAAGGAAGACCAGGACCGCCGCAAGAAAGTTGCGGAGGAAGACGAACGGCGGATTGAAGAAGAACGCAATCGCATAAAACAGGACCAGGCGGCTGCTCAGGTCGACGAGCCCACGATTGTTGCGGCGACGGAGCTGCCCTCGCCTGATGAGCCGCCTCCGCACGCCGCCAACGCCGCAGCAACCTTAAGCGCATCGGCGCCGGCTCAGACAAACACCATCGTAACGCCCAGCGGCCAGGAGAGGAATCCGGATTCCGCATTGATGAGTACGCTCATGTATTCCGTTTACGGCGGAATTTTTGGTGGCCAGCCGAAGTGGCCCGAAGCTGTTGCCGCAGCAGTCGCCTTTGAAGGAGATGCATATGTCGTGCGCGCTTTGATTCTCAGCAGCGCCGAAAACAAGAACGTAGCCGTACCTTTTTTTCCGCAGTTCATTTCCGGCCCAGCTGTGATTCCCGGGTCGCCCAGCGTTCTTCCGGCTGACGCCGATCTGTTTGTTTCAGCTTCGCTCGATTATCCGCAGATCTATGACGGACTGTTGAAGACAATCGCGAGTATGAATGAACGCTCGGGCCCGTATTCGATGCAAACAGTAAACGCCGGTCCGCCCGCTTCTCCCTTCGCTGAATATGAGAAAAAACTGGGACTTAAAATTAAGGACGACGTTCTGCCGTTGTTGGGAAATGAATTAGCGGTGGCGCTCGTGCCCAGGAGCACCAGCGAAGACGCCGCGAACTCGTCCGCATCACCTGCGACTGACAGTCAACAGAAAATCAAGACGTATGATCCTGATCCACTAATTGCAATCGCAGTAAAAGATAAGGAAGCTGTGCGCCGCTTGATACCTAAGCTGATCGAATCGTTGGGGTTCAAGGGCGCAGGCCTTCTCGCCCAAACCGAACGGAAGGACGACACCGAAATCACGACCTATGCGAATGTGTTGTCCTATGCTTTTGTCGGTGATTTTCTAATTCTTTCGCCAAACCCAGACGCGACAAAACGCGCCGTCGCGGCTTATTTAAATGGTGAGACACTTTCCGCAAGCAGCCATTTCCGGAATGCGAGTCGTTGGCAGTCGCGACAAGTGCTGGCCCTGGTTTACGTGGCGCCGGCGCTGGTCCAGCGATATGGCCTGACGGGAAATCTGACAGGCCCGGGCAATGAAAAGATTGCGGAGTTGCTTTCGCGATTGAATCCGACTATCGAACCACTAACTTATTCGCTTTCAAATGAAGGGTCTGGTCCGCTGCACGAGTTACACGTCCCGAAAAACTTGCTGTTGCTGATGGTGGCAAGCATTTCAAACGACGCCGGCGCGGCGCCCCTGAAGGCCAACGAAGCGGCAGCGAAGAGCGAGTTGCGAACATTGGTCAGCGCTGAAGCAACCTATCGAGCCACGGCCGGCGATGGTCGCTATGGAACGCTCGATGAACTAATTAAGGCTGGATTGATCAGCAAGGAAGCCATTGAGAGGTATGGATACGAGATCGAGTTGATAGTGTCAGCGAATAAGTTTGAGGCTACGGCAGTGCCGCTTGAATATGGCAAGAGCGGCAACTTTTCTTACTTTGTCGATGAAAGCGCGGTGGTGCGTGGCGGCGACCACGGCGGCGGCCCGGCCACGATTTCCGATTCGCCCCTTGAGTAACATGTTGTCACGCATTTCCCGGCGCGCCTGCGGCTGCGAGGTTCTGAATTTCCACCGGCTCGATCGTGCCCGCTGGTTCGAACCCAAGTATTTTTGAATAAAAATAGAACTCGCCGTCGAGCGCCCGTTTGATGTTTTGTGCCTGCCGGAATCCATGCTGCTCACCTGCAAACTCAATGTAAGCGACTGGAATTCCTTTGGCTTGTAACGCGGCCACCATAGTCTCGGCCTGACTGGGCGGTACAACTTTATCTTCCAACCCCTGAAAGAAAATTACCGGACAAGACAAGCGATCGGTAAAGTTAATTGGCGAGCGCGCGTAATAGATTTCACGCGCTTCGGGGTATGGTCCAAAAAGACGATCCAAATAGCGCGACTCAAATTTGTGCGTGTCTTTCGCCAATGCCTCCGCGTCGCTGACTCCATAGTGACTGGCGCCGGCCTTGAAAGCATCGCGAAAAGTCAACGCGCATAGCGTCGTGTAACCGCCGGCGCTGCCCCCGCTAATCATCAGTCGATCTGGATCGGCGTCACCACGCGCAATCAGGTAACGCGCGCCATTTACACAATCATCAACGTCAACAATTCCCCATTGGGCTTTCAGTCTGTCGCGATAGGCACGACCAAAGCCGGTGCTGCCGCCGTAATTAACGTCCAGGACGCCGATGCCGCGGCTGGTCCAGTATTGAATACCGAGGCTCTTAACGGTAGTGCTGGCCGCAGTTGGACCACCATGACTTAACACTAGCAGCGGCGGGCGTTCGCTGTCGGGTGCTCGATAATTCGCATTGGTCGGGCGATAGAAAAAACCATAAGCCGTCAGACCAGCTTCAGTCGGGAACTCAACAGTTTCCGGCTGTGAAAGATATCCTTCTGCGATCTCAATATTGTTGGAACGTCGCAATACTTCGAAGCGGCGCGTCTTCAGGTTAAGCTTGACAATCGAAAGCGGTTCGGTTGGCGAGCCGGCACGCATCACGGCGTAGCCCGGCGCGGCTCGCACATAAGTAATGTCAGTGTAGGAACTTTCAATGCGCTCGAGCTTGCGCGTCCGGGAGTCGATAATGTCAACTCGCCAAATGCCTTTTTCGACGTAGCTGCAAACAATTTGTTCCGCGGATTCGAAAGCGAAGGTCGACATGCCAAAGACCCACTGTGGCATGCCAAATTCGGCTTCCACCTCGACCACTGGTTCGACGGAGTCCGCTTCGTTAAGGCGATAAATATTCCACCAGCCGGTGCGATCGGAAACAAAGTACAACTCGCCGCGCGGCGACCATTGCGGATGAAAGATCGATTCCTGATTGCCACCCGCGAGTTTTTCAGGTTGGTCCAACGATCCATCATCTTTGATTCTTGCCACCCAAAGCTCGGTTTCGTCCCAGGGCATGTTTGGATGGTTCCAGGTTAACCATGCCAGCCGATTACCATCGGGGCTGAGTCGCGGCGAGGAATAAAAGTCATTGCCGGAAGCCAGAACATCGGCGGCTCCATCGGCGAGATTTATGCTGACCAGATTGTTTACTGCTTCCGCAACCGTGTGATCTTCCCGAATGCAAATCACCCGTCGCCGCGGGTCATCCACAATTGCGTCGGCATAACGCATATTTGGAAGCGTCGTAAGCGGCTCAGGCGGGCCGCCGTTTCGTTGTACATAAATCTGCTGGTCGGAAAAATTGGAAAAGTAAACCGTGCCGTCGCGCACGACATAGTCGCCGCCGCCATATTCGTGAACGCGTGTCCGCGCGTTGAAGCCGTGCGGTGTCACATCTGCGATGCGACCTTCAATGTCGCGTTTAACGATAACGCTGCGCCCGCCTTCACTGGGTCGCATCTCGATCCAGTAAAGGTCGTCGCCATCTATTGACGGCTGGCCCACGGCGATTGTGCCCGCAACAATCAAGTCGGAAGTTATCGGCGATTCCCATGAACCAAAAGGCACCACACGTGGCTCGCTCATTTCCAGTTTCTCCTTAGAATGACTAAAGAACGACTAATTTCATTCACCAAATGTCACTTGGACCAGCTTGCCGAGTGAAGGCAGAAAAGTGTTTGGGAAGTTTTTGTTACGACCTCGTGAAAACTTTGCAAGGTTACTGCAACCATCGCCGAAGTGCGCCGGGCTACCATCCTTCATCGTTAATTCTCCATGGGAGAACTGAGATAAAGGCAAGGGCGCCGGTCTTGGGGGAGGTCGGCGCCCATCGTCTTTTTACCCGCGGCGCTACTTCCGAACCTCAGCTCTTTTTACTCCCTGCCCTTTCTTTTCTTACATAATCCCAGTCTTTAATAGGCCGCTGCTCGTTTCCAGCGTGAATGATCCCTCGCTAAGAGTCGTCAACGAATTGTTGACGGACGAACAAAACCACATCACAATCGCACCAAACTTCAAAGGGCAAACTTGCCACCTGGCGATTCCAGGGCGGCTACAGCGCCGATGCCAACTTGCGCGGTCAGCGCAACAACAAACTTGAAAAAGGGGTAACACCGTGCGAAGAGCTTATCATCTTATTCCTGTTTTATTGATTGGGCTTACGACTGGTTGTACGCATCTTCAGCAGGCCCGCGACGCGCACCTCGGCACCGAGCCAGCTGCCGAGAAATCATCGCCAGCGCCGGCCGCGAAATCGGAACGCGGTACGCCCGCCGAAGCGCAAGCGATGCTCGCGCGGGCGATCGAGCATTACAACTCGGTCGGACGAAAACAAGCACTCGCTGACTTCACTGCAAAGAAAGCGCCTTTTTCTGATCGCGATCTTTACGTGTTTTGTATTGGGCTAAACGGCATCAGAACAGCGAACGGTGGTTTTCCGCAATATGTCGGCACACCTGCGATCGGCTTGAAGGATGCCGAGGGCAAGCCACTGGAACCGAGAATTCTCGAAGTCGGCAGCAGCGGTGGAGGTTCCATTGAGTATCATTGGATTAATCCCATGACCCACCAGATGGAACATAAGATCGCCTTTGTCAAGAAAGCGGGCGAAGACGTCTGCGGCGTTGGCGCATACAGCCCGGAAAGGTAGTCTTAAGCGAACACTTGAACAAAAATGCATCGAGGTCTTAGAACATGGCTAACACTTCCAAACTCTTTCGTGTAATTCTGCAGGTTTCTGATCTCGATAAGGCGGCTGAGTTTTACTCAAAACTGCTGGACGATGAAGGACGCAGAATTCCGCGCGGCTCGCGTCATTATTTTGACTGCGGACCGGTCATACTAGCGCTGGTCGATGTCGCCGCGGGTGGTGATGAAGCAAAGCCGATTCCCGATTACATATATTTCGCGGTCGCCGATCTGCCAGCAGTGTACGATCGTGCTGGCGCTTTGAATTGCTTGTCAGACGAAGATGTTCATGGTGAACCGGCCGGCCAGATCGTGAAACGTCCCTGGGGCGAGCTTTCCTTTTACGTTGCAGACCCGTGGGGTAACGGACTTTGTTTTGTTGATGAGCAAACTCTCTTCACCGGCAAGTAGCAGCGTCACATAGAACACACTGAGCAAGGAAGTTTGCGCCAGCGAAAACTAATTGATGACTCGAACAGCAACCTACCAGGCAGGTCGAACAGTCGCCGCCGCTCTTGAAGCTCACTTCGCGCGCCATCTGGCCCAGGCACATGCGCGCGGCGAGCACGATCTTGCACCCGCGCCGCAGGCCGGCGCGATTCAGGCAATGATCGACGCCACCTTCTGGGCCAGCCTGCGCCCGGAAGAGGGCCGCTTCCCAAAAATCTCATTGGCCTTCCTGCCGCCCGCACAAGCAGGACGAGCACTGATGTTCGAACAACCGCTGCCGCTCGATCCGGACGTTCTTGCCAAACTCGCGCCCGCAGTCGAGCGCCCCGGAATTCATCTCGGCGTCTGGTACGAAAGCAATGTGCGGCCGCCTGGCGATTCGAGCGGTGCTCAGTTGCGCGTCTGGGGAGCGACGCGCGTGGTTCCAAGTTTCGGGTTTGTGCTTGAAGATGTAGAGCCGGGACTGTTGGTGATCAAACATCGCCGGGTTAACGGCTTTGGCAAGTACGCCAACGTCGCCGTGCTGATGGGCGAACAAGTAAAGGTGATTGATGAACAAGGAACCAGCTTGCCTGATTGTCCAGAGCTGCTGAAAGCCCTGCTCGCCTTCAATTCCGCCGCCGATCCAAATGACCGGCGCGATTCGGTCAATGTGCTGGTGCAACTGGCGGCATCGATGCGCGCACATGCGCACGGCGGTTCATTGCTCGTAGTACCCACCGGAAAAGAAAGCTGGCGCGACTCGATCGTTCAGCCGGTCTTGTATTCAGTTATGCCTGCTTTCTCAGCGCTGGCAGAACTCGTCGGTCGCGATGAGCATGAACGCGATGGAAATGCGTGGGAGTCCTCGATGCGCAAAGCTGTCGATACGGTCGCCGGGCTAACCGCAGTTGACGGCGCTACAGTGATCAACGATCAGTTTGAAGTACTGGCGTTTGGCGCCAAGATCAGACGGCCTACCGGTAGCATGCCTGTCGAGCAGATGGTGCTGACTGAACCAACGATCGGAAATCAGGCGGTAGTTGTTCCACCAGTGCAGCACGGCGGCACGCGACATTTGTCGGCGGCGCAATTTGTTCACGATCAACGCGACGCGCTGGCGCTGGTAGCATCGCAGGACGGCCGCTTCACAGTCTTCGCCTGGTCGCCTTGCGAAAGCATGGTCCATGCTCACCGGGTAGATACTTTGTTGATGTAGTTTGCGCTGGTTAAATTCCAAATCATTCATGACCAAGGCCTGAGCCTTACACAGTGCCCGGCAAAGAAAGTATTGACATTAGGTCGGTTATTGAAATAAGAACAGATTGCAAATTTTTACTTACTCCATTTCTCGCGTTTAAGTGATCAGACAGCCGGTAACCGTTCCAGCGTGTAACGACCCTTCACCCCCAAACAAAGGAAACAACCATGAGAGTAACCAAACGAATTGTTATGCTTCTCAGCACTATGTTGCTAATAACAGTTGCGAGTAACACCGCGTTACGAGCTGTGCCACAGCCGGTGCTGCCGAATCCAGTCTTGTATTTGACAGGCACGGAAGTCTATTCGGCCAACGGCAAAACCTGGGTGCGATACCAATACGACGTGCTCAACAAAGACCAGTATCCAGACGCGATGTTCGCCGCCGCGCCAGGACTTCCGCCTTGTGGCCTGAACACGAAATCGTCTCGAACCTGGGTCGACTTTTTCGATTCGAGGGGAAAACGACTCTATGGATTTTGCGCGCTGGGTAAAGCAGCGAACCTGGGAGGCATCTGGTTTGCGCTTGAGGATGGCGTAGTACCGCCCAGCTATGTCTATATAGAGATGAACGATCGCCAGACTAATACTAAGTACAAATCGAACCTTGCCGATACCACTCTCTAAAGCGGGCTGACTTTAACTTCCGGATGGGTCGTGCCTACGCGCTAATCTTTTTGCAGTTGTGCCTTGCTTTTTTGAATATTCGCGGAAGAATTAAAAATCGCGCGCCGAGTTCAAAATAACAGCCTGTGAACACGGCGCGTTTTCTTTTCACCTCACTCAGCGCTTTGCGGATTGATTGATTCTGCTGCCTGGAATCCGATCTTGCTGTGAGTACCATCGCAAAAAGGTTTGTTTGAAGAAGCTCCACAGCGGCAGAGCGCGATGCGTGGCTTGTCCAACGTTATCTGGTTCCCATCAGTATCATAAAGATCGACGTTGCCCTCCACGATGTACGGTCCGTTTTTCGACGGACGAATGGTTACGTCAGCCATATTCACCTCCGAGTGTTGTGTTGTTGAATTGCGTCTCGCATCTTAACATGTCGATCCGGTGTTAAGAGTCCAACCTTTAGAATGTCGTTCCACGGTAGCGGCAAGTTAAAGCTTGAACTCTCAACTGGTCCATCTCTTCATGCTGGTCGCGGCGGCCTTTGCAGCCGGTGTGATCAATGCCATTGCCGGCGGCGGCACGCTGATCACTTTTCCCGTTTTGCTTTGGCTCGGGCTCGATCCAAAAGTGGCTAACGCTACCAGCACGGTTGCCTTGTGGCCTGGATTATTTGGCGGATTGTTTGGTTATCGACGAGAACTGGAAAACAGTTCGGCGATTCTGCTTCGTCTGGGAATTACGAGCGTAATCGGCGGGGCCATTGGTGCGTGGTTGCTTATTTGGACGCCGTCGCCAACTTTTGCGCGGCTGGTTCCCTTTCTAATTCTCTTTGCCACCATTCTTTTTATGGCCGGCGGCTCCATTAATCGTTGGTTGCGATTGCAGCCGATTGTTGCCGAACCAAAAATGTCATGGTGGTTGGGCGCCATCGTGTTTCAGTTTTTCTCGTCGATGTATGGCGGTTACTTCGGCGCCGGCAATGGCATCCTGATGCTGGCGGCGATGGGGTTGCTGGGTCTGCACGACATTAACCGCGCCAATGGCATCAAGAACTTTCTGGGCATCTGCATCAATAGCATCGCAGTGGTGAGTTTTGCGGTTACGCATCTGGTTGTCTGGAACGATGCGCTGCTGATGGCTGTTGCGGCGCTGGCCGGCGGGTATTTCGGGGCCAAGATGGCAGTGCGTGTTGCCCAGGTCGCAGTCCGTCGCGCGATCATCGCAATTGGATTCGTAATTACGTTTGTCATGCTGTGGCGGTTGTGGGGTTGAGACACGGAGTCGCTGAATTCAAACCGAATCTTGAGCTAAATGAAAGTCGAGCGGGGGTAAACCACCCTTCCCAACCTGAGAGACTTTCATCGTTGAGTGACTACACAACTCGTGTTAAGTGCTTAAGATTCTCGAAAATGCTGTGCGAGAAGCTTTCAATCATTGTGCACGTCATCAAGTCTAATAGTCTCACAGGTTGGGAAGGGTGGTTTACCCCCGCTCGACGATCGCCAGGCTCGACATTCGAGTTTCACACGCTCTGCCGCTGACGGTTATATATTGATATGCCTTCATCAGAGTCGAAATCGTCTCTTCGCAAACTTCCTCGCGAGTTCTACACCCGTTCTAACGTGCTGACTGTCGCGCGCGAACTACTGGGCAAGCTGCTCGTCGTTCCCACCACTAACGGCAAACGCGTCTCGGGAATGATCGTTGAAGCGGAAGCTTACCGCGGACCACACGATCGCGCGGCGCATTCATACGGCGGACGCCGCACCAAACGCACGGAAACGATGTACGGCTTGGGCGGCACGGCGTACGTCTTTTTCGTTTACGGCATGTACAACCAATTCAACGTGGTGACGAATGTTGAAGACACGCCGCATGCGGTGTTGATTCGCGCGCTGGAACCGGTCGAAGGAATTGAGTTAATGCGCCGCCGCCGGCATAACCAACCAGATCACAATCTCACCAAT
>WNFO01002589.1_pt2 | contig 14969 bp, 12 predicted proteins | sample 5400251 | NCBI WGS metagenome assembly WNFO01 (sample SAMN13153354, study PRJNA577476) | soil metagenome | isolation source: 100 cm saprolite under Madrone tree | place: USA:California | collected 2016-06-14 | reverse complement strand
ATCTTCAGTCGCGCGCCAAGGCACCATGGCCGGCACCCAGGTGCGGCTCTCGGGCCTGATGGATCCAATCTTAATCGGTTGAAACAAGAGTGAGCGCGCGGCTTCGTCCGCTGTTGGCCAGCGAGTTTCAGGAATCGGGTGCTTGATTGGATTCGCAAATTTCCACATGCGTGAGACCACTTTAACATGACGAGTCTCTTTGGGGTTGTTGTGCAGCGCGAACCGCCTCAAGAGGATGTGACGCGCCGTTTCAGAACCGCGAGCGATAGCGACCGGATCATAAGGCAACTTGGGAAGCAACTGACCCTCGTATTCTCATGAGGGCAGTGGAGGTTCCGGTCGCTACCGCTCGCGGTTCTGAAACGGCTGTCGTCAAAGCAATCCAGACGCGCTCGCCGCTGCGCTCTGACGCTCACGCCAAAAGTTATTGTGATAAATTAGCCCTACATCAGAGGAAAAGATCTTGACGGACAAACTTCTCAAGTGGCGTTCTGAATTCCCCATCCTGGGCAAAAGTGTCTACCTCATCTCGCACAGTCTAGGCGCGATGCCGCGTGAGACTTACGATCGATTACATGAGTACGCAGAGATTTGGGCAACGCGAGGAGTGCGCGCGTGGGCCGAGGGTTGGTGGGAAATGCCGGTCACGATTGGTGATGATGTGGCCCGCATCATCGGAGCCGACCCGGGCACAGTCGCGATGCATCAGAACGTTTCGATCTGTCAGTCATTGATTCTGTCCTGTTTTTTGCCGCTGCCTGAAAATTCAACACGAAGAAAGATCGTCTATTCGGAATTGAATTTCCCCTCGGTGATGTACGTGTATGACGCCCATGCTCGCGATCGTGGCCTGACCATCGACATAGTGAAGTCGGACGACGGGATCACGGTTCCCCTGGAGCGAATGCTCGCGGCCATCGATGAAGAAACACTGCTGGTGCCTATATCGCACGTCCTTTACAAGAGCGCGTTCCTGCAAGACGCGCAAGCCATCATCGAACGTGCGCACGAAGTTGGCGCGCGCGTCATCCTCGATGTGTACCAATCGGCGGGCACGGTGCCTTTCAACGTGAAGGAATTGAATGTTGATTTCGCCACCGGCGGCTCAGTGAAATGGCTCTGCGGCGGACCGGGAGCCGGATATCTTTACGTGCGGCCGGACTTGATAGATCGACTGGAGCCGAAGACTACGGGGTGGATGGCCCACGAACATCCGTTCGCGTTTGAAACCGAGTTGCATTACGCCCCGAACATCACACGCTTCTTGCATGGCTCGCCGGCGATCCCAGCTTTGTATGCGGCGAAGTCCGGCTACCGAATCATCAACGAAATTGGCGTCGCGGCAATTCGCGAGAAGAGCGTGCGCCAAACCGAAGCGTTGATCGCCCTCGCCGAAGAAGCCGGCTTCCGCGTAACCAGTCCGAAGGATCCAGCTAAACGCGGAGGCACGATCACAGTTTGGGATGACCACGCCGCCGCGATTACGAAAGAATTGATTCGCCGCGAATTCATTGTCGATTATCGCCCCGGCGCCGGCGTGCGCATCTCGCCGCACTTCTACACGAAAGATGAAGAGCTGGAGTTGGTAATCGCTGAGATGAAGAAGATCCGCGACCATCGCGAGTATCAAGTCGACAAAGCCGGCGCCGCATTTTGAGAATTTCACCCAGAGTTCTGATTCACGCGAGATGAAGTCAAAGCCAACGAGACCACAAAGGAACAGAGCCGTACGCTTGGACGTGCGCCTAAACCCGCAAGCGAAAGAGAAAATCGAGCAGGCAGCGGTGGCCTGCCATCAGACGGTTACCGATTTCGTCGTGACCACTCTTTTGCGAGCGTCCGAGGATGCGCTCGCGCGCCATCACACTATCCATGTGACGAATCGAGATCGCGATCTGTTTCTCGCCGGTCTGGATCACGATGTCCGTCCCAATCGCGCCCTGCGAAAAGCTGCAACCAAATTCAAGCGCCAATCCCGTTAGCGCAATATGCCTCCCCGTCGATTCGCCATTGAGAAGCTCTCTTCTCATGACGGCGTAATCTCTTTTCATTGGGAGTTGACTGGATGATCCGGTCGCTACCGCTCGCGGTTCTGACACTTATTCGACTTCAAGCTCGAATCATTTTCGAGCGGGCTTTTCTTATCGCTACCGATTTGGATTTGGGTTTAGACACGTGTGTCTGGTCGATCTCATCTGTGGCTGCGAGATTCAAGAGCGCGGCTTGCTTGAGCTTTGGATTTTCAACCCAGTCCTTCGCTGAGACGAACGAGACGTTATCGTACACCAGCACGATTGTTCCCAACTTCAGTAGCTTGCTAACTTCACGAGCCGCGAACATTGGTATCCGAATACAACCATGACTTGCTGGTTCGAGGGGGACGCTTCGGCTTCCGTGAATTGCCACGCCGCCGCTGATGTCGTTGGGGTAATAGACTGATCCCAGCGGACCCGTTTCCCAACCAACACCTTTGCGATAGACAATGAATCTTCCACGTGGCGTGTAGGCTATGCTCTTCTGACCTTCGTCCACAAATGGCTGGCCGGTGCCCGTCGAGACAGGAAGAACTCGGACGCCGGTTTCGTGGTTGACCAGCGGCAGTACCTGACGATCCAAGTCAACCTCAACATGCTCGTACCCCAGTTCTCTGGCTTTGGGACCGGCGCTGGTGCGAATTGCCTCGACCTCATCGATCGTAAGCCGGCCGGTGATAGCGCGGCCCTCCCATTTCTGGAAGGCGACAAGTGCCGCTCGCGTCGCGGGATCGAGCACTCCGTCGACCGCGCCTGTCCAATAACCCATGTCGGAAAGTCGGCGTTCGGCCTTTCTGATTAGTTCCCGAGTCAGAGATGCTTGCTGGCCGCCGGTCCGCTGGGCTACCGCAAGTGACGGCACTAGAATCAGAAGCGACCAAATTGTGAGAAGAAACTTCATTTTACGCCTTCATCTAAACCGATAACATCGTCGAGTTTCACTTCGAATGGCATAGTTGGGCCCTCTTACACCAGCGACAATGAGAGTTTGAAACCGGTGTCACTCTCAAGCTACTCTCACGATATACTCCGTCGGCATAGAGCGGCGTTCGCGGGCGCGCTTGGCTGGCGTTATAAGTTCACGCACAGTCGCAATCAGTTCGTCGGTAGTTTCCCGCGTGAAAGAGGCTTCGCCGTCCTGCGGGCAGACCCAGGCATAGATATTCGGTACTCGAATCGAAACGCCATCTTCATCGTACTCGAACGTAGTCGGAGCCCACTGCTTCGACACTTGATGCTCACCACACATTGGGACGGGTTGGTTATTCATGATCAATTACTTCTTTGTCTTGCGTCGCCGAAATGGCGGCTTGTCCCATTCTTCTTCATCAGGGATGTACGCAGTTACAAACTCAACGTAGATTGGATCGGCGTATTCACATACAACGTGCAAGTAAATCTCAACGTTGGCGGATAACGTCGTCCTCCCACATAATAGCGCTCTTTTGGCCTCTGGGTAATCTTCAATGACCCTCGCGTTCAGAACCGCTTCGACCATGTGGCGGCGCTCGAAGCCTTCTTTCAAGGCGTGAACTACCGCGTGACTTTTGACGAGATAATGCCCTTCGCGAACGCGTTGGCTAATCGTCTCAAGGATCTCTGAGTCCATTCCATCTTCGACCTCACGCTATCGCGCGCAACTTAGTGACTTCTACGCCTCGGCGAGTGTTGCTTCGGCGGTAAGCTCTGGGGTTTTGCGACCACCGATCCATCTGCGCACGGAATCGATCAAGATAATCACGGCGGCGGTCATGATTAGGGCGGTAAGCGAAGTGTCGATGTAGCCCTGGAGGGCGGTTTCTGTCTTTTGCGTGAGCGGCCAGAAGATGTCGCGTATGGATTGGTAACCGGCGACCAGCGTGGTTGAGGCGACGAACGACAATGGGAGAATCGTTACCCAACTGTATTTGGCGTTGCCGGCGTTGATGACGATCGTGGAGGCCACACAAAGCGCCACGGCGGCGAGGAGTTGGTTCGCAATGCCGAACATGGGCCAGATGGTAGAGATCGATCCTGACCAGATGAATGCCGCCCACGCCGTAACGACAAGTGCGGTGGTTACGACGGCGCCGGGATGCCAGTTTGGCTCGCCGAGTTTTCGATAAAAACGCCCACCAAACTCGCCCAACAGAAATCGAGCGACACGGGTGCCGGTATCGATCGTCGTCAGAATGAACAGCGCCTCGAACATGATCGCGAAGTGATACCAGTACTTCATCAGGCCGCGGAAACCGGGAATGCTGTCAAAGATCTTCGCGATGCCGAGTGCGAGCGTCACCGCGCCGCCCGTGCGTCCGCGCAAATTCTTCTCGCCTGATTCCTGTTGCAGCCGATCGAGTTCCTGCGGCTGAAGATTGAAGCCGTGCGCGGTTTGGTCGTCAACCATGCGGACGTATTTTGCTTTCTGTGCGTCGCTCCCTTGCCGAGTATTGATCGCAAAGTAGTCGCCCGGAAAAAGCGAAGTCGCGGCAATCAGTGCTACCACACCAACGACGCCTTCCATCAGCATGCCGCCGTAGCCGATCATCCGCGCGTCTGTTTCTTTCTTGATCATTTTTGGCGTGGTGCCGGAAGAGATCAACGAATGGAATCCGCTAATCGCGCCGCAGGCAATGGTGATGAAAACGAACGGATAGACCTTGCCCGGGATGACCGGACCACCGCCCGAGGTGAACGGTGTGAGGGCGGGCATCTGCAAGTTCGGGTGGACCAGAATCACGCCAATTATCAGCAGGGCGACCGTGCCAATCTTGAGGTATGAAGACAGGTAATCGCGCGGGCAAAGCAGCATCCAAACCGGCAGCACAGAGGCGATGAATCCATAGGCGGCCATTAGTATGATGACGGTGCTGCGCGAGAGCGTGAAGGTTTGGGCCCAGGATGAATCGGCGATCTTGCCGCCCAGAAAAACCGCGAACAGTAGACCGGCGACTCCGATGATACTCGCTTCGACGATGCGCCCTTTGCGAAACCGATACATGTAGAGTCCCATGAGCAGCGCCAAAGGGATCGTGAAGCCAACCGTGAAAGTTCCCCAGGGCGATTCAGCCAGCGCATTGACGACCACCAGGCCGAGGCCCGCCAACGCAATCACGACAATGAACAAGATCGCAACCCCTGCGACAAAACCGGAAATGGGACTAATCTCCGTCAGAGCAATCTCCGCGAGCGATTTTCCTTTGCGCCGAATGCTGGCGCCGAGAATCATGAAGTCATGCACCGCGCCGCCCAGACAAACACCGATCACCAGCCACAAAAGTCCCGGCAGAAATCCAAATTGCGCTGCGAGGACTGGCCCAATCAAAGGCCCGGCGCCAGAGATCGCCGCGAAGTGATGGCCAAACAAGACCCACTTGTTGGTTGGATAATAGTTGTGGCCGTCGTACATCGTGTCTGACGGTACGGGCCGCGAGTCATCAAGGGCCAGGACCTTGGCCGCGATGAAGGCGGAATAATAGCGGTAGGCGATCGCCATCAGACACAGCGCGCCGACGATGATAGGTAGGGCGTTCATTCAGCGGTTATCATAACTGCGGATTTAGTTTTTGCGAAGCGCATCACCACGGCCGTTGAAAATTCAAACGTTAAGCTTGCAGGTCCGATAAGCTTTAGAAGCTCTGAATAAGCAATTACCTTCCCTCTCCCTTTTGGAGAGGGCTAGGGTGAGGGCTTAGTGACGCAAGCCACCTTTAGTCCTCTCCTCCCGCCGCCGCACAACTAAGAAATGAGGAGATGAATTCTTGCACTGCTCTGCTAAGCCCTCACCCCGACCCTCTCCCAAAGGGAGAGGGAGCATCAACAACTTTTAGCTTGTCGGACACCGCAAGCTGAAGCTTGTAGTCTGAACGCCGGTCGCTTAGCATGATCGCCAATCGTTTGAAAGGATTCTTATGAAAAGAGCCAAACCGATTCTGGTAATCGCGGTCACGTGTTTTTCGTTTGTGGTCCATGGGCAAACCAAAGCCATCAATCGATTATCTCCGGATGCCCTGGTGGCCGATCTTTATCGCGAGCATAACCACAAGCACAGTCCTTTCTTTCAAACCCGCAGCCGCGCATTGCTGTACAAGTATTTTGAGAAAACTCTGGCCGACATGATTTGGAAAGATGCAGTTCATTCCAAAGGGGAAGTCGGCGCCATAGACGGTGACCCACTCTACGATGCGCAGGACATGGACATCAAAAAGTTCGCCATCGATAAAGCGACGTCTGCCGGCCGGAAAGCGCAAGTGAACGTACGATTCGAGAACTTTGGGCAGAAGAAGCATATCGTCTTTGTGCTCGTCAACGGCAAGACTGGTTGGAGAATCAGCGATCTCGAATACGGCGAAGGGAGGACTTTGGTAGGAGAGTTGAAAGAGGGGTAACTAATACGACTTTGCCAGAATCATCGTAGACTCGAGCGCAACTTTGCAAAGTCTGCTTTGGCATTTTGAACCGCCGGAAGATCCAAGTCTGCCTCTTTCCAAAGCGCAAGAAAATCTTCGTAAGCCTTATGCGCCTGAGTAACATCGCCTTTTTGTTGGGCCGCGCGGGCCAAGCCGAGATTTGCAAACGAAAACAAGACCGAAAGTGGAGCTTCGCCGCGGTGCTCGAGAATGCGTTGGAACTCGGCTGCGGCTTCCGCGCCTTGTCCGAGTTTCAGGTAAGCCTCGCCGCGCAAATTATTAGTCCAGAATTCCGCCGCCGGCTCGTAGGCGCGCGCGCTTTCCAGCAGCTCAACTGCCTTTGCCGCATTGCCGTGATTGATTCCGATCGCCGCGCGAATTACGGGCAGCCAGAGCCCGTTGACGATCGTGTCGCTCCCGTGTGCCTTAGTAAGTTCGTCGATCAACGATTGAGTTTGATTGCCGCACCACGCCTGGCTTAACGCCGCGCGCGAGAGAGTTACTTGATTGCGCTCGAGCGCGAGTGATTGCGTCACATAAGCCTTGGCCTGATCGCATCTGCCGAGCACCGCCGCTAGCAATGCTTGCTCTGCCGCATATCGCGCGGCCACTTCTTTCACGTCCACGCGCGTGGCCAGATCGATAGCGCGCCGCACAGATTCCTGAGACCGCCGCCACTGTCCCGCATAGGCCGCCGCGCTCGCTTGCATGTCTGCCGCGAAATATTCCTCCGGCAGACCGCGAGCCCAGTCCACCTGCTGCTGCATCGTCGTCGCGTCGTTTTCGATGAAAGCGATCTGGTACAGGCCGGTGTGCATGCGTGCATCGTCCAGGTTCATCTGGAGCGCGCGCGTGAAAGCTTCTTTCGCCTCGCTGAAGCGATTGAGACGCATGAGGCCGGTGCCCAAAGTCACATGCCAGGCGGAAATGTTTGGGTTGAGGCGCACGGACTCGCGAGCTTCCGCTACGGCCTTATCGAACTGGCCCAACATCAAGTAAGTCCAGGAGAGATTGCCTGGTGGTCGAAAGTCATTCGGGTATGTTCGCTTATAGACTTCCAGCGCTTCGACAGATTTGTCCAAATCGCCCACGGCGGCAACATTGTAGTAGTTGGTAATGTAGAGCTTCTCTCGATCGCTGACGCGATCCTTCAACGCATAAGCGCGAGCGGCGTTCTCCGCCGCATGACGTGGCTGCGTGAGGATAATGTAGTTGCCGGCGAGCAGCACGTAGGCATAAGCAAAATTGGGATCGAGTTCGGTGGCGCGCCGGAACAACGGCACAGATTCAAAGTACTTGCCTTTGTTCGAGCGATCGAAAGCCAGTGAGTATGCCTTGAGCGCATCCAGCGATCCGGTGGTTAACTGGTCGATGGGAACGTCGAACTTCTTGATCGAACTAAGTGACTCGCCCAATTTTTTGCGCAGCTCCGCCGCGGACTTCGAAAGCGCCGCGAGCACCTGATCCTTTCCATCGGCTTGCGCTTGCACCAAAGCGATCGTTTGGCCCGATTGACAATTGACAGCTTCGAGCGTGAGCGAATAATTGCGATCGAATTTTGCGATGGTTCCAGCAACCAGTGCTTTGAGTTCCTGGCGCTGACAAATCTCCCGCGCGACCTCGCGCGTCATTCGTTCATTTGGCGACCGATTCATTAGTTGTAGTGTCTGACGCGCCTGCGAATCGGGCAGGAGATTCAAGACGGGCGACTGCTGTAACTGCGCCGCCAAACCTTGCTTGAGCGTATCGTCAAACACCGCATCGCCCGTCGTGTTTGTAAAGTCGGTGATAAATATCGTGTCTTTGCTCGTCAACAACGCGGTGCTGCGTCTTGAGTAGAAGATGTAAATCAGAATCGCGACCACGACAAAGGCCATGACTGCCGCCAGTCCGGTCTTCCAATTCAAGCGCGGCAGTGGGTGCAGCTTTGCCGGCTTAAAGCCTTCCAGGAAATTTTGAGTGCTGCTCTCTTTCGACTCTGGTAATTCACGCAAGACTTCGATCAACTCATCTCGCATCCGGGACATTTGTTGATAGCGGCGCGCCGGCTCCTTTGAAAGCGCTCGCGTGACGATCGCTTCCAGCTTTGCGGGCACGGAACCACCTCGCTTTTCGCTTATCGGTTCTGGCGTGTCGTGCAACACCGCATGTCGCACGTCGATTGCCGTCTTGCCCCGGAACGGCCACGTGCCGGACAACATCTCGTAAAGTAAAACGCCGGTTGAGAAAATGTCTGCGCGGCGATCCACTTTCTCTCCTCGCGATTGCTCGGGCGCGGCATACGTCGGCGTTCCGTATGGCGAACCCAACGCGGTCAGCTCTGTTTGATCCTTAGCGTTGTCTCCTTCTCTGGCCAGTTTCGCAAGACCAAAGTCCAGAATCTTAGCCTGCCCGTTTTCGGAAACGATGATGTTCTGCGCCTTGATGTCGCGATGAATGATTCCGCTTGAATGTGCGACGGAGAGCGCGTCGCAAACCTGAATTGCAATTTTCAGAGCGCTTCTGATCTTCAGCGGCCGGCCTTTGACCAGTTGACGGACGTTGCGCCCGGCGACGAACTGCATGACGATGAAGCTCACGCCGTCAGCCTCCGTCAAATCATGCACCGTGCAGATGTTTGGATGGTCCAATGAGGAGGCAAGCTGGGCTTCGCGTCGAAATCGTTTGCGACTGGTGTCGTCAAGCGCCGTGACCTCCGGCGGCAGAAGTTTGAGCGCCACGGTACGGCCTAACTTTGTATCCAACGCTTTGTAAACAGCACCCTGGCCGCCTGTTCCCAACTCGGAAATGATTCGATAATGCGCGACCATCTCGCCCTTGGAAAACGTTCTAACCTGGCTGGCTGCGATCTGGTCGGCAACTTCGGCAACCGCCGGTTGCTGCATGAAACTAGGCGCTTCGTCGAAAGAAGCGAGTAGCGATTCGACTTCGCGGCGCAGGTCGTCATCGCCGTCGCAAGCGTCGATAAGATAGCTCGGCCGTTCGCCGGGCGCGCGCTCCAACGCAGCGTCGAATATTCGCTTGATTTCCTGCCAACGATCGGGAATCATCCGTGGCTCTATTTGGTTAGTTCGCGATGCAGCCAGGCCCTGGCCATGTTCCATTCGCGCGCGGCGGTCGCGCGCGAAATGTTCAGGATCGTCGCCGTCTCTTCCAAACTCAAGCCGCTGAAATATCGCAACTCGACAACGCGCGACTGTTGTTCATCGATGACCGTCAACCGCGTCAATGCTTCATCGAGCGCAATCAGATCGACCGGTTTTTGATTGCTCGCGATCTGCTCGGCTGCCGCCAAAGAAAGTCGTATGTCGTCGCCACCACGCTTTGCCCGCTTTCGCGACCGGGCATAGTCCACCAGAACGCGCCGCATCGCCTGTGAGGCGATGGCGAAGAAATGCGTGCGGCTTTCCCACTTGACATTCTTTTGGTCAACCAATTTCAGGTACGCCTCATGAATCAGCGCGGTGGTCTGCAGCGTGTGGTCCTGACGTTCACGACGTAGATGACGCGCAGCCTGACGGCGCAACTCTGCGTAAACGAGGGGCATAACCTGGTCGAGAATCTCATCCTTACCGTTGCTCCATTCCTGCAGCATCTGGGTTATGTCGCGTGGGCTTACAGACTGGCTCATATGCTTGCGCGCGTCGATACGGATGCGTTCGCGAGAATATGCTGGCCGTAATAGCAAGTCAATTTTCCTTGCGGAAGTTTTTTTGAGACGTTCTCGCCCGAAACGTCGCGCTAGTAAATGAGGGCAGTTAAATGACGGGAAGAGCGCCATATGCTGACGTGACTCTAATTGTCGGCTTCAGCCTAAGCGATCACTCGAATTGCTGCTCAAAATACAAATCGACACACAGTCTTAACCTATGACTTTCCAGTCATTACAAACCCGCCGGTCCTGAACCGGCCCCGAGAGGAGACTACCATGAAATCAACGAAGTTAATTGCCACGTTCGGTTTGGCCATTGGGCTTTGCGGGGGATTCGCGTCGCGCGCCAACGCTCAGTGCGGAGTTTCGCTAAAGCATAGCCAGCCCCTGTTTACCAATGGGGCCAATGCGGCCAACGCGCTACCATTAATGACGGCTAAGCCCCGCGTAGGAGAGGACGAGATTGCGGATAGCCCGACAATCGTCGGCCTTTGGGACGTGAAGTTCATAGCCGACAACCAGGTGGTCGATGAAGGGTTCGACCAATACCACAGCGACGGGACTGAGATTTTGAACGACACTCCGCCACCAGCCGCCGGCAACGTGTGCCTGGGCGTTTATGAAAACACCGGACCGCGGACACTCAGCCTCAAGCACCCTTCCTGGCTCTACGATCCAACCAACACGTTTGTGATCGGCCGCGTAACGATCCTGGAACGAATTACTCTTGATCGGGGTGGTCGCAGCTTCACCGGCACTTTCACCGTTCAATTCCGCGACCTTTCGGGAAACACTTTTGCGCCCGACTTGACCGGTCAACTAAAAGCCGACCGCATTACACCGGATTGATCAGCAAATGGGAAAGTACCGATCTTTCCATTCAGGAATTCGTCCCGGCGTCCAGGGGGCGCCGGCGACTTCCATCTGTTTCTCTAATCTAGCGAGATCAGTTTCGATCAATTGGCGAAGTTGATTGAGCGTGGTCTCGAACTCCTGCGCGGCGGCGGCGTATTGATCGATTTGAGTCTGCGTCGGTCGGGATGTGGACATGCGCTGTGAGCCGACGACGCTGCCGACACGTTCGCTGATCGATGGCGGGAGGTTCATGTTGCGCTGGCGCAGGGCTTGATCGCCGCGCAAGGCGCGCAGGATTTCGTTCTTGCGCTTCTCCAGCGCTGCCGCGTCGTCAAGTAATTTCTCCGGAGCGTTTGGCGTTTCCAACAATGCCCGCCGGATTGCGACGAAACGTGGCGTGAGGGTGTTAGCAGCTTCAAGCGCGCCTTGCATTGCCCGCTGAAGGCGCGCGACTTTCTGTTGGAATTCGACCAGCGCAATTCGATCGGCAGGCGTCATTCGTTCCTGACCTTCGACGATGATCTGGAAATCCTGTGGCTGACCGAGAGGCGTCATCACGCCGTCAAGTCTCTTGGCCAGGGAGACTTGGTAAGTGCCCGGCATAACGAGCGGCCCCGCCGGTCCTTCGTTGAATGGATCTTCAGTTTCCGGATTTGGCGGTGGTGGCAGAGACGGTGGCGCATAGTGCAAATCCCACGTGACGCGTTGCATCCCTGCGGTGACCGGTCCGCTCAAACGACGCACGACGCGGCCGGATGAATCGGTGACCGTGAAAATGATCGCGGGCGCTTCCTCTTCTTCCTCGGCGCGCAGCTCGGACCGGCTTGGTAAATTAATCGCGGCGTTTTTCTTCTGCGCGTCTCGTTCGGCTTCCTGACGCTTCGCCTTTTTGGTTTTCAGTTCTTCTTTCAAATAGTACGTGAAGGTCGCGCCGAAGGGCGGATTCTCTGCCGTGAAAAACGACTCACCCTGAAAACTCTTGCCGCGTCCGCCGATGGGCTGCGCCTGGATATACATCAGAGCGTCTTTGACTGGAAACAGCAGCGCGTCCTGTTTCAGCATCTCCGGTTTCAGCAGGCGCAGCGGCGTGTAGTTATCCAGAATGTAAAAGCCGCGGCCAAACGTTCCCAAAACGAGATCGTTCTCACGTCGCTGAATGGCGATGTCGCGCACCTGAATCGTCGGCAGTCCGCCCTTGAGCTGAATCCATTTTTGTCCGTCGTCGATCGAAAAGAAGAGGCCAAACTCCGTGCCGACGAAAAGCAGATTCGGATTGACGTGATCTTCGGCAATCGCCCACACCGGATGATTCGCGGGAAGATTCGCTTTGATTGAAGTCCAGGTGCGGCCCGCGTCAGTGCTCTTGAAAAGATAAGGTTTGAAGTCAGCATTCTGATGATTTTCGATCGCGACATAAACCGTGTTCGCGTCCGCGTTCGAAGCCACGATCCGACTGACGTAAGCTAGTTCAGGAACGTCGGGAAGCTTTTCAACTTTCCGCCAATTCTTGCCGCCATCTTCTGTTATTTGAATCAAACCATCGTCAGTGCCGACATAGATCAGTCCTTCTTTCTTGGGCGATTCAGCGAGCGCGGATGCGTTGCCAAAGAAAGCAGTCGATTGATTCTTCGCGACCGCGTCCACGCTCCAAACTTTGCCCATCACCGGTAGCTTGTCGCGATCGAGCCCGCGCGAAAGCTGGCCGCTGATTACTTGCCAGCTGTCGCCGCGGTCGTCGCTGCGGAACAGTCTGTCGGCGGCAAAGTAAATGCGCGTATGTGAATGCGGACTGATGATAAAAGGCGAGTCCCAATTCCATCGCAGCGGATCCTCGTTACGGCCCACTTCGGGCTGAATCCCGAGGCGTTCGCCCGTGCGTTTGTCATCGCGAACCAGGTTGCCGTTCTGGAGTTCGGCATAGATCGTATTCGGATCTTCCGGATCAACTTGAGTCCGAAAACCGTCACCGCCCTGAGTAACCCACCAATCGCTGTTGACGATGCCCGACGCATTGTGCGTGCGCGACGGTCCGCCAAAAGCGAAATTGTCCTGAGCGCCACCAAAGACGTTGTAAAATGGCGCCGCGTTATCCGTCGTTACATCGTAAAGCTGCGTCACCGGCAAGTTCCGTTTGAAATCCCAGTTGGCGCCGCGATCGTAGCTTTCATAGACGCCGCCGTCGCAGCCCACCAGGTAGTGATTCGTGTTATTCGGATCGATCCAGATTTCATGGTTATCGACGTGCTTCGATTTTTCACCGAGACGCCGCAGCGTCCTGCCCCCGTCATCCGAAACCATCAGAAAGACGTTCATCACATAAACGCGATCGACGTCTTTCGGATCGGCGACGATGCGCGAGTAGTACATCGCGCCCGCGTCGAATTCGTTGCGTCTCTCCCAGCTTCCGCCGCGATCGTTCGAGCGAAAGATGCCACCCTTTCGATCCGCGGCTTCAATCGTGGCGTAGATTACGTTTGAATCGACCGGAGAAATTGCCAAACCGATGCGGCCCATTTCAATCGTCGGCAATCCGGCCCGAACTTTATTCCACGTCGCACCGGCATCAGTAGATTTGTAGATCGCACTTTCTGGCCCACCGTCGATTAAGGTAAACATGTGACGGCGGCGCTGATACGATGCGGCGTAAATCGTTTCCGGATTCTGCGGATCGATCACGACATCGGTGACGCCGGTGTTCTCGCTGATATTCAGTATGTTCTTCCACGTTTTGGCGCCGTCAGTCGTCTTGAAAAGCCCTCGGTCTCCACCCGAACCCCACAAGGGTCCCTGCGCCGCGACGTAAACGACGTTCGAATCTTTCGGATCGATGGCTATGCGGCCGATGTGTTCTGACGTTTTCAGTCCCACGTTCTTCCAGGTCTTGCCGCCATCATCAGAGCGATAGAGGCCGCTGCCATACGAGACGCTGCGCTGACTGTTGTTTTCTCCAGTGCCCACCCACAGCGTCAAGGGGTTCTTTGGATCGAGCGCAATGGCGCCGATTGAATATGAACCTTCTCGATCAAACACCGGCGTCCAGGTCGTGCCGTCATTGACGGTCTTCCAAACGCCACCCGAGGCGGAGGCAACGAAAAAGTGCGAAGGGTTATTCGGCTCAACCGCGAAGCCAATGACGCGGCCCGAAGTGAACGCCGGACCAATCGAGCGAAACCTCAAGCCATTGAAAGTCGGCGTAGACATCGGATCGCGCGGCTTGCTTTCCTCTTCGGACGCAGCTTGCTCGGGCCTCTTCGATTCGTCCTGTTTCACCGGCACAGGCGATGGCTGCTGTCTGGCCGTTTCTTCCGGGGCTGGTTTCTCCGCTTCAGCCTTGGCTGATTTCTTGTCTCGCTGCCCAAAGACCGAGAGCGGAGCTAAGGCGATAACCGCGTTCAAAGACAGGGCGAGAATAGTAATGAGTGACTTTTCAGAGTTTCCGTGGAACATCAGAATAATCTCCTTATATTTTCGTTAGATTACGCGCCGAGCTGCCAGCCACAACGAGGACTGCCAGAGCCTCCTCATGCGAGGTGGTGCGATACACCTTCGACACTGCGGTCCGCACCGAAATTTCGCGAGCGGTCACCGAGAAGTTATCGATTTGTGCGAAGGCCGCGAACCCTTAGAACGCGCCACTCCCTACGCACTGGTAAGGCACACAGACACCGCCGCAGTCCATGTATCCTTCCGGACATTCGGTAATACCCTCACCCGGGTTCCAAATCTCGCGAATAATCGGCATTAACGCTGACTGGAGTTTCTCAAAGCGTTGTTCTCGTTCCGCTGCACTCGGGGCGTCCAAATAATAACGAAGCGCGCCGATGTCCAGGGAATCGAGTATCGTCCGTAATCGGGCGTACTGGGCGAGGTTAGTCTTACTCTTTTTCGCTCTCGACTGCTTGACAGCTTTCTTTGAACTCGTTGCCATTGTCTTCTCCTCCTGTGATGGGGTGATGTACTCAGTTGAAGTTGTCGATTATGGAAAGCACACTCCAACTTGCCTGCTTCCCGTAGTAAATAGTTTTGCCATCGGGCGACCAA
>WNFO01011365.1_pt1 | contig 14971 bp, 13 predicted proteins | sample 5400251 | NCBI WGS metagenome assembly WNFO01 (sample SAMN13153354, study PRJNA577476) | soil metagenome | isolation source: 100 cm saprolite under Madrone tree | place: USA:California | collected 2016-06-14 | reverse complement strand
CGCTGCAAATCAGGTGCAGGCAAGCCTTGAAACGAATCCGCAACCCACACACGCCGGTCGGTCACCCGGTAAGCGTTCAGCACCGCCCGCATCAAAATGCAGGCGCCGCCCCGCCATACGCCTGTTTCTATAAAGTCTCCTGGAATTTCATTTGTAATGACGGTTGAAGCCAGCATTCGCAGGTTCGCCAGGCGCTTTACTCCGATCATCGTGTGCGCCATCGACGGCCAGTCCATGCCGACCTCGCGTGTGGCGGCGTCGTAGATTTCGGCGCCGGTTGCCTTCAGTGGCTGGTCTTCGTAAATGATCCCCGTCAGGCAGGACTCCATCAAGGAGAGATAACAATCGCGAAGACGTCTGACTTCCCAGTCTGTCACTTTCGTTTGAAGCTGGCTAACACATTTCTCAAAGCGCTAGGGGGCTGTTGAAAACGAACTTTCTCAACGTTTGGAGTTTCAGCGTTTAGGCGGCCCCCAAGGGAGAAACCGCCTAAAGGCGGACCTCCAAACCAAGGGCCATCGGTTTTTCAACGGCTTATCGGCGGCTGCCCTTTTCAAATATCCTTTCGGATTCCACGTAATACAATAGGCTTCCCTTGTCCGGTCCACTACGAATTTTGGATTCATTCCCACAAAAGTCTCAATTGCTTCGTACGGTCCTGGCTTTGGACCCACGTCGAGCCCGTGATGGCAGTTACTGTCCTCCACGATGAAGTATTTGCCGATGCCGACAAGCGGCGAATACGTTTGCAGGACGTCCAATGTGTTCTGGTATTCATGTAAGCTGTCCTCAATGACCATCACTTCGTCGTTGCCATCGACAATACGCGCTACCGTGGGATACATTTCACATGCATCACCCGTAAGCAGCGTGATGCGTCGATGGGCTCGGACACCGGGATAGATGTCCGCATGCGTGGTATCGATCCCGATGATCTTTCCTTTGCCCAGGGCGTCGCAGGCGTGTGCCAGCGCCAGGGTGCTGCCGCCGTACAGATTGCCGATTTCGATTATGAAAGCCGGGCGCGTCTCCCACAGGATTTCCTGATAGATCCAGAAATCCAGCGGGCTTTTCATAGTTGGGATCCCGTGATAGCTCGACCCTGCCATGATTCGTTGCTGTAAAAGCGGCAGCACTGTCGACAACGGCCAATCCAGGCAATCTTCCATGTACGGCATTACAAGTAAGCCTCCTTCAAACCGAGCGCTAGCATACGCTGCCTATCCTCGATGCTGTCAATAATTCTCCGTTCCTGTCTCACAGCGCCGTCAACGTCACGCGTCTCCAGTTTCATATTTCAAATCGACAGGGATTGATTTGGCAGGGACCAGGAACGACCCGCTCGCCGGTAAACTTAAGTTCCATATTAGCTCGGTAGTCCTAGCCCAGTTAATCGAGCAATTCCCACTCAGATGCTTTTACGACCGGGCCGTACACCCGGTGATACGGCTCCCCACTCCTGAATCCATTTGTCCATTCAACGGTAAACCCAGCGCCATTTTCCACGATGTCCAGAAATTTGCCGGAACTATCGGCTACGCTGAAGCTTAGACGGTACTTTCCAGGTCCGAGATCCAATCTGGAGACGGTGCAGCGGACTACTGATTCGGTGTCGAGCGCCGGAATCTTTGACGACCCAAAAAAGGAAGCCAATGTACAAATTCTCACGCCGAACTCATCTTCAATGCCCAGTGCCACCCTCGGAAGAGAAATTTTCCGGGGCAGCGCAAGATTAATGTCGCACACTAATGCTTCTTCGGATGAAAAACATGACGCCTTACATAAATTCTTTCGCCTAAGAGTGGCTTTTCTGATTATCTCGGGGAAGGCTGGCTGCCTGTATTTATAACCGGTCAGATCGTAGTCTGTGCTCTCCTCAGGACTCGCCCTGCCAAGGTATTCGGGAATTGCAAGCTCACTCGAAGCGTCAAGCCGCACTCTGCCATCATCCAACAAGATAGCACGGTCGCACAGAGCTAATATCGCCGTCATGTTGTGACTGACGAATAAGACGGTTCTTCCTTCATGAGCTACGTCGCCCATTTTCCCGAGACACTTTTTCTGGAACTCAGCGTCGCCGACTGCCAGCACCTCATCCACAATCAGAATTTCCGGTTCCAAATGTGCCGCCACGGCAAACGCCAGGCGCACATACATGCCGCTGGAATAGCGCTTCACTGGTGTGTCCATGTAGCGTTCAACACCGGCGAAATCCACAATCTCGTCAAACTTCTTCCGTATCTCAGCCTTGGTCATTCCCAGAATCGCGCCGTTCAGAAAAACGTTTTCGCGTCCCGTTAGTTCCGGGTGAAAGCCCGTGCCTACCTCCAGCAAACTGGCGATGCGTCCCTTCACCCGCACTTCCCCGATTGTCGGCGCTGTCACACGCGAGAGAATCTTCAGCAGAGTGCTTTTGCCCGCGCCGTTCCTGCCAATGATGCCGAGGATTTCCCCCTGCTTCACTTCAAACGACACACCCCGCAGCGCCCACACTTCGTCGTCGCCCAATGAAGCCGGAACACCAGAGATCTGATGGTCGACGTTAGTGGCCAATTCTGATTTCTGATTTCTGATTTCTGATCTCTCATCCACCTTGGAATACGGGTCCGGTTTGCCACGAACGCGCTGCCACCACCGTTCGAAATCGTGACGGAGCGAGCCTGTGCCAATGATCCCCAAGCGGTACTTCTTCCAGACGTCATCAACTTCAATGACAGTGCTCATTGAAGAAAAGTGGAGATTTTCATCGGGTCATCGGAAGATAGAGGCTAGCAGATAGGAGATTCGCAACGATGATCCCATTCATGTCTGGATCGAGGGCGAGATTGATCAACAGGATGTGGCTTTAGCTGTCGGTTATGCATATCCTCAACCGATCGATCCGTCTGATACGGGATATGTCTGGCGTAATCTCCGGGCGCGTGACAAATTGCGTGAATGCTTCCGACAGCCAAGTGGGATTTTCAACAAAAATGAAACCGCAGTTGGAACAGCGCAAAAGGCGGGCGGTATACTTTTTCCTGACCAACGCCTTGGCAAATTCAGTCGTAATTCCGTTGCAAATATTACAAGAAATGTTCGTAAAATTTTTATGCGTCTCTTAACACAGCCGTCTCGTTTTTATCGAACATTTCGGTTTGCCATTTGAGTTGAGGACAAATGACGCCCGGCCATTTTTCTGGAAAACGGGTGCTGACGCCGCCGGTTTGCTCGACAGAAAAACCCATTGCACCTTCTTCATTAAAAAGGAATTTCTCAAGAGGAATGGCAGCACCAAGCGTTAAACTGTAGAAGCCTTCGTTCAGGAGGTTACCGGGAACGAAACATCTCGTTGCGTAATGCCCGGGAGTGCATTTTTTGGTTTCGTAACTTGGATCGGCGCTGTCGGAACTCGTGAAGGCAATCGTGCCATCGTGCGTGATGACCTGCAAAGCGATTCGGAATTGGGGCAGCGTTTCCAAAATCCGATATTCAATCTCGACGGTGAACGGTTTGCGGATATCCACATGGCCGGTGGTGGTTCCGTCGGGTCCCAAAATGCGTAAGGCATGGATTTTCAGGCGCGGATCGCTGTTGTTTTCAACGGTTTCATCCCATGTCCGGATACCTTCGGTTTGTTCGCCCCGCTTGAGGTAATGCGGAATAATCTCATCGGTGGGGCCAATTAGTTTAAGCCGTCCACCATCCAGAAAAGCGCACTGCGAGCAAAGCTTGGTGACCGCCGCCATGTTATGGCTGACAAACAGAATGGTTCGTCCGCGCTTGCTGACGTCCTGCATTTTCCCCACGCACTTCTTTTGAAACTCGGCATCGCCCACGGCCAGCACCTCGTCGCAGATCAAAATCTCCGTTTCCAGATGCGCGGCTACCGCAAACGCTAGCCGCACATACATGCCGCTGGAATAGCGTTTGACTGGTGTGTCCATGTAGCGTTCAACTCCGGCGAAATCCATAATCTCATCAAACTTTTTCCGTATCTCGGCCTTGGTCATCCCCAGAATCGCGCCGTTGAGAAAAACGTTTTCGCGTCCCGTCAGTTCCGGGTGAAAGCCCGTGCCCACCTCCAGCAAACTGGCGATGCGTCCCTTTACCCGCGCTTCGCCGCTTGTCGGCGCGGTCACACGCGAGAGAATCTTCAGCAGAGTGCTTTTGCCCGCGCCATTGCGGCCAATGATGCCGAGGATCTCACCTTGCTTGACCTCAAAGGAGACTCCGCGCAACGCCCACATTTCGTCATCGGACAATGAAGCCGAGACACCAGAGATCTGATGTTCGACGTTGATGGCCAATTCTGATTTCTGATTTCTGATTTCTGATCTCTGATCCACCTTGGAATACGGATCCGGTTTGCCACGAACGCGCTGCCACCACCGCTCGAAATCGTGACGGAGCGAGCCTGTGCCAATGATCCCCAAGCGGTACTTCTTCCAGACGTCATCAACTTCAATGACAGTGCTCATTGAAGAAAAGTGGAGATTTCGAAAGCTGAAAGTTGAAGAGTGGAGATTTGGAAAGCTGAAAGTTGAAATTCCATTTTCTACTTCGCTGCCGTGCGGCGGATGATCGTCGTGAAGATCGCTATCAGCTCGTCTGCTTCTTGTTCAATCGGTGTCGTGAGCGAGCAATCAATGCCGCATTCTTCTCGTAGAAGTTCAAGCCATAGTTGAGTCTCATCCGCTTCCTGGAGCGCTCCACCGAGTTTCGAGATGAACTCGGCTTTGGAACGAGCCCTCGCGCAGCTTCCCGAGCGTGGGCCGCAACAGATGTGCCGGAGCGGAGCATCTGCCTTGCACAAACCTGGACTTCATCGCGTTCTTTGGGCAACTGCACATAAAATCTAATGATAAAGGCCGCAAACTTCTTTGTTCTCGCCCTGAATTCGTCGGACAGTCTTCCCTTTCTCATTTCAACTTTGCTAGATCCCCCCGGCTTTTCGTTTCCACTTTCCGCTTTCCACTCTCCACTTTCGCCTTGCCCTACACTGTGTCCATGAAGGTCCGCTCGACGTGGTTGAAAAGAACAACGCCAATAAACAGAACCGCCAGAGTGAAGCCGGCGGTGTAGCAGAGATAGATCCCGTCGAACGTGCCGCTGCCGAGATAGGCGTAACGGAAGGTCTCGATGATCGGCGTCATCGGGTTAGCCAGGATGAGCCAGCGGAAACTGCCGCCGCCAATCATTGAGAGTGGATAGACGATCGGCGTCGCATACATCATCAGCTGCACTCCAAAGGCGACGAGCTGCTGAAGATCGCGGTATCGCGTGGTCAGCGCCGACACGATGATCCCTGCACCGAGGCTAAGCCCTGCCATCAGCAGAAGGAGCAAAGGGGTGAGGGTGATCGCTGCGGTCGGTTGCACCGGCGCGCCTTGGGCCCAGTAAAAGATGAGGAACGCGAGGAAGAGCGCTAACTGAATCGCGAACTTTATCATGCTGGAGATGACATGCGACAAGGGTACGCTAAGCCGTGGAAAGTAAACCTTGCCAAAGATCGCCGCGTTGCCAATAAAGGTGCCGGACGTGCGGTTGACGCAATCTGCAAAGTACGACCAGCAGGTGACACCCGCCAGATAAAAGAGCAGCGGCGGCACACCGTCCGTGGGAAGCTTAGCCATCTTCCCAAAGACGACAGTGAAGATGAGCGTGGTCAAAAGTGGCTGGAGGATGTGCCAGAGCGGGCCCAGAATCGTCTGTTTGTATTGAGCCACGAAATCGCGCCACACGAACATCGCCGTGAGGTCGCGATAGCGCCACAAGTCAGCGAGGTGCAGATCGAGCCACCCGATCTTCGGCCGGATGACCATGTCCCACTCTTTAGTGGCTGATGCGGGAAACCTATTCATAGAAAATGCGAATTGCCGACGACGAATTGTGGAATTTGGTCAGTGGCGCGATTTTGGCGGTTCCGCCGCCGTTACACGCGGCAGAACCGCATTGCGAGGTATTTGATCCAGCGCTTGTGCGGCGGGAGAGCGAAGAAAACAAACCCAGCTTCGTTCTGCCCTATGCCCGAGTAACAGAACACGACGAAGGAGGTCGGAAACGTTATGGATCAGCCGAGGCACGCTTGTGAGTTACACGTTTAAGAAATCGGGGGCATCACATCTCGCAACGGCGAGATTTCCCAATTATCTGCGGGAAAACTCAACTGTCAAAGGTCGCGCGACGACTAATGTCATAGATCCCCTTGGTCTATTGACCAGTCGAATGCCCGAGTTCCAATTTCAAGAACGGAGAAAAGCCATCGCTTCGGTTGGGACGCCTCGTCTAGATACGTGGGGACCCCAATAGCCGATATCCATGCCCGGTTTAACGACATGCTCGCCCAGGCGCACCTCAAATGGGAAAAAAGGGTTTCCATATCGGATCTCGTTTTTCGTCTCCGTGAGGAACAAGAACGGTTGAAGGAATAGGAAAAGAAGAATATTTAAGAGAGCGCGTTTTGGGGAGACGGCTAATTTCTCCGGTAATCGAAGGCATCCGGAGCAAAAGGATTATCAACATGTACATGGACCAGTCTTGGGCATGGAGTAAGAGTCTGTTCCGTTGGTATGTAATAGAAAGCCGCTGCTGTGGGGCGTTGCTCTTCGTAGTTGCTCGTTTGGGCGTTACTGACTAAGCTTCGGTGCATGTCTCGCACACGCGACTTGGTTCGGGCAATTCGTGGCGCGCTTCAGCCGGCAAAAGCCGGGAACGGTGGTGCGGCGAGGGAGCACGAGAGCTTCTTCGAGAGCCATGACGCCATCAGCAGGTTTCTCTTTGTGCAAGACGATCCTGCGCCGGTTGATTTATGCTTTGTCCTCGGGTGCCCGACACCGTCGAACATGGATCCAGCGATCGAGCTTTTTAGGAAAGGTTGGACTCCGAAGATCCTCATCTCCGGTTACGGACGGGGTCACACGGAGCTGCCGGAGTATGAGCTCTTCCGAAGATACGCACTGCAACGGCACGTCCCGGAAAGCGCCCTTCTTATTGAATCCAAGGCGACGAATACGCTCGAGAACTTCACCTTCTCGAGAGCGGTCATTGAATCGGAGCTGGGATGGGAAAGGGTCAAGCGCGTGGCGCTGGTGACGAAGCCCTTTCACATGCGGCGCGCATTGATGACGGCGCGGGGGCAATGGCCGGATCATCTCGAATTCATCGCGCTTCCCGCAAAGGTGCCCGGCGAGCCGTTGGCCGATACCTGGTGGCAGAATGAGGACGGTCGCGGCTATGTCTTCGCGGAGTTGCGCGCGATCGGCGCTTACGGCCTGGCGGGAAATCGGGGCGGTGTTTAAATAATGGAGCAACGACCGGGCATTCCCGCTCGCATCCACATTGTCGGCATCGGCGGCAACGGCATGAGCGCGCTGGCCGAGTATCTCGTTAGTCTGCAACGGCGGGTCAACGGGAGCGATCTGGAGAAGTCGCCGGAGCTGGAGCATCTCGCCTCGCTCGGCGTCCAGGTTTTTGCGGAACACGACGCCGGTAAAGTCGGCACAGCGCAGATGGTGGTGATGAGCGATGCGATTCCGGCGCAGAACCCGGAATTAATTGAAGCGCGACAGCGCGGTCTGCGGGTCCTGCGACGCGCGGAATGCTTCGCCCTGCTCGGCGCGGACAAGACGCAGATTTGTGTGGCCGGCTCTCACGGCAAGACGACGACCACCGCGATGATCGCGCACGTCCTGGAATCGGCTGGTGCGAATCCGAGCTTCATTATGGGCGCGAGTGTTCCCTGCCTGGGAAATCGCCGCGCACAGCACGGCAACGGTGCGCATTACGTGGCGGAAGCATGCGAGGCGTTTCAGAACCTGAGCTTCTACCGTCCCGATCTCGCGGTGTTGACGAACGTCGATGACGAGCATGTCGAGCATTACGAATCCCAAGCTGCGCTCGAGGCGGCGTTTCGAGATTTCGCGGAGCGCGCGCCTGTGGTCATTCCTGGCGGCGACGATCCGGGCGTCCGCCGTGTCATTAATGCGCTCGATGCTAAACTCACGACCTTCGGCTTCGAATCCACCAACGATATCTCAGCTGCAGACTTCAGATCGAATCGCGAATGATCGCGACCTGGGCGAATTTCACGTGCCGATTCCAGGCCGGCACATTGTCCTGAACGCACTCGCTTGTATCGCGACTTGTCGCGCGCTTGGATTGTCCGTTGAGGAGATCGCGCGCGGACTCAAATCGTTCACTGGTGCTGCGCGGCGCTGGCAGGAGCACGGCGTGATCAACGGGATCCGTTTGATCGACGATTTCGCGCACCATCCGGCGGAACTCAAGACGACTATCGACACCGCGCGCGCGCTCCTTGGCCCGAATGAGCGGCTGACGATCGCGTTCCAGCCACAACTCTTCTCGCGCACGCTTCGCTTGAAGCATGAACTGGCGGCGGTCCTCACTCGCTGCGATCAAGTCTTCCTCCTTCCCATCTACGCCGACGGCGAAAAGGACACGCGCCTGGTGCGGAGCGAGATGGTGGCGGATGAAATTCGGAAACTGGGCGGCGCAGTCGAGTTGTTCGATGATCTCGACGATCTCGTCGAGAGAGCGCCCGGACTGTTGAAGGGCCCCGGAATTTTCATCCTCTCCGGAGCCGGCAGTATTCGAGAGGCGGTGCCGAAAGTTCACCGCGCTGTGCTCACTGCCACAAAGGAGGAGCGCCTAACGAATCGTCGGCCAGCGTCTGCGGCGCCTTTTGCGAAGAGCCTGCGATCGCTCGTCTCTTCGGCGATGCGCATTTTCGCGAAGAAGCCAGAGTCCGTTCTGGCGATGGTGAGGCAGCACGCTGCACTTAGACCGAATTCCCGCGCCGTTTCTGATCCCTCCTCCGCTCTCAGCTATCGCGAGCTGGACCTGCTGTCCGATAAACTGGCTCAAGCTCTGGTGGCCCGCGGCGCTATCTGCGGCACGGTTATCGCGGTTAGCCTGCCCTTCTCCACCGACTTAATCGCCACCGCGCTCGCGCTGCTAAAGCTCGGCGCCGTTTACCTGCCATTGGATGACGCTCTGCCGCCGGAGCGCGTAGCCTTCATGCTGGAACGAGCAGAGGCGACGTTTCTGATCACAGCTGCCGGCTCGCGTCTCGCGGAGGTTTCGTTAGGCGAAAAGGTCGAGAAGATCTGTGTCGATCAACTCCGATCACACGCGCTCACGGATCAATCTACCTTCGCTGAGGCCGACCCGAAGCGGCCTGCTTACATTTGTTTTACCTCCGGATCGACTGGTTATCCGAAGGGCGTCGTGGTTCGCCAGGGCGACCTCTTCGCACGCGTGATGGACGGAGTTCCTCGCTTCGGGATCAATCACAGAACGAAGACCGCGCTGAACACATCGATCAGCTTCGACGTATCTCTGGGCGAAATCTGGATGACTCTCGGCGGCGGCGGAGAGCTGGTTGGGAGCAGATCCTCAAAGACCCTGGTGGGCGAAAAGCTGGCGCGAATCATCGAGACTCAGAAGATCACGCATCTGCTCGTTACTCCATCGGTCCTCGGCAGCATCAGGTCGCGCCCCTTCCCCTCGCTGCAATGCATTTCCGCCGCCGGTGAAGCGTGTCCGCAGGAGCTGGTCGATTCCTGGGCGAATGGCCGGCGCTTTTTCAACGCTTACGGACCAACCGAGGCGACGATCTATGCCACGGTCGCGCGCTGCCGTGCCGGCAAGAAGGTTACGATCGGTCGAGCGATCAGGCAGGTAAACACTTACGTGCTGGATGAGAACCAGAAGCCCGTCGCGCTAGGCGAGATCGGCGAGTTGTGCCTCGGTGGCGCCGGGATCGCCGCAGGGTATCTCAGCGTGGAGGAAGGAAAGAGCGACAAGTTCCTGACCTGGTCGCCTAACGAGCGGAAGACCGACTGGATTTATCGCACAGGTGATCTCGTGCGGCAGGAGCGGAACGGCGAACTTAGCTTTCTCGGGCGCCTGGATGGGCAGGTCAAAATCTGCGGCCACCGCATCGAGCTGGAAGAAATCGAGCAGAGCGTTAAGCGCCTGCCGCACGTGCTCGATGCTGCTTTGTGCGTCGATGAAAGCTCGGCGCAGGAGTTGATTTGCTTCATTGCGCTGGAGCATGGCCACGCGTTGGACGAGGCGAGCGCGCGTGAAAAGCTGGCCGCGTGGCTCCCGAGCTGCATGCTGCGTTCGAAATTCGTAAGCGTGGCAGCCATTCCCCTCACCACCACTGGAAAAAAAGACCGACGCGCGCTCTTCGAGCAATTCGGCAGGAAAAACGTGCAGCACCATTCCTTCCGCGAGCCCCCTCGTAACGATGTGGAACGCGAGCTGGCCGCGATCTGGAAGGAAATGCTCGAACTGCCGGATGACATCGGCATGTATGACGACTTCGCGTCGCTGGGCGGTGACTCGCTCAGAGCGCTGCTTGTCATCGCGGAGGTGGAGCAGCGATTGCACGTGACGGTTCCTCCAGGATTCTTCGGCGGCATCACGACCGTCTCGCGCATGGCCGTGCAGGTGGCTGAGTTGTTGTGGAATCAGGAGCACGGCGCCGAGCTCGCGGCAGGCTCCGGATTCGAGTCCGGCCGTATCTATAAACAGCTGCGCGATCTGACTGCTGCCTGGACCGGCGTTCGCGCGACCGAGCGCAGCCTGATTGTCTCAGTCGGCTCCGAGGATGCAGACTCCGATTTCTTTGTCTGCGCGCAGTGTGACGCCGAGCTGCAACTGTTCGGGCAGCATCTTGGCGACAGCGTGCGCGTTCATGGCATGCGTTCCGGCCACCTGGTCATGGATTACACACCCGAGAATATCGAAGCGCTCGCCTCGCATTATCTGGAGGAACTCGAAGCGCTTTGCCCGGTGGGGCCGCTGTTTCTTGGCGGTATCTGCCAGGGGGGCAACATCGCACACGCCATCGCCGAAAAGCTGCTGGCGCGCGGCCGGCGCATCGGACCACTCGTGCTGATGGAGCAAGGACGACTGCGCCCCTATGATGGCGAAATTCAATTCATCTTCGCAGAAGAGAGCCATCTTAGTCTTTCAAAGCGCAACGACGGTGGCTCGGCGGAAATCGAGCGGCTTTACGGTGATCGCGGCAGTATCGCGGTTCTCCCCGGGGGGCACACCATTTTTTCGGAACCGGGCTTTTCGGCTCTAATCGCAAACCTCAAGGCCGCGGCTGACAAGACCAGAATCGGCGCGATCGCGGAACTGCTCAGTCGTTAGGCACACGAGGTCATCCCCTTCGGTAGCCCGGGAGCGGCGAGCCGAAAAATCGCTTGTAAGGCTGCAATCAATTTGCTGTTCTTGCGGCCGAACTCCTTCCCGGTCGGATGATGCGCATTTGGCACAGTGCATTGTTTCGGCGTACGGCAACGGTTTCGCTGCTGACGTGCGGGGTGCTCCTCGCCCTCGTCGTTGCTGCCGCGGCGCTCGAGCAGGGTCTTGGCGTTCAGCGCACGGGAGTAAATCAGTTCACGATTTCGTGGAATGCGTTTCTCTCCCAGGGGCTGACGCTGCAGTCGACTAACAACCTGGTCACGCCCTCGTGGAACAACGTCGGCACCTCTACCACGACCGTGGAGAAAATTGGCCCAATGGCGATGGACGGCGTGCGCAAGCGAGAGCGAAAAAAACCCAGCCAGCTTCGCTCTGCCGTATGGGCGCGCCAGAAAGAGAACGCGCGAATTGAATCGAAAACGTTATGAATAAACCAGCACAAGGGGGTTTGCCAGTTACACGTTTAAGATAGATGGCCGCATCACAACCCACAATTTCGGGATGTTGCGGAGTATGTGCGGGAAAAACGCAGGTGTCAAAGATTACCAGGTATCGGAGGGCCGTAGTCAGAGGTCAGAGATCGGAGGTCAGTAACCAGAGGACAGAAGTCAGTAGTCAGAGTTCAGAGGAAATTATGCAAATCGAATCAGCAAAGGACTTAGATGTCTCTAAACTTGCAAACGAATTTGCGATGGAGATTTTCGCGATCACAAAAAGGTTTCCATCGGAAGAAAAATACGCGTTGACGAGTCAGATTCGGCGCTCGTCGAGATCCGTCTGTTGAACCTTCGCGAAGCCTGGGCAAAGAGGCGCTACGCAGCCCATTTTCTCAGCAAGTTGACCGACTGTGATGGTGAGAATGCCGAGACTGATTCATCTTTAGACTTCGCGAAGCAGTGCGAATATATCTCGCCGGAGTAACACCATGCCTTGGCTGGAAAATGTGCAGAGATTGGCCAAATGCTGGGCGGCATGATCAAAAAGTCGGAATCGTTTCCTTACCTCGGGCTGACCTCTAACCACTGTCCTCTGCCTTCTGCCCAGTGATCTCTGTCCACTGTTCTTTGACATCCGACGTCTGACTTCTGACTTCTGACTTCTGGCCGCCGTTCGGCGGCAGCTTCTCCGTAAATTTTTCTAATTTCATATGCTCCATCACTCATATACCAGCCGTTGAAAAGCAGGATGTCGCCACGCCGGACGGCGCTTACCAGAGCATCGTGATCTTCCGGCCGATTGCCAGGCCCCATCAGCACGCTAAACGCCTTCGGATAAACCAAGCGCGCGCCAACTGGCGTCGAGGTAATCTTATGATGCATGTAAGAATTAAGCGGAGCGGAGTACGCGAAGTAACGCATCGATTCATTCTCGGGAATCAACAAGACGTCGGGATAGGCGTCCGCGACCGCTTTAAAAACGTCCGGATTAAACGCCCCACTTATGGTTGCGGTTGAATCCACATAAAAAAGTGTGCAACCCCATCGCTGCTTGGCGTAAGCGATCCTTTCCCGAAGAATCTGGACCGCGTGCTCGTCCTCGGCAGCCTGGTGCACCGGCTTGCCATCTACCATCGCGATTTGCTGCGGTCGAATGCAGACACCCACTTTAAGTCCGGCAGCTCGGAATCTCTCGAAGTATTCGTCAATCGCACTTTTGGCGCCGTCATTTTTAAACTCCATTTCCGGCGCGAGGGTCGGAACAAGGCGCGGATCGCCGTAATAGCATTCACCGGTAAACTCCTCGCCTTCCGGATCCCAGGTGATCATTCCCTGGGCACCGGTGTCCTTTAAAACTTGAACGCTGTTATCGGCGAACTTAAGAAGCGCGACTCGAAAAGCTGCTTTGCCTTTGTCGTTGGTAACGTCGATCGGGCCGAAGTTCATGATCCAGCGGCGCGGATTGGTCGGTACGTTGATTTGCGGACCGGCCAGAAAGATCGCGCCAATTGGGCGACGATCTTTCCAGTCCACCTGGAATGGATACTTGCTCGCGTACCGTTCCAAGACGTCGCCCGAGAGATCTTGCACCGCTGCACCTGCCGGGCCGAAACGCAGCGAAACGTTGAACACCTTGGTGCCGGGCTTGATATCGCGGCACGTGATCACCAACGGATAGCGGGTATCATCGGGCGGATTTGTCGTGTGCAGTATACGGAACATTCAAGATCGTCGCTGCAAAAATTGATTACACCGGTCCCAAAATCCGCGCGAACAATGGGAACGGTAAACAGTGGATCGGCAACTGAGGGAATCGAAGGAGGCCACCGATCCAGGGGCCATTCCGGCCCTTTGAAGCCGAACCCGAACATGCCCGCCTCGAGCGTGCCGCCGTCCGGAACACGCGGAAAGTTCAGTTCCATCAAGCGAAGGGAGAATTCGTTGAGCGGTTCCGAGCTGGTATTCGAAACCTCAAATCTCATTGTGAGTCTATCGTCTTGTTTGCCGTACGCGCAGGAGATGCGTCCCCAGGGATAACTTAGATCGATGGTGTCGGTGTTCTTATTCGGCGTCGCGCTTGATGACGAAGAGCGCGGAACAAGTGCGTCGAGCACAGCACGAAAAACAGATTTCTGCGGCTGTAACTCGCCGCTTTCAGGCGAAACGAGAAGCGATTGTCCGTTGAACGAGAGTGAATCGAGACCGTGAGCGCCCACGACGAAATTCAAGCCTTGTTTGGAAGCAGGCGATCGAAGAACCGCCGGCATCGGGGTTGGATTGCGCTGTGACTCTGTCTTTACCGGGCTCGTATCCGCGAAAACCGTCGCAGCAAGAAACGGCAGGAAAAAACCAACGAATGAGCTGTGAGGAGTGATGTGCGGCAAATGAGAAGGGTTGAAAAATTTCAGCAGTCTACCTCATGACCGACTGTTTTCACCACTGCCTTTCGCGTTGGAGGACCACTGATTACCGATAACTGATAATCGATCTCTGACCACTGACCACTCACTTCTCGCCGCGTTGGCGATAGTTGTCATTCGATCGCAATTCGCGATTCGCGCGGAGACGTAGCGACAGTGTTTCAGCTTCCTCGAGCCATTCGAGTTTTTCACGGAACGTGCTTTGCAAACCCAATAACAGCACCTGTTTCCTGGCCCCTTCAAACGTGCACCACTGCCACCCAGGGTGAGCGTATAATTCCTCTTTAGTCACCGTGACCACTCTCCTTCAACTTGCGAATTTGCTCAAGCTCTGCCACATCGGCGAGGTCCTGCGGGCGAGCCGCCAACCGCTTCATCGCAATAAGCGTCTCCCAGCGGACGACTGGCGCTTTGAGGTGCGCAGCGATTTGCTCCCATTTTGCGGCCGCGTATTCCTCAGCAAAATCAAATGGTTCATAGACAAAAACATCAAGTGGCGTTCTTCGATGTAAATCGCTCCGGAGTCTGAGCACAGTCATATTTTTTTCGTTGCGCCACACCTCCCGGTTTGACGCATCAGCAAACTGCTCGGGAGTAACCGGGATTGACATCTGGTAGCCAAGCTCGCCCAGTGTCCGCAGGCCGCGAATGATGTTTTCCGGCTCAAGTCCAATCACAAGACCGACGTCGCGCGTCAAACGCTCATAACCATGCGCGTTGACTGCAACGCCGCCGACGATCAGGTACCGTACCTCGGCTACGTTTAGCGCGCGAACAATCGCTTCCACGCTGCGGACTTCCATGCGCGAGACCTAGCAGAAACTCAAACGACACGCCAGATTTCTGATTACTGACTGCCGACCCACTCCATCTGCTTTGACCGCCCGATCA
>WNFO01002587.1_pt1 | contig 14971 bp, 7 predicted proteins | sample 5400251 | NCBI WGS metagenome assembly WNFO01 (sample SAMN13153354, study PRJNA577476) | soil metagenome | isolation source: 100 cm saprolite under Madrone tree | place: USA:California | collected 2016-06-14 | reverse complement strand
ACCGAAGCGGTGGCCGCGCTCGAACACCTGCGCCTTGCCCTCGTGAAGCGGCAGTCCGGCGTGGGGTCGCCCTCCGATCTGACGCTCGTGCTCGAGCGAGCCCGGGCGATCGGGGACCACGTGGACCGCCGGATTGCGGCGGCGGCTGAAGTGCAGGCGCTCCTCGAGTAGAGCGTCCACTCCCACCGCTTCACCGAGCCCGCTAAGTTGTTCTCCTGCCTAGGCCAGGTAGGTCAGTTGAAGGCACAGGGCGACGATTTTCACGGCACGGATCGGTTTGTAATCCGCCGGCGGCTTGGCACCGGCGGCATGGGCGCGGTATACGAGGCGTACGATCAGGAGCGCCACGAAACCGTCGCGCTGAAGACCCTGCGGTGGCACGACCCCTCCGCCATCTACCGCCTGAAAAAAGAGTTCCGTGTGCTCAGCGACATCGCCCACGCCAATCTCGCGTCGCTGTACGAGCTCGTGGCGGACGGGGACGACTGGTTCTACACGATGGAACTGGTCGACGGCGTCGAGTTCTTCGACTACGTCCGCCCCCCCCCCGAACCTCCGAGCCGGTCTGAAACGCGAGCGCCTCCGGATGTTCCCCGGCTCCGCGCCGCACTGGCGCAGCTGATCCAAGGGGTGGTGGCGTTGCATCGCGCGGGCATCGTGCACCGCGATCTCAAACCGTCCAACGTCCTGGTGACGCCCGCTGGGCGGGTGGTCATTCTGGACTTCGGCTTGGCGGATGTGGTCGGGCCCCCGTCGGCACTGCAGACTCGAGAAGAAGGCCTGTGGGGCACAGTGGCCTACATGTCGCCGGAACAAGTTGAAGGACAGCGCAGCCCCGCGAGCGACTGGTACGCGGTGGGCGTGATGCTGTACGAAGCGCTGACCGGGCGGCTCCCGTTTCAGGGCAGCGCGTTGAGAGTCCTCGCCGATAAGGGCCGGCAGGATCCGCCGAGATTGAGCGAGCTCGTGCCGGAGCTTCCCCAGGATCTCGTCACGCTGTGCGGTGATCTCATGGCTCGCGACCCGGCGGCTCGTCCGGAGGACGGGGAAATCCTGCGTCGCACCGGCGCGTCGGAGCACACGACGTCAGGAGCGGAGGCCCACGAACCCGGCCGCCCGCCGTCCCTCATCGGGCGCGAGGCGGAGCTCGCCCAGCTCCGAGACGCCTTCGGCACCGTGGGTTTCGGTCAGGCAGTCACCTTCTACGTGCATGGCGTCTCCGGGATCGGCAAGAGTGCGCTGATCGGTCATTTCGCCGACGCCGTCGAGCGAGAAGCCGCGGCCCTGGTGCTGAGGGGCCGCTGTTATGAGCGCGAGTCGGTGCCGTACAAGGCAGTGGACGGCGTCATCGACAGCTTGAGTCGTTACCTCAAGACGCTGGCGGGTCCGCAGGTAAAGGCGTTGCTACCGGAGGGAGTATCTGCGCTCGCCCGGCTGTTCCCGGTCCTGCTCAGGATCGAGGCCGTGGGAGACGCCCGCATTGGCGAGCGTGAGCCGGCCGATCCGTTGACATTGCGGCAGCGCGGATTCGCGTGCCTCCGGCAGTTGCTCGTGCGACTCTCTGCGCAGCAACCCGTTCTCGTGTTCATCGACGACCTGCAGTGGGCGGACCACGACAGCATGGTGTTGCTCGAGGACGTGCTGCGCCCTCCCGATCCGCCCCACGTGCTGCTGATTGCATCCTTCCGAACCGAAGATCTCGCCTCGCAGCCCTTCCTGCGCGCGCTGCTCGAGCACGCCGACACACCGGCCTGTCGCGCCTGCCGGCTCGGGCCTCTCACCTCGGCCGACACGATGCGCTTGACCGAGACGCTGTTAGTGTCGTCGAGCGGACCACCGACGGTGCACGCGGACACCATCATCCGCGAGTCTGCAGGCAGTCCGTTTCTGGTGGAGCAGATGGTGCGGTATGCGCTCGATTCGAATGACGCCGCCGGGGCGACGGGCATCAGCTTGGGCGAAATGCTGGAATCCCGCATACGCGCTCTCCCGGAAGGGGCGCGCCCGCTCCTCGCCACGCTGGCCGTCGCCGGTCGGCCCGTCGATGCCAAGGTCGCACGCGCGGCGGCCGGCCTCGAAGGCGATGACCGGCCGCTGGTCGCACTCCTGATCAAGGCGCACTTCCTGCGCAGCCTGGGTGCTCCCTCGCGGCTCGAGCTGTATCACGACCGTATGCGCGAAACGCTGGTCGCGGCTCTGGCGCCCCAAGTGGCTGCCGGCATCCACTGGCGGCTCGCGCAGTGCTCCGAGGAGTTGTTGGGGCTCGAGGATCCCGAGGCCCTGTTCGAACATTACGTCGCGGCGGGCAACCGCGATCGGGCCGCCGTGTACGCGGCGCGCGCCGCAGACAAGGCCTTCGCGGCTCTCGCGTTCGACCGTGCTGCCCTGCTCTACGAGCGCGCGCTGGAGCTCACTGCACGGGGTACGGCTGACCTGTCCGCGTTGCGAGTCAGGTTGGGCGATGCACTGGCGAGCGCCGCCCGCTGTCCCGCTGCGGCGCAGGCGTACCTGGCCGCCGCGGCTGAAGGGGCACCGGAGGACGCGCTCCAATACCAGCGGCGCGCGGCGGAGCAGCTGCTGATCAGCGGCCATCTCGACGCTGGGCTCGACGTCATACGCACCGTACTGCGATCGGTGGGGCTCGAGCTCGCGCCCACGCCGCGGCGGGCGGTCCTCTCGCTGCTATGGCGGCGAGCAGCGGTCCGGTTGAGGGGGTTGACGTTTCGGGAGCGGTCAGTTGCGGACATTGGAGCTCGGGAGCTCGCGCGCATCGACACGTGCTGGGCGGTGGCCGCAGGGCTAGCCCTGGTCGACAACCTTCGCGCCGCCGACTTCCTCGCGCGTCACCTGCTCCTCGCCCTGCGCGCGGGTGAGCCCTACCGCGTCGCACGCGGCCTCGCGCTGGAGGCGGCGTTCACGGCGAGCCAAAGCAGCGGCGGTCGACGGCGCGCCGCACAGCTGATCGCGGTGTCTCGCCCCCTCGCCGAGCGGATTCAGTCTCAGCACGCGGTCGCCTTGTGCGAGTTGGCTTCTTGCGTCGCCGCGTTCTACGAGGGGCGGTGGGAGCACGCACGTGGGTTCGCGGAGCGCGCCGAGCAGCTGCTGCTCGAGTGCGGCGGCGTTCCCTGGGAGCTCAATACGGCGCAATTGTACCAAACATATGCCTGCTACTTCATCGGTGACTTTCCGGAGCTGGCACGGCGCAGCCGCGCGTTCCTGAGCAACGCCCGTGAGCGCGGCAATCGCTTGGCTGGCTTCTACTGCCGCTCCGGGTTCACCAACGCGGTGTGGCTCGCGGCAGACGACGTGGCTGGCGCGGAGCGGAATCTGGACGAGGCCGTGCGGGAGTGGCATCAGGAAGAGTTCGGCGTCCCGCACTACTGGACGACGGTCGCGCGCGCGCACATCCTGCTCTATCGCGGGGAGCCGGCGCTCGCGTGGGACGGCTTCATGCGGGAGTGGCCGGGTCTCGTCTCGTCGGGGCTGCTGCGCGTCCAGGGCGTCCGGATCAACATGCGCGATTTGCGCGCTCGCTGTGCGCTTGCGGCTGCCGCCGGTGGCGCTGACCGCGCCCCACTCCTCGCGGTGGCTGAACGCGATGTCGGACGGCTCGAGCGCGAGCGGCTGGCCTGGGCCGACGCGCTCGCGCTGCTCCTCCGCGCCGGACTCTCGGCCGCGCGAGGCGAGGTCGCCGACGTCGTCGCGCTGCTGGAGCGGGCAACCGCGGCATTCGACGCGGCGCAAATGGCCGTGCACGCCCACGTCGTGCGACGCCGCCTGGGGGAGAGGTTGAGCGGCGACGAGGGGCGCTCGCTGGTTCACACGGCCGACGCATGGATGCACAGCCAGGGAATCCGGAACCCTGCTCGGTATGCAGAGGTCCTTGCGCCCAATCTCGCGCCCAGGGAGAGGGTTTGATTGTTGCCGCTCCCGCTTGCAAAAGTGGTTGTCGCTCATGAAGTTTCGCGTCCTTCGGCCAGGTAGCTCAGTTGGTAGAGCAGCGGACTGAAAATCCGCGTGTCGGCAGTTCGATTCTGCCCCTGGCCACTACTCGAGCCCCCGATCGCGCAGCCGGATCACCTCGTCGAGCGAGGGGTTGCCGTATCCGCGCGCCTTCACGCGCTGAATGAACCCCCTCGTCACGCCGTGGTCGCGGGCTCGGCGAAGCTCCTGCAGGGACAGCCGATCGTACCCTGCCTCCTTGAGCGACACGATGTAGGAGGCATCGACGCCGTGATCGCGCGTCTCTACCAATTCCTCGAGGTTCGAGGGCGCGTAGCCCATCTCCTTCATGTCCGCGATGTAGTCTCCATCCACACCGTGATCCCGCAGGCGCACGAGGTCCTCCGCGCCCAGGTTCTTGTAGCCGGCGCTATTCAGTGACTCGATGAACTCCGGATCCACACCGTGATCCCGCATCCGGACCAGGCTCTCCAGGTCCCTGAACTCGTACCCCTGAGCCTTCATCGCCGCGATATACTCCCCGTCGACGCCGTGATCCCGCACGCGCACGAGGTCAGCCGCGCTGAGGTTTCTGTAGCCTGCGCTGTCCAGTGACCTGATGAAGTCCCGGTCCACGCCGTGATCCCGCATCCGTACCAGGCTCTTCGGGTCCCCGAGATGGTAGCCGCGCGCCCCGATGTCCTGGACGTAGTCCAGATCCACTCCGTGCATTGCCATCCGCGCGAGCTCCGCGGCGGTTGGGCGTTCATACTTCTGCCGCGCCAGCTCGTCCACGAGCTCCAGTCCCACGTCCGCCATCGTCATCTGGAACTGCTCCCAGGCCGTCGGGGGGGGCCCGGTGATGCCACGTTTGGCCAACTCGGCCACGAAAGTGGAATTCGCCTGATAGGTGAAATGGCCCGAGCCCTTGCCGCTGTCGAACCAGCCATCGCAGTCGAGCGTGCCGGCCGACCGCACGATCTTGAAATGCACTGTGACTCCCGATCCGCGCATGTCCCTCGCGGAGAGGCCCACCAGCTGGCTCAAGGGCACGTCATCCTGACTGTTCCAGTTGTCCCAGGACCGACGCTCGCCGTAACGGATGGTGAGCCGGACGAAGCCCGCACGCTCACCCGGTTCGATCAGCCACTGCCCGCCTGAGGGGACGACGCGCTGGGCCGAAAGCATGGGGGCTGCTAGTAAACAGGCAAGAACAAGGACGGCGAACCGCATAGGGACTCCCGGAGTGGATTCAGGGAGTTGGATGGGAAGGGCGCCCCGAGGGTTGCAAACCCACCCGAAAGCGTAGGAAAACGGCGTCGAGCAGAAACGTCTAACGGGGACGTCGAACAACTGCGTTTGAACGGCATCAAGCGACTACGTCAAGGCGTACGCCTGTTCGCAGAGGTTTGGCCGGTACCGCACTGGAATGATGACGCGTCCGGTCGGTCTGTGACTCATCCCTCCTTCATGCTCGAGGTTCCACACAGGAAGTCCTTGCACAACTGCGTCTCGTAAAACCAACGACCGAAGAGGATGGACGCCTGGTTGTTCGACGCCTTCTTCCTACGATTCTGTTCGACGCCTTTTTCTTACGTCGTTTATGAGGAACGCGACCGAAGCCGCGGCCATGACTCCTCCCGTGAGCAGCCACGCCTGTGCAGTGGCCCGCGCCAGCAATGCCACGATCAAGCCTGCCGCTACCCACGGCACAAACTGCCCCGCCGGCATGACGAACGGCTTGTCGGCCGCGCCCGCGTCGAGGCGCCGCAGCCTCCACACGCCCAGGCAGCACGCCAGGTACACGAGCAGGATGGCTACGTTCGCCATGATCGCGAGTTTGACGTACGTGCCGGTGATCGCGATGCCGCACACGATCACGCCCTGGATCGCGATTGCAACGTACGGGGTGTGGTGTTCCGGGTGCACTGCCGCGAGCGGCCGGGGCAGATAGCGGTCCACCGCGAGGGCGAAAAGCGTTCGCGGAGTGGAGAGCATCGTGGCCGTCATGAAGCCGAAGGTCGAGACGATCATCGCGATCAGGATCAGCGTGGAGCCGGCCCTGCCGGCGATTTGCACGGCCGCCGCGGCGAGCGGGGCCTTGGCCGTCTCGGGGGCAGCGAGGGCGCTGCCGAGGATGCCCTGGGCGACGAGCTGGACGGCGATGTAGAGCACCCCCACTCCCGTCACGGCGAGAGCGATCGCCCGCGGCACGGCCCGGGCCCCATCGCGCACTTCGCCGCTCACCTGCAGCGCCGATTCCATCCCGAAGAACGCAAACATGAGGAGCAGCCCCGATTCTCCCAGGCGCGAGAGCGAGGGGAATGATCCCAACGCGAGATTCTCTGCCCGGACGTGCGGCAGGCCGAGCGCCACGAACGCGATGAGCGGGACGACTTTCGCGACCGTCGCGACGCCGCTCACGCGCGATCCCAGCGCAGCACCGCGGATGTTGACGACGGCCAGGCCGCCGTAGACCGCGATGAGGAGCGCGGCGCGCGGCAGCGGGCCGCCGAGGCCCGGTTGCAACCCGCCGACGGCGTCGGCGAACACCGTGGCGACGGCGCCCATCGCGAGCGTGATGCCGAGCCAGAGCAGCACGCCGCACAAGAACCCCGCGTAGGGGCCGAACGCCGTCCCGACGTACGCGTATGGGCCGCCGCTCTGTGGGACGCGACTGCCGGCCTCTGCGATGCAGAGGGCAACGAGCGCGGTCGCCACGGCGCACAGGAGGTAGGCCAAGGGAGCCGCGGCACCGAGGCTCGCTGCCATGTGCGCGGGGAGCACGAAGATCGCCGCGCCGACGGTGATGTTGAAGATGGCGGCGGCGAGCCCGCGCACGCCGATGACTCGGCGCAGCGCGGGCTCGTGAGTGGGAGGGGCAAGAACTTGCTTTTTCATCACGCGCCGATGAGCTCGCAAAACTTCGCGAGGTCGATGTTGCCGCCGGAGACGATCGCGACGATCGGCCCTGGACCGGCTTTGCCGGTGAGCGCGGCCGCAAGACCGAGCGCGCCCGCCCCCTCGGCGATGACGCGGGCCTTTTCCGCCATGAGCCGCATGGCGCGTTTTACCTCGTCGAGGCTCACCACGATGTAGCCGTCCACGACCGGCTGCATGCGCTGCCACATCCGCGGAAACACGCTCTTGCCGCCCGCGCCGTCCACGAACGTGGCTTTCCAATCCGAAAACACCTGCGCCGAGCCTTTCGCAAACGAGAGCGCTGCGGGCGCGGCGGTCTCCGGCTCGGCGCCCCACACTTTGACTCCCGAGCGCAATGCTTTCACGGCACTGGCCACACCGGTGATCAGGCCGCCTCCACCGATCGCGGCAATGATGGCGACGGTGTCCGGCGCATCCTCGAGAATCTCCAGGCCCATCGTCGCGTGTCCCGTTATGAAGTTCTGATCGTCGAATGGATGGATGAACGTCCCTGAGACGCCGGGATACGACCGGTCATCGAGCGCCTGCCAGGCGACCGCATACGGCACGAGCACGAGCTTCGCGCCCAACGCGCGCATGCGCTCGAGTTTCGCGGCGGGCGCCGTCTCGATCGCAACGACAGTGCAGGGCACGCCCGCGGCCCGCGCCGCGTACGCGACACCCTGACCGGCATTGCCGGCGCTGATCGTCCAGACGCCGCGCCGCCGCTCGGCATCGGACAACAGCGCGACGGCGTTGGCGGCGCCGCGCAGCTTATAGGCGTTGATCGGTTGGAGATTCTCTAGCTTGAGCCGCACATCGGGGAACCCCGGTCCGAGCTCCAGACGGACCAACGGTGTGCGAACGATCGTTCCCGCGATGCGTTTCCGAGCGTCCCGGATCTCGCTCAACGCGATGGGACGGACCGGTTCAAGCACGCAGCACCAGCGACGCGGCTACCACGTCCTCGACGGCGACGCCCACCGACTTGAACAGCGTGATCTCCTCGGCGCTGCGCCGGCCGGGACTGGTCCCCGCCACGACCGCGCCGATCTCCGTCACCTCGCTCCGCGCCGCGATGACATCACCCGATTCGCGCAGCGCGGCCTCGCGCGAGTCCACGAAGACTCGGGCGGTGGTGACGAGATCGTCGTCCAGCTCGCGCCACTCGGGGCGGGTGGCGCCGATGGCATTGACGTGTGTCCCGGGGGCGAGCCAGCGCCCCTGCAGCACGGGCGTCGTCGCGTTCACGGCGACCACCACGACGTCGGCGCCGCGCACCGCATCGGCCGCCGTCGCCGCAGCCTTCACGCCATGGCGCTCGGCGAACGCCGGCGCGTTTCGAGGACTCCAGACGCGTACTTCCTTAAATGAACGGACGTGGCGCAGCGCAGCGAGGTGACTCCCCGCCTGCACGCCTGATCCGAGAATCGCGAGCACTGACGCGTCCGCCCGGGCCAACCGCTGGGTCGCCACCGCCGACGCCGCGGCGGTTCGCATCTCGGTGATGAGGCGGCCGTCCATCACGGCGAGCGGCTCGCCGGTCTCGGCCTTGAACATGACAATGACCGCGTGGTGCGTGTGGATCCCGACGTTGTGCGGATAGAACGTGACGAGCTTGGCGCCGAGGGCCCCCCCGTCCGCGTACGCCGGCATGACGGCGAAGAAGCCGTGATGTGGAGCCACGGGAAGCACCGTGCGCACCGGTTGCACCGCCTTGCCCGACGCCAATGCCGCGAGCGCCTGCGCAATGGCGGGAATGAGGTCCTGGTAGTGGAGCCTGGCTCGCACGGCCTGCTCGTCGAGGACGACGATGTCGCTTGCAGGAGAAACAGTCACGAGTGTCAGAATTGACACTAGCTCCAAACACCAGGCAAGCAGCTACTCGAGGAGCGCCTGCACTTCCGCTGCCGCCGCAATCCGGCGGTCGACGTGGTCTCCGATCGCCCTGGCGCGCTCGAGGACGAGCGTAAGATCGGAGGGCGACCCCACGCCGGATTGCCGCTTCACGAGGGCAAGGCGCAGGTGTTCGAGCGCGGCCACCGCTTCGGTGAGCGATTCACCTGTGTCGCCCCGTGCCCGCAGTGCCTCTGCCCCAGTCTCCAATCGCTCGAGCACGGCCGGGAGGTCGCGCGCCTGCCGCCGCTCCGCGTCCGGCAGCGCCTTGTACGCGGCGAGCGCCGAGCGTCCTAGCACGAGCTCGGTCGGCTCGACGGAGGGCAGGGCCGCGCGTGCAGTCGCCTTGAGGCCCCACCCAGCGAGCCAGAAGAACGAGCGTCCGGCTCTTCCGGCCCAGATCCGGTACCACAACGAGTCCAGCCGCAGGAACCAGCGGCGCCGCTTGATGACTTCGTCCTCCTCCTGCTGCACCTGCCGTTCGGCGAGCAGCGCCGCCCGGATGTCGTCGAACGTGTAGCCGTCCTTCAAGAGTCGGCGCGCCACCACGACCAGTTGAAAGAGGAGGATCGCGCCGATGATCCCCATCCCTCTCCCAGCGAGCACCGACGTCAACAGGACCAGGGTGGAGACTTGCGCGTTCCGCACGAAGGCGCGCAGCAGCGGCGGGGCGCGAAAGTCCCGGCCCCGCAGCTCGCCCGCGACCCGCGCGAGATCGTCCGCCGACTGAAACCGCTCCGGCGGCGCCTTGCGGAGCAGCCGGTCGACCACGCCGCCAAGTTTGGCGGGCACCTCGGGCCGGAGCTGCTGGACCCGTGGCGCGATCTCGTAGACGTGTTTCGTGATGATCGCGGGCGCGTTTGCAGCCTCGAATGGCGCCCGCCCGGTGAGGGCGTAGAAGAATGTCGCGCCGAGGGAGTAGAGGTCGCTGCGCGCGTCCACCGGTTCGCCGCACGCCTGCTCGGGGCTCATGTAGCGCGCGGTCCCGGTGATCGAGCGGCCGGCGGATTCGGCCGCCCGTCTGCCCAGGGCGATCCCGAAGTCGGTCACGACCGCGCGCTCTGTCGCGCGCTCGATCATGATGTTGTCAGGCTTCACGTCGCGGTGAATCACGCCGCGCTGATGCGCGGCTCCGAGCGCCCATGCCACTTCCTGCAGCAGTTTCGTCGCCAGGCGCGGCGGGAGCGGGCCGGCCCGCTCTACCCGATCGCGGAGTGTCTCGCCGTCCACGAAGCCCATCACGAAGAACACGAGGTCACCGTGCGCTTCGACGAGGTGAATCGGCAGGATATTGGGATGTGCTAGGCCCGCGGCGGTCCGCGCTTCTTGGAGGAAGCGGTCCCGTTCGTCGGGGCGGGTCGCGAGGTGCGGCGGGAGCAGCTTGATCGCGACGGGGCGGTCGAGCGCCACATCACGGGCGAGCAGCACGATCCCCATGCCGCCTCGCCCGAGCTCGCGCTCGATCGAATAGCGGCCGGCTAGCAGCTCCTGGAGGGCCAGGAATTCGGCGCCGATCGACGCGGTCATGTGTGTCTCGTCCTACGAGCAGGACCTCGCGGCGTTTCGCGCGGAGCTCCCTAGGTCGCCGAACTCCCTAAGCGCTCACTGAGAACAGAGCTTCTCCCCGGCCGCTGGCACGGCGAGCGCCGGCATTCCGTGACGCGCCAGCGTCTGATTGAACACCGCCAGGTCCACCCGAACGACCTGTCTCCAACGCGCGACCAGCTTCCCTAGCTCGGCGCAGCTCGAACTGGCCACAACCAGCGCCGCGCGCGTCGGCACGTGGTCGGCGTTGTCCTGCGCCGTCAACTCGATCCCAAATTCGCCGTTCAAGTCCACGAAGCTCCATACCGGCGGCCGCGCGTCCCAGACCTGGCGCGCGTCCTTCAGCGAATCGCCGGCAATGGAATCCAACGTCGTCACCAGCGCCTTCGCGGCTTTTCCCACTTCGGATACGGTGTCATCCGGGGCGATCTTCGCGACCGCGGCACGCAGCTCGGCGACCGGCTTGAAGTCAGTCCACGTCGCCTGGAGCCCCGAGGACAGCCGCATGAGCAGGGCGTGTTGGGCGGCGAGCGCCGCCGGCGCGACTCGCAAGCGTGGATCTCGGACGACGGTCAGCGCCTGCGTGTACCGGTTGCCGTCGACGGTAAGCCGAATTCGGTACACGCCCGGCGAGGCCAGGGCTCCTTCAGGCTCCGCCGGCGTCGAACCGGGATTGCCGTTGAAGACGTAGCTGTGCGCGAACGCGGGCGGCGGGTCGTAGCGCAGGTCCCACGTGGCCCGATTGAGCCCGATATTCGCGGGCAGCGCGCTCGGCTGAGCGAGCCAGAACTGTTCCATCGGCGCTCGGGCCGCTTCGCGCAACGGCGTGGGAGCCGCGCTCGTCATGTGGCGCACGACGGCGCCCCGCGCATCCAGTACATCGATCGCGATATCCGCCGCCGGCTTCGTGCCGAGGGAGTAGTAGATGAGGGCACCCGACGGAGGATTCAGGGCCTGGGGCTCCTCCTTCGGGAACGGCGTGTTGTAATCCACGTTGCGCCGCACGCGGACCGCATCGCTCGGCTTGAAGAGATGCGTCGCGGCACTCGTCGACGGCGTGAGTTGCCGCAGCACCGCGTAGTCGTCGAGCACCCAGATCCCGCGACCGTATGTGCCGACGATCAGATCGTTGTCATGAATCTCGATGTCGTTGACCATGGTCGTCGGCAGGTTGAGCATGAGCGACTGCCAGTGGTCACCGTCATCGAACGAGACGTACACCCCGCTCTCGGTACCTGCGAACAGGAGGCCGCGCCGCCTGGGATCGGCGCGAACCACGTGCACGAACGCACCGCTCGGCAGCGAGGCAGGAAGTCCCGTCACGATTTTCGTCCAGGTCTTCCCGTAGTCGCGCGTGCGATAGATGTACGGCGCATAGTCGCCACGAAAGTGCAAATCGAGTCCGGCGTAGGCCGTGCCGCCCTCGAGCCTGGATGCTTCGACGGAAGTGCGAATCGGTCGCTGGGCGATCGCCGTACCCGGGATCGTGACGTCGCTCCATGACCGTCCGTGGTCGCGCGAGACCTGGATGACCCCGTTGGTGGCACCAGTCCAGATGACACCGGGAGTGACCGTCGATGGTGCGACGGAATAGAGGGCCCTCGCGGGCATGGTCGTATCGCGGGCGGGCTCGTGCACTCCGGTGACCGTGGGCGCTTTCGAATGCGGGATGCTGAGGTCGGGACTCAACTTGGTCCAGGTCACGCCGCCGTCGGCGGACGCCATGACGAACTGATAGCCGGCGAGCAGCTCGGGCCTGCCGTGCCACGTCGCAAACGCGATGGGCAGGTTGATCGACGCGCGCAGCTTGAGCGAGGGGTCCTGCTCGGGTCCCACGTTGATCCACTCGCCGCCGGGATAGGTGATCTTCGAGACGCTGAGCCCGCTCGAGTACACGACGTTGGGGTTGCGCGGGTCGGGGAGGATCGTGCCCCACTCCCAGCCCGGCACCGGCTTCCAGTCGATCGGCGTGATCGCCCCAAGATTGCCGCGACTGCTCGTCGCAATCGCGCCCGCGTCCTGCTGCGTCGCGTAGATCCAATACGGAAATGCGTTGTCGGCGGCGACGTGATAGACCTGCTCCGTGGACTGGTTGTACCACGAGCTCCATGTGTCGCCGCCGTCGAACGACACGATCGCCCCCTGGTCGTAGCCCAGGATCATGCGTTTGCCGTCGGTGGGGTCGATCCACCCGACCTGGGGATCGTCGCCGCCGGGAGGGCCGCCCTTGAAGGCGGTGAAGCTGTTGCCGCCGTCGGTGGATTTGTACGCCGTCACATGGAACGTGTAGACGATGTCGGGATTCCTGGAATCGACGAGCACGCCGCTGTTGTAGCCACCCTGAGCGTTGGCGATTCGCTTGTCGTCTTCCGCCATGTGGCGCCACGACGTGCCGCCATCGTCGGAGCGATACAATCCAAAGTCGCCGATCGCATAGACGCGTTGCGCACTGGTCCCCATCCCAACCGCCAGAGATACGCGTCCCTTGAGGTGGGGAAGCCCGCCGCCGACGATCTCGCGCCACGTGACGCCGCCATCCGCGGATTTGTAGAGTCGCGAGCGTGTCTGCGCCGTGTCTGGGTTGGGTGGGGGTGGGTTGCTGGGGCCCGATGCGAGCGAGCGATACATCGTCGCGGCGAGAATCACGTCCGGCACGTCTGACGCGCGCGCGAGAGTCGCGATGCCGGTTTTGTCGTCGACGTACAATGTCTTGGCCCAGCTCGCGCCGCCGTCGGTGGACCGGAAGACGCCACGCGCGTCGCTCTGCGTTTGAAAAAATCCCCCCAGCGCGCTGACCACGAGGAGATTCGGGTCGCGCGGGTGAACCAGGATGGAAGTGATCTGCTGCGTGCCCTCCAGGCCGATGCGATGCCAGCTCCGTCCGGCATCGGAGGACTTGTACATCCCGTCGCCCATCCCGTCGAAGAAGGAATTCAGGTCACCCGTGCCGACGTACACCACGTTCGGGTCGGACGGCGCGACCTCGACGGCCCCGATGGACGAGACGCTCTTAATGGAATCGAAGATCGGATACCACGTTTCCCCCGCACTCGTCGTCTTCCAGACACCGCCGTTGGGGGTGCCGACGTAGAACACGCCCGGTTGCCCAATTGCGCCCGACGCCGCGGAGATACGTCCGCCCCGGAAAGGGCCGACGTTGCGCCAGACCAGCGCGGAATTGAGAGGGGAATCGATAGACTGCGCGCCGAGCGGAGTCGCGGCGAGCGTGCTGGCGCAGAGCGCCAGGAGGGACGGTGCGCGCATGACGAGATCCGATGAGGAAGACGCTGTGAATGTATCCCGCCGGTTCGGCCTTCGCACACGTTCCAGATCGGACTACGGCACCGCACACCTCACCAGATCGCTCTCCGTCACTCCAGGAATACGGACGCGATACGTCCGGCCGCGCGCTCCCGACCACCGCAGCTCCCACCACGCCAGGCCGGCGCGCCGCGAACGCAAACGCATCTCCAGCGCCGGATCGTCGTCCCAGCCCACCACCGTGCGGGTCGCGTCGTCGACCACGATCTCGACGCGCGCGTGGGCCGCAACGTCACCGGTAGCAACCGGCCACTCCGCCGCCCCGCCGAGCTGCAGCCAGGCGTAGAGCGTGTCACCCGAGCACCAGACTCGCTCGATCCGCGGCGGCGGCACTCGACCGGCCGATCTGCGTGGGACGACGTGGCGCTGGTGCCCGACGACGAGATCGAGCGGTGGTGCCGCAGTCGCAGGCAGACTATCTCCGGCCGATACGGACGCCGCGAGACGAGCCAGGGTGCGCCCGAACATCGCCGCTTCGCCCGGGCCGTAAATCGTCGAGCCGCCTTCGTAGTACTGCGCGGAATACTCCTCGGCGGTGGTGACGTACTCCATGTAGCCGTTGGCGTGGCCCAGAATGAGCGCCGAAGTCACCGGCAGCCCGGCCTCGCGGGCGCTCGCGAGCATCTGCTCGCGCATTCGTCGTCCCGCCGTCGTCGTCACCTCCGCCGGGACCGCGCCGATCACGCGACTCCCCAGGCGCAGCACCGTGACTTGCGCGTAAGAGGGCAGACTCCCGCTGACGAAGAGATGATTGGCGAGGCCGCCGAACGCTGCGTCAAAGAGTTGGCGCTTCTGCGCCTGGCATCCGGGTACATCTGGATTCGGCGAGCCCTGCTTGAGGCCGACGTCGAACAGACCGAATAGCAGCCACCCCTGAATCCGCGTGTGGGCGTCGTCCGCGCCGACCAGCGTGCTGAGGCCGAGCGCCGGCTCCGAGCAGATACCGAGTGCGCGCGCGCTGTCGCGCAGCGCCAGCGTCGCAAACGCCCGCCCCAGCTCCAACCGGTCCGTCAACGCCGCCCCCGCCCCGAGCGCGTCGAACAACGCGACCGCTCCGTCCCCCACACTCTTCCCGATCACCGTGATCGCCTCTCGCGCCGCGTGCCTGCAGGAGGCCAGATGCGTGGCGGTAGGAGAGCGCCACTCCCACAGGGACCGCGTGAAGGGCCCGGCGAGCGCTGGTAGCGGGACGAGTGTCGGGACGTTGCAGCGGCTCTGGGGCGGCCACGCCGGCGACACGTCGCCTTCGGCCCCGTTTGCGAACAGATACACGGCGCGCGGCACGAAACCGCCGTCGGTCACACGATTGAGATCCCCGTCGATGTGCCGCTCCAGCCGCCGCTCG
>WNFO01013312.1_pt1 | contig 14973 bp, 17 predicted proteins | sample 5400251 | NCBI WGS metagenome assembly WNFO01 (sample SAMN13153354, study PRJNA577476) | soil metagenome | isolation source: 100 cm saprolite under Madrone tree | place: USA:California | collected 2016-06-14 | reverse complement strand
AAGCGCGAAGTGCGCGGCGAGGAAGATGATGACAGCGGTAACAGCGTTCCGTGAAGTCGAATGATCAGGAACGGAAGGCGATTCGCGCAAGCTATTCACGGAATGCAGATCATGGCGTCCTACGATCGGATGTAGCGGGACAGATTTTTTAGTCCATTGCATTGAACGTATTCGGCTTTCGCCTGCACCAATCAAGTGGTTGGTTATGCGCTGCGTGTTGCAAATTTACAATATCGCGTGCACGCACGGTCCGGTACGATGGGGAATAAATTGATCGTGCGGTATTTGAAATGAGTTTGCGTTTTTGCGTTCTTCATATTTCCGCGCTGTGCGTCGCAGCTGGTTTTGCCGCAAGCCCCGCGCACGCGCAGGCCCGCGTCGGCGAAGCGGCCGTCGTCAAAAATGAAGTCGTCCGCGTCATGGGATCGGCGAGCAGCCAGATCAATGTCGGTGACGGCGTGCTCCGCGACGAAATCGTGCGCACCGGTCTCGACAGCGCGGCGCGGCTGGTGATGGCCGACAGCACCAATCTGTCGCTCGGTCCCAGCGCGACCATCAAACTCGACCGCACCGTTTTCAACGATGAGCACACCTATCGCGATATCGCGATCAGATTGACGACCGGTGCGTTTCGCTTCGTCACCGGACACTCGGAGAAGACCGCGTACAAGATCACGACGTCGGTCGCGACCATCGGCGTGCGCGGCACCATCCTCGATATCTTGTCGCAGCGAGGCAAGACCACCGTGGTGCTGCAGGAGGGCGCATCGCGCGTCTGCGCCACCGGCGGCCAGTGCCTCGAGCTGACCCAGCCCGGCGAAACCGCCATCATCACCTTGACGGGCGGCAAGGCCGCGATTCAGAAGACCAACAACTCACCCTGGACCTTCGCTGCGACCTGTGGCGCGGCGGCGGGGCTTTGTACCGCCACGAATTTTGCGGATGCCACCCCCCCTGCCGATGATCCCACCGGCATGCTGTGCGGGCGCTGACCATGGCCAAATTCACAACACGGAGCTTTATCGCATCGGCCGGACTCATCGCGTCGGTTTGGCTTGTGCTGGTACAGCTGCAGCCATCACCTGCATTGGCGCAGTCGCGGTCGTCTTGTGATAGTGAAGGTCCCTGCCCGGCACCGCCGCCTAGTGATAATAATTGTGACGGTCCCTGCCGTGCACCGCCGGTGACGGGCGCCGATTCCAGTGCCGGATCGATCAACGATTTGGGCAAGCAGCGCTTCAACCAGATGATTACCCACCGCGTGCTGGGCACGGTGCTTCTCGGCGTCAATGAGCAAATCAACTGCAGCGACTGCGTCAGCGCGTTCGGGTCGGCAGGATCGTTCTCAACCGGCATCCATGGCCGCAAGGAACTCACACCCAATCTGTCGCTGCTGGCCGGCATCGCCTACACCCAATTCAGCGAGGGCGGATACAGCGTCACCAGCGCGCCGATCGGAGCGTTCGCGCTTCGCTACGATTTCACCGACTGGGGATCGTCACGGCCGTTCTTCGATATCGGCACCATCCTGTCGCCGTCCGAAAAGGTGCGCTATCGCCGCAGTTACGTGACGAACTTCGGCCCGGTTACGGTCGATGGCCAAACCAGTAGCCAGAACTATGGAGCCTACGGCCGGGCCGGCTGGATCAATCGAATCTCGCCGCGCGACGAGGTCGCCGCATCCGTCGAGGTCTGGCAGCTGTGGCAGCGGGTGAAGGGTTATTCGGACCCGACCGTCGCGTTCAATCCGTTCGACGCCACGATCGCGACCGGCACCGACAAGACCAATCTCGTCAAGGTCGGCGGACAGTGGACGCATCTGTTCGCCGACAACGTCGAGGGCAACATCAATGGCGGATTCGTGCAGTCCTTCGCGAACCATTCCGGCCTCGTCGCCACCGTGACCAGTAGTGACGGCACCGTGGCGCCGACGATCGGAAATCAAAGCTGGTTCGAATATGGTGGCCGGCTCGGCTTGCGGGTCGCCAAGGGCTGGGTCGCCGACCTGTTCGTCAACGGAACCGCGGGCCCGCAGCCGGTCGGCAACACCATCCACGGCGGCGTCGGATTGCGCGTCAATTACTGACTAAAGCATGATCCGGAAAAGCATGCCCTCGGGCCACGACCCGATGGGTGGGCACCGGTTTTCCGAAAAGACCATGCTCAAACAAGAAGCGCTAGAGCGGGATGACGATTCGAAGAAAAGTCATCGCGCTCTAGGCGCGGATGGCCATATCGGTACATCCGCCGTGACGTCATCCAGCCCTCCGGGGTCAGGCGGCTGACTTGCCCTCATAGGCGCTTTTCAGCCCGGCGATGTCGAGCTTGACCATCTGCATCATCGCCTGCATGGCCCGCCGGGCGCCGGCGGGATCGGGGCCGCCCAGATATTGCACGAGCGCGGTCGGCACGATCTGCCACGATACGCCGAAACGATCCTTGAGCCAGCCGCAACGTTCGACCGACCCGCCATTGGCGGACAGCGCGTCCCACAGGCGATCGACCTCGGCCTGATCGGCGCAGTCGATCTTGAACGAGATCGCATGGGTGTATTCGAATCGCGTGCCGCCATTGAGCGCCATGAAGCGCTGGCCGGCCAGCGTGAACTCCACCACCAGCACGGTGCCGGCCTTGCCGGCGGGGCCATCGACGGTGTTCTTCTGGACTTTTTCGATTCTGGAATCGGGCAGCAACGAAACGTAGAATTTCGCGGCCGCCTCGGCCTCGCCGTCGAACCACAGGCATGGTGAAATCTTGGACATGCATAAACTCCTTGCGTGGTGAATTTTAAATCAGGCGTCGGCCATGGCGGATTGGGCTACGGTCGCCGCCTCGACGTCCATCCACATCACTTCCCAAATATGGCCGTCGGGATCCTCAAAACTGCGGCCATACATGAAGCCGTAGTCCTGCCTGGGACAGGGATCGACGCCGCCGCCCGCGGCTTGCGCCTTGCCGACCATGTCATCGACGGCGTCGCGGCTGTCGGCGGAGATGCAGATCAGCACCTCGGTTGAGGTCTTCGCATCGGCGATCTTCCTGGGCGTGAACTGGCTGAATTTGTCGTGGGTCAGCAACATGGCGTGAATGGTTTCGGAAAACACCATGCAGGACGCGGTCCCGTCGCAGAATTGCTCGTTCTTTTCGGCGCCGACGGCCTGATAGAAGGCGGTGGCGCGGGCGAGATCGCTGACGGGCAGATTGACGAAAATCAGTTTGGCCATGGCAGGCTCCTTTCCAAAGGGGTCCACCCGAGGACGAACGGGCAGAGACCAATCCGACAGCCTGTTTAAATTATTTTGATGACGCGATTTCCCGTCGAATCCGTCATGGCCGGGCTTGTCCCGGCCATCCACGTCTTATCTTCCGATGGAACGAAAAGACGTGGATGCCCGGCACAAGGCCGGGCATGACGACTCAAATTAACATCACCCGCAATGTCACGTCGCAATCGGCGACGGCATGGTGAGAAATGCCCGGGTGACGTGCCAGAACAACTGGCGGTTGGTGGCAAGTGCGACCGAGTGAGCCGTTCCCGGAAGGATAACGAACTGGCGGTCACCGTTCGGCAGCAGATTGAAAAACTCCTCGAGGTCGGCGACGGTGGCGATGCCGTCATATTCCCCGCGCACCAGCAGCACCGGCGAAAGCACCTTCTGCGGATGCACCACCGGCAGATTGGCCGTCATGTCGAGATAAGTGCCGGTCGGAACCTGATCGCCGAACTGCATCTCCACGTCCGCCAGCACCTCGACCGCGGCGGGATCGCTGGTGCCCGGCTTGTCGCGGGTGGCGATCGAGCGGATCATGTCGCGATCGCGCTTGCGCATGTTGTGCGAGCGGAAATAGGCCAGCTGCTCGGCGCGCTTGGTCAATGTCGGCGATCCCTCGCCCTTGTAGGTGAACGCGGCGAACACCAGCCGGTCGGCGCGCTCGGACGCCACCATGGCATAGGCGCCGGCGCGCAACGCGCCGGAGGATTCGCCGAGGAAATGGAATTTCTGCCGGCCGGTTTCGCGGGTAACGACCTCAACCGCCGCCTTCAGATCCTCGACACCGCTGGCGATGTCGGCATTGCCAGAGGTGCGCCCCGACTTGCCGTAATTCTCATGATCCATGGTCCAGCAGTCGAACCCATAGCGGGCGAATTCGTCCATCGCCGAATACTCGCCATGTCCGGGCACGTTGAGGTCGAACACCCTTGAAGTCACCGACGAGCCATGAACAAAAAACAGGACAGGCCGCGAAGGCTCGCCGGCTTTCGGCGCCCCCACCCGCTTGCGATACATCCACAAGGGAATGTCGCCTTTCTTGGCCCAGTATTCGCTGCTCCAGATCTCGCCGCCCTCGGAGCCCACCGCGCTCGCGCCTGGCGTAGGCAGGGCGCTGGCGAATCCTCCGGCCACGAGGCCAAGCCCGGCCCCCTTGATGACCGTGCGCCGCGCCAGCGGGTGATCGAATTTTTCCATGGTGTCCTCCAACCAGACGCGGCCTGTTCAGACGAGGCCTGTGCTTTTTTGCGACTTTTACGCGGCGCTGCAACGTGCGCATCCTGCGCTCGAACTCTCAAGAGCTTCGTTGCGTGTTCTAGCAAATCCCGCCGTTTCGCGGAAGCCACGCTGCGCTGCGGTGTGCAACAAATGGACACTGCCGAGCCCGCAACAGCCTTGCTCCCGCCAATTAGAGGTCTAGTCTTTCGGCCGTGTCCGACCGGAAAAATCCGGCAGCCTCACCAGGGAGGAAAAAATCGTGAGCAACCAACTGACCGATGCAGAACTTGCCGCATTGATGCCGTCCGAACTGTGTCAGTACCAGACGCCGATCCCGACCCAGATCGTGGCAAGCGACGAATTTTATCCCGACCCGCAGAACGAGCGGCAACGCGAAGTCGAGGCTCGGCTGCTGGCGATGGCCGACGATCTCGGCGGCAAGCAAGGCTTGAACCGCCGCCGGTTTTTTCAGACCGCCGCCGGCATGGCCGCGTCCTTTGTGGCGATGAACGAAGTTTACGGACCGCTGTTCGATGTGACACGCGCCGAAGCCGCCACGCCCGCGATGGCTGAGGAGCGCGCCAGCGCGCTCAAGGACCAGTTCATCATGGACATGCACACCCATTTCCTGCGCGACGACACCCGTGTCATGACGTTCGTCGACATGCGCAAGGCCGTGGGCAAGGCGGGCTGGAACAAGCAACTCAGCGACCACGAGCAGACCATCGAGGACCTGAAATTCGACAACTACAAAAAAGAGATGTTCCTCGACAGCGACACCAAGATCTCGCTGATCTCCTCGGCTCCGTCAGACATCGAGCAGGACTGGTTCCTGACCAACGAGCAGATGGCCGACGCGCGCAAGAAGATCAACGACGAGGCCGGCTCGCGGCGGGTGTTCTGCCACATGATCTTCACGCCCGGGCAGCCCGGCTGGCTCGACAAGCTCGACGCCGGCCTCGCGCTCAAGCCAGAGTCCTGCAAGGGCTACACCGTCGGCGACAACACCCACAAGGAGATCAGCCGCTATCCATGGCGGATGGACGACGAGAAAGTCGCCTACAAGGGCTACGAGAAAATGGTGAAGGCCGGCATCAAGAATGTCTGCATTCACAAAGGCCTGTTCGCACCGGGAGTCGAAAAGCAGTACCCGAACCTGCGCGGCTTCGCCGACGTCGCCGATGTCGGCCAGGCCGCCAAGGACTGGCCGCAGCTCAATTTTATCATCTATCACTCGGCCTATCGCCATGTCGGCGGCGATCCGAAGCAGGCGCTGGCCGAGTTCGAACGCACGGGGCGGATTTCATGGACCAGCGACCTTGCCGACATTCCCGCCCAGTACGGCGTCAACAATGTCTATGGCGACGTTGGCCAGTTGTTCGCGACCACGCTGGTCGCTCGGCACCGCCGATGGCCCGATCAAATCCGCAATCTTCGGCGGCAACAATGCGCGGCTCTACGATATCCAGCCGAAGCGCGCGATGCTTGAACTCAAGGGCGACCGCTTTGCGATGATGAAGGCGGAATACGAGAAGGCGGGACCCGAGCCTTCGAACACACGCTACGGCTATGTGGTGCCGAATGGGACCATGGATCACAGCGTGTTCGCTTAACCGTCATTCCCCGATGTGCAATTGCACATCGTGGATGCGCCTCTTGGCGCAGGCCCGGAATCCATACCCCCGGTCGTGGTTATGGATTCCGGGCTCGCTCGCCCAGCGCAAAATTGATGCTCGCATCAATTTTGCCGCAAGGCTCGCGCCCCGGAATGACGCGATGAGACCTACTCCGTCTCCGCCGGGTCGCGGTGCACGGGATCGACCCACAGCACCGTTTCCGGTTTTTCCACCGGCTCGATATCGAGATTGATCGCGACCGCCTGGCCGTCGCTGCGCACCAGCACGCATTCCAGCGCCTGGTCGGGGCTGGCGTTGATCTCCTGATGCGGCACATAGGGCGGAATGAAAATGAAGTCGCCGGGGTTGGCCTCGGCCATGAATTGCAGATGCTCGCCCCAGCGCATCCGCGCCTTGCCGCGCACCACATAGATGATACTTTCGAGATGGCCGTGGTGATGCGCGCCGGTCTTGGCGTCCGGTTTGATGGTCACGGTCCCCGCCCATAATTTCTGCGCGCCGACCCGCGCGAAATTGATCGCGGCCTTGCGGTCCATGCCCGCGGTCGACGGCACGTTGGGATCGAGCTGATCGCCGGGAATGACCCGGACGCCATCATGCTTCCAGCGCTGCGCGTCATCGTGATCGTGGGAATGATCGGAATGGGTGTGGTCGTGAGGGCCTGTCATCGTGCTGCTTTCCGCTGAGTTTTGCTCGCGAACGGTACATAATAGTGTGATCGCAAACCAGCCAGGATTAGGAACTCTCGCTGCATTTTGGGCTTGTCTCGGTGAAGCTCAACCGACGCAAGGAGAACAATGATGGGTAGCACGGCAGACAAGGTTAAGGGCGCCACCAACGAGGCCATCGGCAAGGCCAAGCAGGGCGTCGGCGAAGCTATCGGTTCCGACAAGCTTCAGGGCTATGCGATGCCGGCCATGACGAATTTAGACGACGGCTGCCTACCCCTTCACGTCGAGCAACTCGACGTCGAACATCAGCGTCGCGTTCGGAGGAATCCCTTCACGTCGAGCAACTCGACGTCGAACATCAGCGTCGCGTTCGGAGGAATGGCGCCGCCGGCGCCGCGGGCGCCGTAGCCCAGCGCGGGCGGAATGATCAAGGTACGCTTGCCGCCGACTTTCATGGTGGCGACGCCTTCATCCCAGCCGGCGATCACCCTGCGCTGCCCGATCGGAAACTCGAACGGCTCGTTGCGATCGACCGAAGAGTCGAATTTCTTGCCCTTCTGCCCGTTCTCATAGAGCCAGCCGGTGTAATGCATGACGCAAATCTGACCGGGCTTCGGCGTAGCGCCGGTGCCGACCGTGCTGTCAATCATCTGCAAGCCTGAAGCTGTGGTCATGGTTTTTCCCGCGGTCTGGGCCGCTGCTATGGTGGATACACACGCCAACGGCACAGCCGCGAGTGTCATTGCAATCGCTGCTGCCATCGGCATTTTTGCACGCTGAAAACGTCGCATCTTTGGGCACCTTCCCTCAATCATCGGAGCGGGTCTAGCCCAACGCCATCGGCGTTTCCACCCATTGACAGGCGTAAATCCACCGGACTGGACCTGGAACACTTCGATGGGTTGGCGATGCGAGATATAGCGTCCCCGGATAATTCGCCGCGATCCTGCGAGTTCCGTATCCGCCCTGCGTGATGACAACCTCAAGAAGTGGGCGGTGAACTGGCCGCGATGCGGCGCCTCATCGTTTCAACCAAAACAATGAGGTCTGGCTCCGAACCGGTCGCACCAGCGAACGAACCGTACCGAGATCCGCGGCACACTTTCGTCGATGGACGGAATCACGACACGCGCGATGGCGCTAATCCTTGACTTCCTTTTTGTAGATTTCAGAACCGGCTTCGTCAATCACGACCACGCATCGACCCTCGTGGCCGTCGTCAAGGTCAATGGCGATTTGACGGGCGATCAGGTCGGCGGTTTTCCTGGCGTCGTGCTCGTTCTTGCAATCCAGTCCAACCGGATCTTCGAGCCGGACACCGTCAGCGATGTCAAAATGAAAAATGGGCATTGGCTCCTCCTTGAGGTCAATGCCGTCAAGCCAAGCGTGTTCCAGGATGCGGTCCGTCGACATCAAGCCTGAGGCCATCGCGGCGCAAATGTTCCCGCCGGTTGCAGTCTCATCCTGAGAGTCTGATTCGAAAGCGACCAGAACGCTCAGGATGAGGTCGAACCTCAATACCCGAGCGCGCAGCCGTCCTTGCGTGGATCGGAACCGCCTGTGAGCGTGCCCTTGTCCCAGTCGATCCAGATCGCCTGACCGCCGCCGAGCGGCCCGACCACGCTGGTGGTCTGATGTCCGAGCTTGTTCAGGCCCTCGACGATATCGGCCGGCACACCATCCTCGAGCTGGTAGACGCCTTCGTAATGCAGGCCGCGCGGCATATCGATCGCCTCCTGCACGTCGCAACCGTAGTCGAGCATGTTGGTCAGCACATGCACCTGCCCGACCGGCTGATATTGTCCGCCCATCACGCCGAACGGCATCACCGACCGGCCGGCCTTGGTGACCAGTGACGGAATAATGGTGTGCAGCGGCCGCTTGCCCGGCGCGATGCAATTGGGGTGACCGGGCTGAATGCGGAAACCGCCGCCGCGATTTTGCAGGAGAATGCCGGTCTTGTTGGAGACGATCGCCGAACCGAACGAGTGCGCGATCGAATTGATGAACGAACAGACGTTGCGGTTGCTGTCCACCACGGTGATGTAGACCGTCGAGGGATTCATCGGCGGCGCCACGTTTGGCAGATCGCGCAGCCGGTCCATGCTGATCTTGCTGGCGTGCTCCTCGGCAAATTCCTTGGCCAGGATTCGGACCACATCAACATCGACATGGCTGGGATCGCCGATGTACTGCTCGCGCATCATGTAGGCGGCCCGCGCCGCTTCCGCCTCGAGGTGAAACCGCTCGACGCTCAGGCCTGCGAATTTCGTCAGATCGAAGCGCGCCAGGATGTTCAGCATCACCAGCATGGTGATGCCCGGGCCGTTCGGCGGGCACTGCCAGACGTCGTGGCCCTTGTACATGGTGCCGATCGGCGTCGTGATTTCGGTGGTATGTGTGGCGAAGTCGTCGAGCGTGTGCAGCCCGCCGATACCGCGCAAGGTCTCGACCATATCCTCGGCGATGGCGCCCTTGTAAAACGCGTCGCGGCCGCTTTTTGCAATCGCCCGCAGCGTCTGGCCGAGCTCGGGCTGCCTGATCACGTCGCCGACGGCCGCCGGCTTGCCGTGCGGCAGCAGATAGCGCTCGGTGTTGGTGCCGTTCTTCAACTTGTCGAACTGGTTCTTCCAGTCGAAGGCGATGCGGGGTGCTACGACGTAGCCTTCTTCCGCGGCCTTGATCGCAGGCTGCAGCAGGCGATCGAGCCCCAGCTTGCCATGATCGCGCAGGATGGTTGCCCAGGCATCGATCGCACCGGGAATGCTGACGGCGTGCGCCGATGTCAGCGGGATCGCACGGATGTTGCGCTCGAGATACCATTCAGGCGTCGCAGCCTGCGGCGCGCGGCCGGAGCCGTTATAGGAGACGATCTTGCCCTCCCCCCTGGGCTGAACCAGCGCAAAGCAATCGCCGCCGATCCCGGTGGATTGCGGCTCGATCACGCCGAGCAGCGCACAGGCCGCCACGGCGGCGTCGGCTGCGGTGCCGCCGGAACGCAGCACCTCGATCGCCGTCAACGCCGCCAGCGGATGCGACGTCGCCACCATCGCATTTTGGGCGTGGACCGTCGACCGGCCGGCGAGATGGAAATTCCTCATGCCAAATGACTCACTTTTGTCGTTTTACCGTTGCTCTCCAGGCGCTGGTTTACATGGCATATTCGTGAGGTGATGAGCAATGCTTGGAGACGCATAGCATGCGTCGTCCCGGCGAAGGCCGGGACCCACAGCCACCGATGTTCGTTGTGGCAAAGGCCATTGGCTCCATTTTCTGACCGCCACGGCACGGCGTATGGGTCCCGGCCTTCGCCGGGACGACGCCGTATCTGTTGATTGCGTCCCCTCCCTCCTGATAAACCACGGCGATGTCACACAGGGTCGCCGCCTTCTATCAATTCGCCGCGTTGCCGGATTTCCGGGAACTGCGCGAGCCGCTGCGCGCGATCTGCGCCGAGTTCAGGCTGAAGGGCAGCGTGCTGCTGGCCCACGAAGGCATCAACGGCACGCTTGCCGGCAGCGCCGAGGGAATTGCCGCACTGGTTGAAGAATTGCAGCGTGGCGCGCTGTTTGGCGGCCGGCTCGACAACCTCGAATTGAAATACTCGCATGCCGCGGCGATGCCGTTTCAGCGTCTCAAGATCAGGTTGAAAAAGGAGATCGTCACCCTCGGCTACACGGAGGCCGATCCGACGCGGCAGGTCGGCATCTATGTCGACCCCGCCGACTGGAACGCGCTGATCGCAACGGCAGACACGCTGGTGATCGACACCCGCAACGCATTTGAGGTGGCGATGGGCACATTTCCGGGTGCTGTCGATCCCGGCATCCAGAGCTTCGGGCAATTCAAGGATTTTGCCGCGCGCCATCTCGACCCCGCGAAACATCGGAGGGTCGCGATGTTTTGCACCGGCGGCATTCGCTGCGAAAAGGCCAGCGCCTATCTGCTCGCGCGTGGTTTTGCCGAGGTCTATCACCTCAAGGGCGGCATCCTCAGATATCTCGAGGGCGTTCCGGAAGCCGAGAGCCGCTGGCGCGGCGAATGTTTTGTCTTCGACGACCGCGTCGCGCTCGGCCACGGCTTGCGGGAACGCCCGATGGGGCAGGATTCCGATGAGTGATGTGAAGGCGCTCAGCGACCGGATCGACGTGCTCGAAATGCGGCTGACGTTTCAGGACGAAACCATCGAGACGCTGAACAAGACCATCACCGCGCAATGGCTCAAGATCGACGCGCTGACGCGCCAGGTTGCCGACCTGAGCCAGCGCCTGCGCGAGGCCGAGACGCATGCGCCCGGCGCCACCAACGAACCGCCGCCGCATTATTGAGATGGTCGCGATCCAGAGCGGGATGACTTTTCTTCGAATCGTCATCCCCGCTCTATCTTTTTGTTTGAGCATGATCTCCGGGCAAACGCTTCGCGTTTGTCTCGAGGGAAAACCGGTACTTTTCCGGATCATGCTCTAAAGATCGCGCCGACCACTACGTCAAATCAACCTGTGCAGACCTAGCGAAACACCGCCATGACCTTGTCCCAAAGCGAAGCCGCTTCGCGGTCGCCGTCCGGCTTCGACGGTGCTGGTTGTGCAGCGCTGACGGGATCGGATGCCGGAAAACTGCCGATCAGACCGGCTTCCAGTTTCGTATGGGTATCGCGGTCGGCCGATGCGGCTTCGCGCGGGTTGGCGGCATGCTTGTCGTGCGCCGCCGGATCGAATTTCTCAGCCATGTTGAGCCTCCATCCCAACATAACGCGTCGGCAATCCGGACGTTCCCAATCGGATGAGCGGAATACCCAAAGCTGTCTGTTGTCGTCTGGTCGAAGCGTGCGAATCTGTCAAATGCACGCAAAACAGCACAACCGGCTAGACTTTTTGCCGCATTGATCAATTTTGCACAGACAGGCGCGGCCACTTGCGGTCGAATGCGCTGGCGATGAGATTGCACCCTCATCGTTAAGCTAATTCAGCGGTGCTCCAAATATGAATTCTGACCCCAGCCCGTTTGGAATTTACAATTTGGAGCCGCCGCTTGACCTAATCGCCAGGCCGGAGGACTGTGCGCTCAAGGTCTCACTACCGAGACGCCCAGGTGACCGCCGATTTCCGCTAGCTCTGGTCGCGATCATTCTGGTCGTGTAGCAAAAAGGATGTCATTGCCGGGACGGGCAACCCCTCCCGGCCCTTTTTGTCGGATTTTTCTGGTTTCTTCTTGAGTGCCCGCCGCTTCATGGTCGCGGTCAGGATCAGTTTTAGCGGAGCACTGGGCGTGTCATTCGGCGCTCGATCGAAGCGAGCTCTTGCATCAACTTCGCTGTATTTTTTCGACGCAGGCTTTGTCATAGAATGGATGTCCCCAGTTTCACGCGGCTACCGGTGCGCTCGAATACTGCGCACACCCGCCGCCAACACTTTGGTCAAGAAAGACCTTCCTTTCCATTAATGCCGAGATCTGTTGTTGCGTGCGCGTGCAATCGCATGGGACGCGTCTTGGGCGTAACGAACTCTTCACGATCGGCGGTACTCGAATTTTCGGGTGAGTCGTACGAGATGAGAAATTGCCTTATTGCCTTGGCGCTTTCATCCGGACGGCGTGAGAATTTCCGCACGCGCCGCCGCGGAACTCCCTGTCGTTCAACCGGAATAAAATACCGCGAGGTTTCAAAAGTAGAATTTGAAGGATGACGCAAGGCACGCTAAAGTTGCGCTTCGTCCGAACGAGGCGGAAAAAAGGACGCTGCAGTGGCGAAACCAGCGAAAGACTCGTTCGACACCTTGGGGTTTCTTGCCAAGGTGGGCACGGGGAAAACGATACTGAAATTCCGGAAGAATGAAAACGTGTTCGCGCAGGGCGACGTAGCGGACACCGTGTTTTACGTTCAAAGAGGCAAGGTCAAGCTCACTGTCCTGTCCGAACAGGGCAAGGAAGCAGTCGTTGCAATCCTGGAGCCCGGCCAGTTCTTCGGTGAAGGCTGCTTGAATGGCCATCGGCTGCGGATCGCCACCACGACGGCGATGGAAGACTGCACCATCACTGCGATCTCCAAGGACGCGATGATCGGCCTCCTTCATGAACAGCCGAAATTTTCCGAGCTGTTCATGTCCTATCTGTTGACCCGCAACAGCCGGATCGAAGAGGATCTGATCGACCAGTTGTTCAATTCAAGCGAGCGGCGGCTGGCACGACTGCTGTTGCTGCTGGCGAATTTCGGCAAGTCGCGCAGCCCGCAGCTGATCAATCCTAATATCAGCCAGGAAACACTGGCGGAGATGATCGGCACCACCCGCTCGCGGGTCAGTTTTTTCATGAACAAGTTCCGCAAACTGGGTTTCATCAGCTACAACGGAAAGATCGAAGTGCATACGTCGCTGCTGAGCGCGGTGTTGCACGACAAGCCGCAGGTTGAGCGACATCGGCAATAGCGTAGGGTGAATTGGCGCGCGGCCCTATCGCTGCCCCTTCGCTCCCGGCCCCGTCGTGCTTTGCGATCGCGGATCGCTCCACATGCGGTGCACCGATAGACAATGATATTTCGATCGCCGGTGCGCGCAGACGGAAGCAAGTCGATCTTTATCGGCTGCGGCGTCCTGCACGTTGCACAATCGAGGACCGCGGGAAACGCGCTGCTGATTTCCTCGATCAGCTCCTAAAATGAACCCGAGTACGGGCATCGTTTGGTTCCCCGGATATGAGGAGTGAGCGCGACACGCGCTGCCGCCAAATGACCGGCAGCCAGGGTGGACGCACAAACTTGATTCCAAGGGCTCCGATTCGCTGTTCAAAACTGCTCGAAATGCGAGATATATTAATGACTTGCCGCGATGGCGACGCCGTGGATACCGGGCACGATCGTCGCTTGGCCAAGTCCGTATCCACAGTGTATCAGGAGCAGCATCGCCCCTCTATTACCGCTGCGGAACCCGATTTGACCCAGATTCACCCCATTAAACCCCTCCTAGAAGTGCTTTCGGGCCGCAGGCGGCCGGTACCGCCGATCTGGATGATGCGGCAGGCCGGCCGTTATCTGCCGGAATACCGCGAATTGCGCGCCAAGGCTGGGGGCTTTCTCGACCTGTGCTTCACACCGGAGTACGCCGCCGAGGTCACGCTGCAGCCGATCCGCCGCTTCAACTTCGATGCTGCGATCATCTTCTCGGATATTCTTGTGATTCCCTACGCGCTTGGCCGCTCGGTGCGGTTCGAGGTCGGCGAAGGGCCGCGGCTTGATCCCCTGGAGACTCCGGAGAAAGTTGCGACGCTGGCGTCGCAGGCCGACTTTGGCAAACTCGAGCCGGTCTATGAGGCGCTGCGTCGCGTGCGCCGCGAGCTCGATCCGAACATCGCGCTGATCGGTTTCTGCGGGGCGCCGTGGACGGTCGCGACCTACATGGTGGCCGGACAAGGCACGCCGGATCAGGCACCGGCGCGGATGATGGCCTATCGCCATCCGGAAGCATTCGCGAAAATCATCGACGTGCTGGTGGAGAACTCGATCCAGTATTTGCTGGGACAGCTCAAAGCCGGCGCCGACGTGCTGCAGATCTTCGACACCTGGGCCAGCGTGTTGCCGCCGCGCGAATTTCAGCGCTGGTCAGTCGAGCCGACCCGGCGCATTGTCGAGGGCGTGCGTGCGAAAATGCCTGATGCGAAGATCATCGGCTTTCCCCGAGGCGCCGGCGCGCTGTTGCCGGCCTATGTCGACGCCACCGGCGTCGACGCCGTCAGCATCGCGGCACTGGATCGCGCCATCGATGACGTGCTGGCGAATTACGCCGGCGGCAGATTGATCTTCAACCTCGGCCACGGCATCCAGCCGGAAACCCCGATCGCGCATGTCGAGCAGATGATCAAGCGGGTGCGGGCGTATAAAGAGTGAGGCAAAAAGCCAGAGCCGTCATACCCGCGGAAAGCGGGTATCCAGTAGTCACCGGCCTAGATTGGCGTCGAAACGTCACGGAGTACTGGATCATCCGCTTTCGCGGATGATGACGACGGTATTTTGCGGAAGCGGCGTTGATCATCACCCCGGTCGGCTGCGTTCGATGATCTCGGCCGCGCCCTTGTCGAGCAGTTCGAGCCCGACCGCACGGCCGAGTTCGCGCGGGCGGTTCGCGGGCCCGGAGCGCGAAGCCTCGATGAACAGGCTGCCCGCTTCATCCAGCACCGAGGCGGTCA
>WNFO01007624.1_pt1 | contig 14975 bp, 16 predicted proteins | sample 5400251 | NCBI WGS metagenome assembly WNFO01 (sample SAMN13153354, study PRJNA577476) | soil metagenome | isolation source: 100 cm saprolite under Madrone tree | place: USA:California | collected 2016-06-14 | reverse complement strand
TCCAGATGCATACGGAAAGATGTGGTTTACTCGGGTCGAACAGTTGCTTCATCCCGTCTTCCACATTTCGCGACACGTCCTCCAGTCGGACATGATCAACCCAGTGCGGCGCAGCATATTCAGCGAGAGGGAAATTTTGCAGACTGCCGCTAGTGATATCCTTGTCCAGGTGTAACAGGATACCCAAGCAGGATTGTGCAACAAGGGTATGAGCAGGTGTCAAGGGAATATGATAACGGCGGGGAATGATGTCGGTTGCTTCAGCAAGGCGGGCGGATGTCAAGAATTCCTTGACGGAAAAATGTGAGAATTGTATGACGTTTCCAAAACGATGTCCACCGTCGACAATGGAGAGTAAAGTGGAGCATGCAGACAGTACGACGTCCGCCGGATCATCCAGGCGCCAATCTTCATGGAATTTCGGTATTGATCCCTCATTGAAATCGAATGCAAACAAGTCCGCGAGTTCCTCGACCCGAAGCGGGCGGGAAGCCACTGCAACGAACTGAAACATGCGATGCGCGAATTCCCAATCTCCCTCATGAATTCCTCGCAACGTCCGCTCATATGTCTCGTCCAGCGTCTTCGGTAACTCGGCTAGTGCACGCTGAAGGTCTGCTGGGTGGCAGCCACAAATGTGGTCTACCTGGCAATCCACCCATCTGAACCTACATCACAGAAATCAGCGAGACTCAATCAAATATTCATTACTGATGCCTTACATTCCGTTGGCCTTTTCTGTGAGCACGTCGATGACCAGTTGTTTGTGCTTTGCATTCCACCGTTTGTTTCTTCGATGCGTGTGGATGACTGACTTGATGTAGTCCTCGATGTCCTCCTTTTGTCCTCCCTCGTCGTGTAAGGAAACAGAGCCGAAAATCAAAGGATCGATGACACCCTTGATATCGGTCTCCGGTCGGCTAGTGACGCATATCCGCAGATTTGGTATTTGTGATTCCACAAGTTCCTCTATGAATTTTAGGGCTTCGGCACGGGGTGATCGGAAGCCAGATGACTCTGGACATTCATCCAAAGCGTCCACGATGAGGTAAACGGGGGCTAGTCCGGGGAATTTGAGTACGTCCTTCAGACATCCTACAAGTGCGTCATTGCTTGGTGAACGTTGGCCCTTGGCGTGATCTGAGTAGAACTTGGAAAGGATTTGATAGTAAGAGTCAGATTGGTGACAAAGTTGGACTAGCAGAGACGAGAGCAGTCCGCGAAGTTCCTTCTTTTGATCCTCCCGAAAATCACAGTAGAAGAATGCTAATGACGCGAGCCCGGCTTTCCGCATGGCATCGATGTCTTCGATAACTGCGGAGCTGTCCAGCACGATAAGTTCACGAGACGGGAATATCAAAAGCTTGTTGACATACCAAAGGACGCTTTTACCCGCACCCGCTACGAAGACGAAAAACTTCAGCCCCTGCGAAAGCATGAGACCTGGGCATCAACGCACGTTTCCCATGAACCCATAGAACGGAACCCCAGGCCTCGGATTCTTTCCATTCCGAGAACTTGCTTCCCTGAATGAACCACTTTGCAGACCCGCGATGGCGTAATTTGCAGGCAGCATGATGATTTTTCCAGGGATCCGGTGATGATAGCCACCTGAAAATATCTTGTTGTAACTCGTCACCTGTCGGACAATCTCGGTGATCCCAATAAACTATCGTAGCATCAAAAATGGCTCACGCTTCGGTTTGTTCAGTTCACTCGCGATTTGATGAATAATTTCTGATGCTCAGTCAGATATCGGGTCACTTGATTGTCGTCTGCAAAACATACCGAGTGCATCCTTGAGATAATCGACCGATACCTTGCCATCTATGAGGAACGTTCCTCAACATCCAACGTGACAACTTTAGTGGATATTGCTCACCTTCCATCACCACATTGGTATTCTGAACGAGTCCGTGGACGACCTCGAGGACCTGCGCTACGGCTAGCCGAGACTCATCCCGTGTCAGTCGGTCCAGCCTCTGGACCATCGCCTCTATTTTCTTCTCGCCAAGAAGCTTCCCAACAATTTTTTCTGCATTCATCAGTCAGGTAATAAGTTATGTATTCTCACAGATGACGGACTCACTGAGTTTTCCCTGCTTTATCTCTTTCGTCGTTAACGCGAGTGTGGAGAGCAGCTCCACGAGTATCTTGACAATCATCTCATTCATAGCGCCCGTAGGAGGGATCTCGGTATAGATCTCGAGGCGACTGAGGAAGTGCCCAATTGACTCGAGCAACTCTGCCAGAGCATCGTAATCGCCAATGACGCCCCTGACAGGCTAATATGGGTAGATGTCACAAAGATGCACACTGGGTTACTAAAGAAAGGTATGTACAGAGAGTAGGACACCAAGGCCAGTCTGTATCGCTTTGACAGGAGGGAAATTCTGTAGGATAAAGTCAGAGAAAGCGAACGCCCAGTCAACGCCTTCAGACATACCAGGCCGACATCGTGACCAAGACCGGCTACTGAAGAGAGTTTATGTAGAACTGTTAAGACCTTCTCGATTGGCTTCATGATTTTGTCACTTTTCTCCCGAAATTCCTTGAATTCTTGTGCTTGTTCACGAAGAACGGCAGCAACGACCTCGACCGAGCCACAATCCTGGAGGCGCTCGGCGAGAGGATGCTTGGCCAATTCTATGCCCGTCTGCTGTTTATAAGCCTCCAAGGCGTCGTCAAAGAGCACGCGTAAAGTAGACGATCCTGACTGGTCATTCATGTCAGAAGTGGGGGATTGGGAAGGGGACTGGCTGGTTCGGTGAGATAAAGTGATAGGGGGAGAAAAGGATGGTAGAGGGCTGAAACTGATGGTCCGTGCACCACCTTGCTTATAATTGATATCGTAAACAACCACATGATGATTGCCAGAAATGATGAGGCGTAATTGTTGTAATGTAAGGTTGAGCGCTCGACTGCTATCACAGGATAAGCGAGTTCATCGGAGAGTGAAAATGGCGGCGGAACCGCGGCGATGTTATCTAGTGAGGAAGGAGTACTGTAAACACGAGGCAAGGCTAGGGAGACGCCGGTGAGAGAATCTTTCGACTGCATGTCCGCGTACAGGTTGCGAGGGAGGCGGTGTAAAAGAGATCACAGATGGGAATGACGACTTTGACAGAGGTCGAATATAGTAGATGAGCCTTGCGATCGACTGGGATCGATCACGATCGCACTTTCACGGTCACCACAGCTTGGACAGAGTCACGGATATGTTGGTGACGGCTGCCAGGGCGACAGTGTCATCGGCAGCTTCCGTGTCAGGTAGGACGCCATGGAGAAAGGCAGTTTTGATGTCCACGTGCTGGACTCAGCGCGCAAACTGTGGCAATGAAAGTGTGTTGGTGCATCTCGCTGCTTGTGCTGAATCTGGTGACAGAATCTGATTCTAGTTGCCGTCTCATCCCGACACCGTGCTATCATACATCGACGGTCTAGGTGTCCACGTACCTGTCATCCTATCCCAGTCGAGAGAAGGGGAGAGGTCGTCAACCGACGTTGATTGGTTGACCATCAGAAGGAATTAAACGCGAAGAGATGACGCACATTATCGTGAGCATGAGAAGAAAGGTGGTGCTGACAGACTGCTGACAGTGACAAGTTGCGAGGTAGTACCGCAGGTGATACCATGTGCGAGAACGAACGGACCTGCCACAGCCAAGCCCATATTCAGCAGGGGCTGTGATGCCGGTTTTGGTGCACTTTTCCAGAACGTCGACTTCGCCCACGGCGGGCGTAGAGAGCGCAATTTGAGCACCATATAAATGAGTGCTTGAGCAAAACATATTCAGGCGGGAAAAAGGGTCAGCATATCAAATGGGACCTCCATGACATCCCGGATCGCAACCAATCCTACTCTCAGCAACATAGAGCACGAGAAACACGAAGCACGCTCCATCCATCGCTCCTGTGGTGCTCGATGACCAACCGAGAAACCAGACATCCTTGACCATGTTGACCATATCCATCGACATCGTCTTTTGGTGCATGATCATATCCACGCTATTATCGTGAGCGAAAGTGCCTGTATACAGAGAGCTTGTCCTGTAAGAAGACTCATAGTGATCATGGTGGCGACACTGAACGGCAGAATGCGGAAACCGCGACCCGCCCATAGTAACCACCCACTTATCGGATCGTCTCTTTTCCCCAGCAGTCTCTTGATGTCAATACATGTTACTTTGCCATCCTGCATCTAAGATCCCAAGGATCAGACCCTTGAACCCGAGAGCTTTCCTTTGATGCGCTCACCTTCGTTTTCCCCTCTCTCGTCATCTCCTTTTTCTTCCCACCTCGAACTCATGGATGTATCCCCCTGATTTCACATGCCAATCCAATGAACAATGAGATTCTCATCTCAACGGTCAAAATCAACCTCTCACCTGCCCTGATACCGAGTTCCTGTATTGAGAACTTCTCATGTGACTCTGATTCTACCGTCCCCAATCACCTGCGCACAATAGGCTTGCGGTCCGGGTCTTCATATCATTTTTTTTTTCATTTGGAAACACCTCCGTTCATGGTTCTCGCAAGCTCAGCGACCTTTACACGCACTCTTCAGGTCCCGCGAAGGTTTAGTTTGGTTCTGCCCCATATGAGGAGGCGTTGTTATCACCTTATCCCCGACTCGGATCTTTGATGTTCTGCCAAGCTACCAAGAACTTTCTGTATTTTTCAACTGAAATGCGCCGAGAAGGCTGCCGCTGTCCATCATTCTTGATGATCAGTTGAAGCGTCCGTTATCAAAGCGGTGATTTGACGATAATTGGGTTATGTGTCACGATGAATTGAACCATCACCGCCGAGAGTGAACAAGGTACTCCCCTGAATGCCCTGTCTGGGCAGACCTCGAAAAGGGACGCTCGCAGTGGCGTGGTAAAGGGTCTTCACGTCTCAGCTGGCCTGGTTGTGAAGCTGGGTCCGACAGCGGTGTTCGATACGGGTAGGGGCAAGCAAAATCAAATAGCCCCTGCTAAGGAGCTAGTGGACGTGTTGCCTTACCGCTCAGCCGCCTTGGACTTTGGTGACTCGGGAAAGCCTATCAGATCATGCCATCATGCTATTTCTTCACAAGCAACTTTCCCCAATCTACCGCCTTGGAATTACTTTCCTCGACTTCGTACCTACGGTTCAAGAATGTCAGTTGTGATTGCCTTCAAATAAGCCTTTGAGAGGGGGAAATATCAGTCGAAGATATAGAACCGTTCGTGTGTTGTGCATTCGGCCACAGGTTGTACAACATCAAGTCACAAAATTTACATTGGTTGCCCGAAATCAGGACCCCTGCGTAGAATTCGACGGGGTTTCCCTAGGGAAGCATACAATGTGTAAGGCGCCGTGCGCTGCCAGCCAAAACACGTTGAGCACAATCCGATGAACAACGTACGCGTACAAAGTCCCACGACTATACCATCCCATCATAGTCCCTTGCTCTTGTACAACAGGACATAGGCCGCCGAATCTTCTCCGCCACCGTCGAGTGTCGCAAGTTTCTCAGTAGGAAACACGCTGACCTTGTCATCGTCGAATTTGACCCAATTCTCGTCCTCCTCATTACCTGTCAGTGCGCGGCGCGCAACAAACGCAATGTAATGTCCTGAATCGGCTGCGGCGCCTTTATGGGTGATAATGGCTACATACCGGTGCCTCGTCGGCGCACAATACGGTTAACGACATGCAACAAATTGAACTCACCAACGAGATCGTAGAGTCCTGTCTGGCTTGCGCCAACATCGGCCTTGATAGACGGATCCATCAACGCCTCCACTTCTGTCTTCTCCCGCTCGCGATACCACTCTTCCGGTTGTAGCTCGCCCTCTGCGGCAGACTGTTCTACTGCAGGCTCGCTCATCTCGACATCACCGCCGCCTGCGGCTACAGCATCCGCCTCGGTCCCAGACTCTGCACTAGAGCTAGGAGGCTGTGCGGCAGGAACCGCAACCCGTGTTCGTTTTCGAACTTTACGACGTTCGTCACGAGCTTTCTCTATCTCAATGCGTTTTCTCGCGACAGGCTGCATTTTTTTTCGGAGCCCGTCGGTCACAATTTCGAGTGCGTCAAACTCGTTTGGGAATTTCACTTTCCTCTGCATAGGCTCTGATGAACAAAACAGGCGAAGAGACGTAACAAGGGCGTTCACCATGATTTTGGCCTTCTTGTTTATGTCACGACGCCAAGTAAATCGTACCATATGAATGGCAAGATATGACGGGAGACGAGATAGGCGTGACTGTGAGTTGTATGTCGCTTCGCGCCCGAGTGTCGGGGAATTTTTAACGAGTGTTTGGTTGAGTGCCTATATCTACGATGAGGTCCCTGCATTGAGAGGAGAAGTGATGTACCTCCATGATGCCGGAAACCATAAAATTGGTATTCCCGGTTATATCACATACTACTTTCGATACCTTCTCCTCACTCACGCTAGGCGGTTCCTCGGGTGCCTCAGGGGATGACAATCTGGGCAAGATCAGTCAATACATGATTCTATCGCGTATAATACACGATAACGGTAGGGTCACTCACGTGCGGACCAAGGTCCCAGTCATATACTGGTCGATGAATGCGGAACGCGAGTTGTTGACACCCGGAATCGAGACGCCAGGAACATCTCTTAAATGATTAGTCAACTGTGTCCAACACTCCTCCGCGTCTGGATCATCTTAGCTTCATAGATGACTATATGAAATAGAGGCAAGACCTTGTTGTGCATAGCCATTTCCCGAGCTGCTGCGCTCTGCAAACTGAGGAACGGTACCTCGAAGCACTGTGAGGAAAGAGAGTGGCATAACACCGCCAGTTGAGCGTGCCATTGCCGTATAGAGATCACGTAGTGAACGTGCGATCGGGTTAGGGTCTCGTGATCTGGGGGATAATTATGTTTAGCCTTCAGAAAGGAATGGGTTGGCTTACTCTGAGAGGGCGGTCTGCAGTTCTGGAATAGCTCGCAAAGCCTGTATAGTCGCACTCATATAACAGGTATTTCCCAAGCTGGGTTCACAATATTAGATGACACGAAATAATTGAGCGTGTTGGAGCGCACTTTGTTAGACCAACAGGCATCCCAAGCTAGGGCCCGGGTCAGATCGGAGAAACGGATCGAGAATATTAACCCTACTGCATCGGCCAGCTCGGTATCATCCATGTCCTCTAAGAATTTTATCGGCTCGGCTGGAGGTTTTGGGAGCTCTCCTGCGGCACCGACGATCATGAAAGTCTGGCCCTGTTAAAGCGCTTCGTCAGTGGCGGTGGGTGACATAGATAACAACGACACGCACTTCCTTAGGCCCGATCTTTTCCCAATCAGAATCATCCTAGAGTATCATGTTAAATTCCCTTGTCTGTGTAAATTTCCGAAAGTTCCGGCACACCTTGAGTACGCCACCCTTGACCATAACTTTCATCCGATCTACAGGGACACCAGTTACTTGATAAACAGCCTCCTTAAAAGCGACAGGGGGCTTCTCCGGGTAAAGTACGACGTCGTGTTTTTTCCCTGCATGTTTGATGTGGACTTTGAGGGGCTCCATGATTGTCGTGCGTAAAGTCGCAATCTCGGAGAAAACGTGACGCGAAGCCATCACGTGAAGATGTGACGGTGATCAGAGCGTGTGACGTCAATGTGTCCTCAGGCCACGACAACATTCCAGCTGCGGTCATCACTCGCCACTCTTCGAATATGACTATCTAGTAGGTCCATATCCTCTCTGCGCTTCATTGTGGTTTAAACCATTTCAGCTACACCCTCACTTTTATGCTCCTTGCGTCCGAGATGGCGGCATTCTGCATCTTTGTTGCGCCTCTTCCCTTCAGGATCCGCAGGAGGCTCTTTCGCTTCCTTTCAGAAAGCCCCATAGTCGCCAAGATTGCCTACGGATTAAAAATATCGTTCATGTATGTATTATTTCCTTTCCTCTACATCAGCTAACGTTTGCAAACTAGATCTGTCGCAATCTTGTTCTTAGATGCGCTTCAACGCATGTTCCGCATTACCAATGAGGTCCAAGCTGCCAAACATAGCGGGCAAGGTATGCAGGATGTACGCACAGAGACATCCTTCGCCGCACGAAAGTTCTAGTTCGTGCCCTGTCTTGCCTTCAGACTCCAAGTATTGACTCCACTATTAAGCGCGCAGCGCAACGTATATCTCACGGGATTCTGCTTATTCCTCTCACTTGTCCTCACGCGGACATTCTACATCATCCAAGACCTCATGCATGTTCAAGATGAGTACGCTAAGTTGAAAAAGGCCGTACGTTTCCCACTTATCCCCCCCGTACCCGCAACTGGTATAATTAATGCACGTGACCAGACTGCGGACACCTCACGAGTTAAAGTCGTAGCGGACGACCAGTCAAAAGAGATCGAAAGGCTTAAGAAAGACCTTGGTAAGCGTTCGTCACTCGCGATTGGATGCATTGTGACAATTTTCATCTTTTCCAGATGCATTGAAGGCGCAGGCTAGGTCACAGGCAGATGAGTATGACAGACTCGCAGATCAGTACAACAAGGAGACTGGCAAGGTTTCGGATAAGCGCAAGGACTAAGAATGTCCGAATTGTATATTATCCAGGAACGCCTGATTTAGCCTTGTCAAAGTCGTAATGTTGTGTCAATGTTTCTTCTGACGGATCTCCCGGCTTTGCTGTCGCAGTAAACGTACTCTGGCAAAAATAGAATGACCGCGCATGATGCATTGAATTGTACAGATTGTATTGCGACGGAAATTCATTACTTTTTTTTTTTTCCTTAGTATCAAACTGGAATCGAAGGTTCTTTTTACAGTGCCGGGACGTCCCAATTCAAGAAAGCAACACGTTTAAGCGGGGGTCACAAAACAATTCAGAGATGACAGGCAGGTGCCATGGGCAAGGTGGCACGTTGGCCACAGGCCTGAGGACGAGTCAGCTTCAAGGTATATGGTGAAGAAGGCAACCCACACAGAGACTCCAAATATGAATTGTTGGCAGTTTAAGACGATGTGATCTGGTCATGCTCCTTCTGCAGTTGCTCCTAAAAAGGTGAATATACCCCACACATTTAGCAGCCATCTGACACGAGAACACATTTTACGTACGAGTTCAGCTTTCTTTTTCTCCATCTGAAGGTGTGAATGGATTGAGGATTCAAGGCGGGAAACCATCAACGAGCGCGCACCTGTGCTTTGATCTTCTCAAGCTTTCTGCGTTCCTCCTTCTTTATGTACTGATCTGTTTCACAAGAACCCATCATTCGATTCCACTACCGAGATATTGTTGTGAAATACGTGCCTTCATGCGCTTTCTCCTTCTTACTACAAAAAGAGCGGTTCAGAATCACCTTGCTCAGAACCGGCGGTGATAGGTGTCGACACGTACCCAAATTCCTTGCTGGCGGCGACACTGCCCTCCCTGAAGCTGCTTGTGTAGCTGCGTGCAGAAAATCTGGCTGCAAGAGAGAGTTGGCGAAGAGAAAGACGAGAGTACATGTTAGTGAGTTGTAGTGCTGTAGCTGTTCCTCCTGAAGTCCGTTGAACCAACGACGGGAGATGCCGCCACGCGTTTGCTTGGTCAGCAGGCTCATTCTCGGCTTCACTCGGGGACTCTGTGTGTTCACAACAACGTATCGTGGCTATGCGATAGATGTATGAATGGGTTTCTGCGGAACTTCTACAGTATACAATCTATTTGCAGCAAAATAGTCTTCCGAGCCTCGGACAGTCTGGGACTCAACCTGGGAGATCACATCACCTTCTTGATCACCGTGACTTTGTTCGTTACGCGGACGCCAAGCACATCATAACGATACTCGGATCTACGTAGATATGTACCCATTCCATCGAGAAGCACTTCATGTACTGTCGTGTCCTACGTGACATACAACAGTGGTTAGTCCGTGTGCGTCGGAGAAATCGGGGCTATGTATGCCTGTCACGGTGCAGTTGAGTGACGCAGCTGTGACAGAAACGCGTGTCACGTCTCGGCCTTTCTCAACGCTTGAACTGCCATGTCAACAATCCTCAAGCACACCGCAGCTGCTGTTCGTGCTGTGTATTCGCACTTCCTCCCAGTTCGCAGCTAACTCTTCTTTTTCGAAGGCCCGCATATCCGCGCGTTCGCGTACCCGCGCATATGCTACTACGTCGACTGTCCGCAGAGGTAACATAATCTCCGAACCCTCAGTCTTTCCGTCCCACATCTGATGCCCTTTGCCCTTCATCACAGATCTCATCCAGGACCTTTACTTGAAGGAACTTAAGTCATACAAAGCTCCACCCCTCGTAAGTCACATCATTGATCTATTTTTACTCACATCACTTACACAGACTAGGCCAAGGATGCTCATGTTGGTGTCGTGAAGGCCCTCTCTTCTCCGGCATTTCCCTCCGCGCCTACGCTTCCTGATCTGGCGACCGAGCTCGCGGCGTATGATGCAATGGAGCCAACCCGTGCTGCCGTTGCGGATGTGCCGACTGGGCATGGAGAGCCTGCGACCGGGGCGGAGGCATACCTGGCATTTTTAGAGGCGGACGAAATTCAAGAGGAGGCGCATCACTAGTTGATGTGCTCACTGTTTTATCCCCAAACAATTGATAGATATGGGGATGGCCTGCAAAACAAGCTGCCTCCTTCGCTCCCTCGGAATCAGAGTTATATTTACTTGTTGATTTCTTGGCGGTGGGCATAATTGACAATTGTAGTCCTTGTGATACCAGCGCCTTTAAGTCCGCATCTTGTGTGATAGTATCACCGCAATGCGGTGCAGGGGATGTCTGATGTCTTGCTTGTTGTCCCTGACATCTCGGTACCCGCGGCACGGAAACCATCGCCCCAGTGGTTGCGGATGGCTTGGGTTTATTTTGGTCATCTGATAGATGGATCCCATGCTGATATATGCTGTGTCCGTTTTGTGTACTTGTTACATTCTTCGCGCCCGGGGATCGGGTGACGCGAGAAGCGGAGCTGGGAATCACGTGTAAGTGTAAACGACACACCTTCAACTGGAGTTGCCAAGCCCGTCTCGCCAGATTCTTGGTGTACTGAGGTGCTCGTTCAATTGCTCGATGTATTGAATAGTTTTGGTGGCAGGACGGAAAGTATATTTCGAGTGCCACTATTTTTTTTTCCATTTGGCTCGACAGCGCCTCCGTGCTCACGCGGCCCTCCTATGCATCCGAGCCATGATGGCTAGCATTACCCCTCCAGCCACCGTTGTCACCGGAATCCCAGTACAGGTAAAACTCGGAAATGACTCGATCCTCGTAGTCCGACAAACGGTGGTGATAACGTACCATCTGCTGCGAGAACAGGAAGTTCGTCTCTCGATCGAACAGGACTGGGCACGACGACTTATATCGGCATGGCAACCAGCGCAATTGTAATCAACTACGGTTACGTCAATGTGAGCTACAGTACAGGACCAGACAGATACAGTACCAAGCTGGAGGGGCACAGGGGCGCATGAGACCACAGCCTTCGGAGAAAGCGCTGCCGTATCCGAAACCCGCTGCGCCCCCTTCCACTGGATCGGCTGTCCGAACTTCTGAGTTGTGGATCTGCCCGGTACTTGACCACGAATCATACAGTTACTCTCCTAGTAACTATCTCGCACGCTGGGGTATCCTCGCACATGCAACTACCAGTGCCATCACGAAACCTCCGTGCATCGTGACCTTGATTGTGTTATGCTCTCCTCTGGTACCGTAGGCGCCTATCTTTTTTTTTATCCCGCCTTTTGGCTCCCTGCTCTCTTTCCTATGCCATGGTACGTTCCAGTCATGAATACGACCGCCCTTTCCCAGGTGGCGTGTAGCCACCCTTTTCCTGGACGCTGGATCGTGGCGCAAGAAAAATTTGTACGTTGTTGTTGCCAACACTTTTGACCATTACTCATATTGGTGGTGGACCTGTAGGGTACCCGCGGCTGGCTCACAACTCCAGTCGCGGTCGCGGTCAAAGAATGCAATGATGTTGGGAGAATGCACTGGTCTACCTCAGCTTAAAAGGAGAAGGGGAAATGGGATGAATGTCTCCACTACCCTCGTCCAGAATCCTCGCCCACAATGACCACACCCCACCAACAAGGACCCGCAGTACAGCAAGTAACCCCAGTACGAGCTCTTCCCACTACAGTTAGCACGCGTTGACACTGGACTTTGCAGAGAGATTACTTGTACACCAACGGCCACATCGCTTGCATGCTCGGAGCACAACAGGCGCCAAGATACATAACTCACCTTCTGCAAGTCGATGAACGCAATATTCAGCTCGTTGTTTTGAATGGCGTCTTCTGGCTCCTCCATCCTGCCGTGCAGAACGTCCATCCGGCCACTCACATTGGCAACCGACCCGCTTGGCCCCTCGATTACGTGTTGCGAGCCATTGGCACCGTCGTTCCGCAGCACCTCTATGTCCCTGCAGCTACTTCGGATGCCCAGCGCTACGGCACTGTGCCGCTGAATATGCCAATATTTTTCATCCAGAGGGATGGCGTGACGCTAGGATTACCTCTAAACCAGGCCGCCACGGGTAATTGCTCTGCGCTACTAAATGCACACCTCCCCGCTCCAGTCGTGCCCCGTCATACGACCTTCATCCGAATCCTGGTGAGTATTTCTCAAGTCACTCACCGTGTAAGCGATTGTGCGAATAATAATATCTACGTCTAGTGGCATGGCTATAACGAGTGGTTCAGCCAGATCATGACAAGGGATCAGACCCAAGACCATAATATGATCCCCCTCGAAGCACTGGCAGCACGTGTCGCACGTGCGGTTTGCAGGTTCATACAGGTGGGCTCGCTGTCAGACTCTTCTTGACGATCCTTCGTCAGACTGACACCGAACCAGGATTGTTCGGGGCAGCAGTGCATGTCTCCCGACTGGCGGGTTGGCCGGAATGGGATCACAGCAAATGATATAATCCTCATAGGACTCATCCATGTCACCCAAGGGAGCTGGCAACCGATCCTCCAACTTAATCGCTTCATCATCTTACCGCCATCAAACGTACGGTATTTGCGATAGACTTACTTTACTGCTAAAAGAGTGTTGTAACTTAGTAGGGTCACATAATTTCTTTTATATACTAATATCGATAGAGTACCAAAAAATGAGAAGCGAATGACGAGAACATATAACTTTTTAGTCGGGTCATATCGGGTTCTGTTGGACAGATAACGACCAATCGTACTCACGTTTCCGCCAGACATGTTCCAAGGTCGTGTTCCTCTTCGCGGATTCACCGTATTAATTATGCACAACCTCTGAGTCCGAACAGCCTGAGTAGCCTAAGCAACCATCCTCACTGCCATGCCGTGCCGTGATTCCTGAGTACATCAAACCTATTTCGCTCCTCTCTTTCCTCTGGCATCTCTATCATAGCGCCCTTCGCTTTGAAACAATCAGAATCAGATTTCCCCTCCGGCGCCGGTTCCACATTGGACGGAGTTGCGACTTGCGACATCTTGCCATGTGGCCAGAACGATCAAATCTGATCGGCGGTTAGTAGATTAGATCCCCACCTCCCTGCGTTTACTATTTAGACATTTGCATTCTGTACAGAACTGGATGCACATGGCCTGTTTGTAGCAGTTTGTGCGGTGGCGAGGACATTTTTTTATCCCCTTAGGTACCCACCATCCACCTCTTATCCGTCTCGGAGTGACAGAGTAGTTAGTCCCGCAGCCCCCCCCAGATCCCGTTAGACATTCGCATACTGTACAGAGCAGAACGAACATGGCCTGTTTGTACGGTGGCGAGGACATTTTATCCCCTTTGGTACCCATCATCCACCTCTTATCCGTCTCGGAGTGGCACAGTAGTTAGTCCCGCAGCCCCCCCAGATCGCGTACCTAGTACTACCTACCGGCGTACTAGTACACGCGCGTGATACTGAGGTGATCGATGAGCGCGTGAGCAACTGTGCCTTTTCCTTTCGGGCGCCAAGAACTGTAAGATGAGTTGTTCGTACAGTACTACTCGCTCCTGTCCGAATCCCTTGAGTTCCAGCTCCCATGCTCTCACATGGCGCGCGTGATACTGAGTTTGCATGTACATACTATGTGTACTCACTACTGTCCTCTGAGGACAGAGGCGCGTACAAAACTCAGTAAGGATCGTGACACAACATCCCGCGTGCTCGACACCACTCGAATTCTATTCGTTCGCCTGAATCGGCCTGATTCCACGCTTGTCCTCCCTCAGGCTGTAATGGTGTGTGGCGTTTCCTGACCCGACACCGATCAGGAAGTGGATTCAACACCGGACCCCCCACGCATAACTTGCGGGCAGGGGTGACTTCGGAAGTACGTTTTCGAAAAAAGCGAAAGCTAAAGTGTCCTGGGAGTGAGCGGAATGACCGAACCGCCGCCAGGGGGTCGGTGTTTTTCATCGTTGCCGAGGGAGGAGTGCGGTAATCTAATCTATACGACGAAGATGAAGATGCAACTCAACCCCGGGTTAACTGAGATTTGACGTGATGGTCACTTGGCACAAGTTGGCAGGTCCTCATGGCCTCATGCTTCCGCCGGGCTCTCATCATCCGTGCCCTGTGTGAGTCTGAGGGCACGGCGCAGTGCCTTGTTGAGGGGAAGTAACCGGGTAAACCGATACCGGATATCCTAAGAGGTAAAGGTCCGGGCCGCATGGCAGCATGTGGAGAAGAAAATGTGGCAACCCGAGCCAGCCGGGTGAACAGAGATTGTACCTGGGTATGACATTGCGGCGTTCTACGGCTCATATATGGCGCGAGTCCATACCCCCTACGATAAGCCAATTCCTGAAATTGATCATGAGCTGTATGGGTAGGTACTATGGATGGTGACAGGGTAGCGATAAAGGAGGAAAATGTGTAAGGAAGGAGCTCTGGTTTGTAATCAGCCATGCATGGATTAAGCTTAGCGTTTCGGATCTTTGCAGTGGATAGATGGTACCTGTTGATCCAATCATCCTAGCCATTTTAGCAACAATAGCGATTCCACGACCCAGTCGGATG
>WNFO01004993.1_pt1 | contig 14975 bp, 15 predicted proteins | sample 5400251 | NCBI WGS metagenome assembly WNFO01 (sample SAMN13153354, study PRJNA577476) | soil metagenome | isolation source: 100 cm saprolite under Madrone tree | place: USA:California | collected 2016-06-14 | reverse complement strand
CCGCGAGCGCGATCAGCACCGTGGTGCGCAGGCCGCTGACCAGAAAGCCGAAATACGGCTCGACGAACAGGAGCCCCCAGTTCCAGTTGTAATTCATGAGGTGCCGCCGAAAGCCAGCGCGGCGGTGATCCGCCTCAATCCGGAAGGGCCTGCAGCTTGATCGCCGCCTCGAGCAGCGGACTGAGCGGCATGCCGATGGGCTCAAACCACTTCTTGTACGCCTGCATGAAAGACCCGTCGCGGAACATCCTGGCGATCGCCTTGTCGGCCACGGTCGCAAATGCCGAATCGTTGCGCGGCAGCATGATGGCGTAGGGATCATAGGTCAGGAACTCGCCGACAACCGCGTACTGGTCGGGATTCTTGGCCCGGGCGCGCGCGCTATACAGCAGCACGTCGTCGCTGCCATACGCGTCGGCCCGGTCGGTCTCCATTGCTAGCAGGGCTTCGGGATGTTCGCGCGCGTTAAGGACCCGCGTGTTCATTCGCTTCTGCTCGATATAGGCCTTCAGCGCCTGCTCGTTGGTCGTTCCGGGCAGCACCACCAGTGTCTTACTGCCGAGATCGTCGACCGATTTGATGCCGGAATTTCTGCGCACCATGATCTTGGTGCCGGTGATAAAGGTCGTGAAGGTGAAGGCGGCCTGGCTCTGACGCGAGAAAGTGTTCGTGGTCGAGCCGCATTCGAGATCGACGGTGCCGTTGGCGAGCAGCGCGAAGCGCGTCTGCGGCGTGACCGGCACGTAGTCGATCCTGATGTCGGGCTTTTTCAGTTCCTCCTTCACGGCGTCGGCGATCTTCAGGCACAAATCGACTGAGAAGCCGATCGGCTTTTGGTTCTGGTCGATATAGGAGAATGGCACTGAGGCCTCGCGATGGCCGATAACGATGGCGCCGCGGTCTGCGACCTTCTTGAGCGTCGGCGACACCTGAGCGAATGACACCTGCACGGAAGTCCCGCCCGCGAGCATGATGACCGCTAGCAAAACAAGACAGAACCTGCGCATCATGAGCCTCCCCGTACCGAGCACCATCGCTTCGACGAATAGCCATGGGCCGTAGAATGACGGCTCCCTCGCGACAAGTCCAGACGCGGACCGAAGCGAAAAGGCCGCACCGCTCGCAGGTTGCTCGGCAGAAATCGCAGGCTCCCGTCACGCGTCCTTATTGCGTCCGCGATGTAGCGAAGCCGTTGATACTCGCACAAGCGAAGCGGGGAGAAGGCAACTGCGGAATGACCGAATTCGGGTCATCTTCTGCCGTCGTGCGCGGTCTCCAATGACGGCAGCTTATCCCCAGATAGCTGACGAGTTGCTGCATCGCCCAGGTTGGCAGAGTCGGGCCAATTGCAGACAAGTTTGTTGCTTTCGGAGGCGCGGGATCGGGTTGAGCCGCACGTTGCCCCTGATTTGCCGACGAGAGGTGGCCGACTTCAGACCGGACACAGCGGGCGATCAAACAACACCGTCAATCTGGGAGTCCCGCTTTGCGGAGACCCTCTTCAAACTTTGCCAGATGATCAGGTTTGCGGAACGGGGCGACCTTCCCGATATCACGGACGCGAAACTCGGGATCGACCCGGCTCATACGTGCGATAGTCATGCGCGCATCGTCCATCCGTCCAAGCATTGCCTGGCTTGCCGCACCAATGCGTAACGCCGGTTTGCAATTTGGGCTTTCCTGCAAGGCGCGCTCGGCCCAGGCGAGTGCCTCGTCGCAGCGGCCGGCGAAGAAATGGGCCGAAGCGGTACCGTTCTGCATATGGAATATCAGAGGATCGCGCGGACTAAGGCGCATAACTTGCGCGAAGTAATGGACCGCCGCTTCCGGATCACCAAGGAATACCCTTAGCCACCGCTGAAATACCATGTCGGCGCGTGGTTTGGATTAAGAGCACGCGCTCGATCCACGAAGACGGCTCCTGACTCCAATTCACGCCCCACATAACCGAGGGCCCACCCGCCGCAGCCTAGAGCGACGTCGTCGTCAGGCCCCAGTTCGATCGCGCGCCGCGCCAGCCGCACGGCGTCCGCATATTCTTGCGCGGAGTCGATGACCCATCCATACGCCACACGCCAGACATAGCACCACGCTGCCGTACCGTAAGCGGTCGCGAATTCCGGATCGAGCGCGATGGCCTTGCTGAAATATCGCAGAGCGTCGTTGCTCGCCTCGGCATTCCATACGTGAGATCTTGCCATGCCGCGCAAAAAATAGTCGTAACTGCTCAGGTTTTCCGTCGGCTTTCGCCTGGCGCGCTCAACGGCGGCGCGCTGGAGCTGCCGAGCAATGGCGCTCACAAGATTCGCCGTCACCTGGTCCTGCAAATCGAAAATATCTTCAAGTGCGCCATCATAGCGGTCCGCCCAGATATGCATCCCGTTCGAGGCATCGATGAGCTGGCAAGTGATGCGGACTCGGTGCGCCGCCTTACGCACGCTGCCTTCGAGCACATAGTGCACACCCAGTTCGCGGCCCACCTGCTTCACATCCACCGCTCGTCCCTTATAGGTGAAGCTCGAATTGCGGGCGATTACGAACAGCCAACTCGTACGGGACAATGCGGTGATGATCTCCTCCACGATGCCGTCACTGAAATAATCCTGGTGCGGATCTCCGCTCAGATTGTCGAAGGGCAGTACAGCTATGGAGGGGCGATCGGCGAGCGTCGGCCCCGCAAGCAGCCCCGCGCCGCTGCTGGCTCCGAGCGATGTCGTTTGCCGGGGCAGCCCTGGGGCGGCTCCGCTATTCGACCGTGAGACTGGTGCGCAAAAGCGATAGCCACGACGCGGCACGGTCTTGATGATGGTCTGCCCGGCGTCGCCGATCGCATGACGCGCATCGCTCACGCATTGCGTCAAGGAGTCGTCCGTCACCACCACATCCGGCCAAATCGCCTTGATCAACTCCTCCTTGGTCACGAGGCGATCAGCGTTCTCGACAAGGTGGCGCAGGACTTCGAACGATTTCCGGCGCAATTCAATCTCGCGATCTGCCGCACGCAGGGAGCAGCGAGCAACGTCAAGCGTGTATCCTTCGAACTGAAACATTCTGCGCGCGAAGCAGTGACCGCCACCGGCGTGCGGTAATGAACTGCAGTATCGGTCAATCTTCAGCCTTTGTCAGGCAAATTTCGGCTGATTTTCAGGACTTGGCCGCTCGTATCGCGGCATCATTCTCCCGGTCGCGAGATAAGCCAGGCACGAGGAGGGCGTTATGAATTTTGTCAAGAAACTCATGCTGTTAGCGGCTGGTTGCGCCAGCACCTCAGCTCACGCGCAGTATACCGACGGTGTGAACAAGATCGGCGTCATCGCCGACATGTCGAGCCTTTATGCCGACCTCGGCGGCCCCGGTTCCGTCGTTGCGGCAAAGCTTGCTGTCGAGGACTTCGGCGCCGCCGCCAAGGGCATGAAGATCGAGATCATTTCCGCCGATCATCAGAATAAGAGGCCTGAAGAACAAACCGTACCTGGCGACCGGCCCGGCGACTTCGGATCTGACCGGCACGAAATGCAATGCCAACACGATACAATGGACCTACGACACCTGGAACGTTGCTCACGGCACGGGCAAACAGGTTGTCAACGCTGGCGGTGATACCTGGTTCTTCCTCACTGCCGATTATACGTTCGGCCACACCCTCGAACGGGATACGGCAGAGGTGATCGAGGCCAATGGCGGCAGGGTGGTCGGCCGCGTACGACACCCGCTCAATACTAATGACTTCTCATCCTTCCTGCTGCAGGCACAGGCGTCGAAGGCCAAGGTCATTGGTCTTGCCAATGCGGGCGGAGACACCGTCAATTCGATCAAACAGGCGGCGGAGTTCGGTATTGTTGGACGGGGTCAAAATCTTGCAGGCCTGCTGGTCTTTGCCCCGGACGTCGCAGCGCTTGGACTGCAAGCTGCACAGGGACTGGTGCTGACGGAAACGTGGTATTGGGACATGAATGCCGCCAGCAGCGCGTGGACCAGACGCTGGCAAGCGGAGCGGCCCGGCAAGGTCCCGAGCATGGTTCACGCAGGCGACTATTCTGCGGTTCTTCACTATCTCAAGGCCGTAGAGGCGCTTAAAACCGACGCGGACGGCAAGATGGTAATCGCAAAGATGAAGGAGATGCCGACCCTGGATCCGCTGTTCGGCAAGGGTTACGTGCGTATCGACGGCCGCAAGATGCACGACGCTTACCTGTTCGAGGCAAAGAAGCCTGAGGAGTCCAAATATCCTGGTGACCTCTACAAGCTGCGTGCCACAATTCCGGCTGAGGAAGCCTTTCGACCGCTGAAAGACGGTGGCTGCCCGCTCGTGCACGGTTGATCACGCTCGTCATTGAGGTGTTCCTCAGAGCGGAGGTGTCGCTTCCGCTCAGGGTCATGAGCGTCGTTTTCGCGATGTCCGCGATGAGTCCGGTCTCCCTCCGACTCCGGAAAGATTGCGGCAGCGCGGCGAACCGACGTTGAGCGCCAGATGCGGACATTCACAGCGCTTGAATAGCGCCCACCCCACGCTCGTCGGGGCAACCGTCGTTCGCAATCTCCCAGGATGTTCGTTATGGAAAGCAAAGAGCGGTCCGAAGACCGCCCCTGCGGGCCGCATTGCGTCTTAAGGTTCAGCAGTGAGCTTAGCCGGTTGCCGGTCCGTATTCATGAGGGCGATGATCTTTTCGAGCCGCGTGACTACATCACTGGTCTCCAAGAGCTCTTGCTTTTTATCGATCTCCGCTGACAGAAGGGGAGCAATAGCGTCGGCCAACACACTCGGCTTCCGAATGGCTACACGCGACAAGTAGTCATAGGGCGAGGATAACAAAGCGATGCTGTGATGGGCCTGGAGCTTCTCCAGCACCGCGCGCGAAAAGTTGAACGCCGCCTCCTCCTCGCCACGCGATTCCTGGATAGGGGCGGTGTCGGCTGTCAAGAATTCACCCTCGGCAAAATGGATGATAGCCGCACGCTCGAGGGCATTGACCATAAGTTTCATTGTCCCATCGTCCAAGCTCACTAGATCGATCACGCTCGCGATGACGCCTACGTTGTAGAGGGCATCGGGGGTGGGAGCATCGTCAGCGGCACGCCGCTGCGTGACGGCTAGGATGCGCTTGTTCCCTGCCATCGCATGGCCCAGCGCCCGTACTGTCGCGTCGCGGCCGGCGTAAAGCGGTATGACCGTATTTGGGAAGAGCACGATGTCCCGCAGGGGCACGGTGGGCAGACCAGCTCTGGTCGGCTTAGAAGTGGCTGGGACCGTCGTCCCCGGCTGGGTGATAAGTGACTGGTCTTCAGATTGAATCTTGGCCGCCAAAGTGTTCCAGTCGTGGAAACCAAGAACCTTGGCGACTAGCTCAAGATTATCGCTGTGGGTCAGGCAAACGCCCTTGGCCTTCAGTTCATCGCGTAGCGTTTGCGCCATGGCCTTGGCGTCGCGGAAGTCGCGCATTAGACTCTCCTCTGCATTGGCGAACGAGAGAGGTCAGATGCTTGCGTTACTGACTCGTTCGCTCGGCAAAGGAAGCCTGAAAGCGGATTAGATACATTCACCATACCCGGGGGGCGCAAGCAGCGGGTTGTATCCACCCGCTAAAAATGTGCGCCGAAGGTCTGGTGTTTGTCAATCCTGGACTGTTGGGATCCTGATGCACACTCTCCCCAAGGACTTTGGCGGAGACCTGCCAACCCTCGTTTTTCGCTCGCATCTCTGCGACAGACCCTACATTCCGATATGACAGTATCAGGACATCTCTTCTCCAAGATAACTTTCGATGACATAATCGTTCGACGCCCGATATGCCTTTGGCCCCCGGAACCCGCCTATCGAGCAACGCTGGTTTCAAGCTCCGGCTCACTTAGAGGAGGAAACATGAGAATCCTGGTGATTGGCTTGATCGCGTTGGGAGCGGCGGCGGCTTCCATCCCGCAGGCGCAGAGTCAGAACAGTGCACGCCCGACCATCGCAAATGAAGCGGACTACCACCGCGCGATGAAAGAACTCTCGAACTGGGGACGATGGGGAAAAGACGACGAACTCGGCGCCGCCAACCTGATCACTCCGGCAAAGCGCAAACAGGCCATGGCCTTAGTCACAGAAGGCGTGCCGGTTTCGCTCGCGCACGACGTCGTGCAGGAAACTGCCGCGGATGCACCCAATATCCTGGAACGCACCCTAAATCCCGTGCTGCCGACCGGCACCTCCGATAGATACCAGTACACGGGCACATATCACGGCATCGTTCACAGTCATCTCGACTCCCTGGACTGTCACATGATGGTGGACGGCAAAGGCTACAACGGAGTGGCGATGGAAGACATCACGGCCGCAGGCGGTTGCCCGAAAGGGAGCATCAACGCCTTGAAGGATGGTATTGTCACACGAGCCGTTCTGTTCGATGCAACGCTCCTGCCGGGAAAGGCCACGGCCCAGGGTTGGGTGGAGCCGGGAACGCCGATCCATCGGGAAGACCTCGAGGCCCTGGAAAAGTTGGAGCACGTGACGGTGTCAGCAGGCGACGTCATCCTTCTCTATACAGGGCGTTGGAAGCGGCGCGCCGCGCTCGGCGCTTGGCCAAGGGAAACCGGATTCGCCGGCTATCACGCCGACGTTGCGTATTTCCTGAAGGAGCGGGGCGTTTCCTTCATCGGAGGCGACGGGCCAAACGACGTGGTGCCCACAGGTCTGCCGCCATCTGCCCCGAATCCGTTGCATCGGTTGGCGCTGGTCGCGATGGGGATCAACATTTTCGACAATCTCGATTTCGAGCGAGCGGTCGAGCAGGCGAGGCGGCTGAACCGTTACGAATTTCTGTTCTCGGCTGCGCCGCTGCGCATCGAAAAAGGAACAGGATCGCCGCTCAATCCATTGGCGATTTTCTGAACTGGCAGAAGAGTTACAGCCGTCACGAAAAAGGGACGTGGTGAGACTGCTGCGATGCACAGTCGGTGGCATTGCGACTCCCTCGCGCAAACCAACATGTTCTGGACTGCTGCGGTGCACAGGCGGTGACGGCTGTGGGTCAAAAGCGCCGAAATCTCGAGGCATCGACGCTTCCGCAGTGTCGCCGATACTCACCATGATCGGAGACATCTCAGGTCGGCAGGGTCGGGCCAACAGGGGAAATCACAACAGCAATCGGCCCGGACCGATCAAGAGATGGCCGACGGCGCTATCAAGCGTGGGCGACTAACTTACTCAGCTATCGCTTCGGCAAAGATCGCCTTCCCGTGCTGCGTCTGCAAGTACCAGTCGGTAAAGCGCAAGACCTGAAAACCGCCAGCATCACCAACGATCCAGAGATTCAACTCGTGCCCTTTCCCGTCAGCGGCAGGAACTTTGACAAAGCGCGCCAAACCAGCTTGCTTCTCAACGGTTCGATCGACGCCCGGTGACCAGCTACCAGACCCGGGAAGAAAGGCTGTTCTTGGAGCCTTCCCCTTCCAGTACGCGATCTCCGCAGGATGGAGGGGATCGCGAATGTCGTAAACGCGGGTGCCTGTACCTCTTGAACCGCAAGCGGCCATCGTCGGATTTTTTGGACGGTCGAGAGCGCATCTTTCAGTGGAGTAGTCGAGGGGTCCGCCGCCGACCTCTGGCGGCTCAGCAAGGAATTTCGTGCAGTTTTTGGGGTCATGCACCTCGAGCATGATCTTGGAGACGATTCGAGGGTGCGTCTCGTCGGTTATGTCGATGACATTCGAATACCCGTACGGTGACGCTCCTCGGGCACATGCCGCCGCCAGACGGCCGACGCCTGCTTGCCCGCCGGACTCGTCGGTACTGATCAGGTACGAGCGCGCGTGAGAGACGAAGGGGAGCATCTGTTCGGCTTGCCCTTGATCATCCCAGAAGAGCCTGCTGACAACTCGGATTTGTGGATTGGCGAGACGGGACTGAATGTCGCTCACGTCCAGGATCACTAGACCGTCCGGCCCGAACGAAGAATTGTTCGGCGGAGCGCCGAAGTTGCCCGGTTGCGCGGCGTACAAACGTGTGCCGTCGTTGTTGGTGTTGACGTCGTGGGACCGACCATCACCGGTGAACGTCCAGTTGAGGAGCCACTTGGCATCGTACGGGTTGGTCACGTCGATAATCGGCAGGATGCCGCCGGCGCCTCGAAACCGTTGGCCAATGTAGTACGTCTTTCCGTCGTCGGCCCAGCCGCTCATGTGGCCAAAGCTATTGGGCACCGTAATGCTGGACGCCAGCCTCGGGTGGGCGCAGTCCCCGTTCAGGTCATAGACAGCGAAATTCGGCCCGTCATCTTGCGCCAGCCCGAGGAGGCCGCGCGCTTCGTTCACCTTGTTGCTTTCGTGCGGGTTGAGCGCCGCCGGAGTGTCGGCGAGGTACGCGGTCGCCCGTGGATTCCTGGGATCCGAAACATCGATCACCACGATACCGGGGTGCGCCTGCTGCGGCTTATTTTCCGTTGCCATATAGGCGCAGTGACCAAAATATGACGGTCCGTCCTGCGAGAAGGCCCCCTCTCCTTGGAACTGGCCGACGAGCTTGAGATTGCAGTTGTAGCCGCGCTCCGAGTCGCCGCTCGCACGTTCCTGCGAGGTGGTCTGGCCCTGCAAACCACTTTCGGTGCGATCCGATGGGCCGCATTCGGCCTTGGGCGCCGGTCCCATCCATCCTGGCTCGTTGGCCGGTTTGCCCTCGGCCTCGGCGAAGGCCGAGTTGCTGAGCAAAAGACCCAGCAACACGACAGTTGAAATTGCAAATCTGCTGCCTACGAGTCCCATGTGCATTGTTTCTCCTCAAAGCTTCAGCCGATCGCGTCCCTATTTCTTTCAAGAACTGAAAGATCGTCCGGTCGAGCGATCAAGGTTTCAGCCCCAGCAGCTTCGCCGGATTGGTCTGGGACATCTGCACGATATCCGCCTCAGAGATACCAAGCGCCATCAGTCCTTTGTAGAACGCCAGCAGTCCGTCAGTATGGAGAGGATTGTTGGGTTGACCCAGGTCGCTTGCCAGCACCACGGAGGCCGCTCCGACAGCGCGGATCACATCGGCGTCCCTGCGCAGCAGGTCTGCGGAAAGCCCGCCATAGACCAGCTCGATAGACGCGCCGAGCTTCGCGGCTTGTTGAATCTCGGATACCGTGAGGGGACCGCCGGGGTTGGTCAGCCCATGAGTGACCACCACGTTCTGCACGCCCTATCGCTTGGCCTCCTCGATGATCACAAGGTCTTCGCTTCCCGACGAATGTCCGGTTTCGAGCACCAGATTGTTTCTGGCGGCGATTGCGATCACTTCTGCCACCTCCGGCACCACCTTGCCGTCTCTCACCACGGGAGCAAACGGGCGCTGCCGCCCCGTGCGTTTTACCTGCGCCTCGGCGTCGAACGTCGGCAGCCAGATGACCCGACCGTAGCCGCCCCTGATCTTGGTCATCCATTCGACCGCGGCCGGGTTGACGCCGCCGACAGCAAGATCCAGCGAAATTCCGCCGAACACCTCGATTCCCGGCACCTCCTTACGAACGATATAAGCAAGCGACGCCGTGGGCTCGTAGTGATTTTTGAGCACGATGGCGCGCATTCCGGCCTCTTTGGCAAGACGCGCCAGATCAACGGCGTCCAACTTCCTCGGAACGCCATCAGGATCGGCGTGCGCATGTATATCGATCGCGCCGTTCAGGGTTTGCGCGTTCGCAGACAGCGAAAAAACCAGAAACAGCGCCGCTAGCTGTGATCTCATGGATGTACCTTTCATAGAGCAAGTTCGCCGGAGTTGGGTAGACTTGAACCGAAGCAGTCATTGGCTCCCCCGGAGAGGTGCCAATCATGCTACTGCACCACTCGCTGCCATTCCACGTCCCAGTATGAGTACGATGGCAACGGTGGGCCAAGTTGTGGCTGAGGCCTCACCACTCGACGCTCACCTGGACGGTTGCTTTCGGGTCACTCGCGTCGTTTTCGTCGCGTCCACGCTATGTCCGCTTCTCGTCCGAAACTCACCGTGAAAGCACACGGGGCGGACCGGCTGCCTTGGGCACATAGCACACAACTGTTGCCATGCAGACGCCACGCAGAAATATTCATTCCGCATGGAACGTTTCATCGGCCCACTTTCAAGACGCTGGCGGCAATTGGTTTGCTTTGACGCGACGCTCGAAGCTACGGGGGTACGACTGAGGTGGCCCCGGTCCTTTGAACAAAATTTCCGCGTCGTTAAGTGGATCGTCGGCCGGGGTTAAGCTGCTGTGCGGAGCGGCAGCGGTTCGAAGTAGGCTTGATCTGGGGTGCGGCCGTCAAGGGCTGCGTGAGGTCGCCTTGCGTTGTAGAAGGCGACGAAGCGGCCGATCGATTGCCGTGCTTCGCCGACGCCTTCATAGGCATGCAGATAGATTTCCTCGTACTTGATGGTTCGCCAGAAGCGCTCGACGAAGACGTTGTCTCGCCATGCGCCCTTGCCGTCCATGCTGATCGAGATGTTGTTGTTGATTAGCACGCCGGTGAATTCGGCACTGGTGAACTGACTGCCTTGATCGGTGTTGAAGATTTGCGGGCAGCCGTGTTTTGCCAGAGCTTCCTCGACGGCATCGATGCAGAACGAAGCCTCCATTGTGTTCGACAATCGCCAGGCCAGGATGCGCCGCACGAACCAGTCCATCACGGCCACGAGATAGACGAAGCCGCGCGCCATCGGGATGTAGGTGATGTCGGTCGCCCAGACGTAGTTCGGCCGATCGATCGCCAATCCGCGCAGCAGATACGGGTAGATGCGATGACCTGGCGCAGGCTTCGATGTGTTGGGCCTGCGATAGATCGCTTCGATCCCCATCCTCCGCATCAATGTCGTGACATGACGCCGGCCGACCTTGCTCCCCTCGGCAGCCAGCAGGCCGCGCAACATCCGCGCACCTGCAAAAGGGAACTCCAGATGCAACTCATCGAGCCGCCGCATCAGCGCAAGGTCTGCGGCAGACACCGGCGCTGGTTCGTAGTAGACGCTGCCTCGGCTGATGCCGAGGAGCGCTGCCTGCTTCGTCAACGCGAGCTTGTGGTGACGGTCGATCATCGCTTTGCGCTCGGAAATCCCGCCTTGCCGAGCGCACGTTCTAAAAAATCGTTCTCCAGCACCAGTTCGCCGATCTTGGCGTGCAGCGACTTGACGTCGACTTCCGGTGCCGAAGATTTGGCGTTACCACCGCGTTCAAACACGTCAACAGCGCCTTCAAGTAGTTGCTCCTTCCGTGAGGTGATCTGATTGGGATGCACATCGAACTGCTCGGCAAGCTGCACAATCGTCCGATCGTTCTTCAGGGCAGCCAATGCCACCTTCGCCTTGAAGGCTGGTGTGTGGTTCCGGCGGGCTCGTCTCTTCATCTTCGCTCCTGATTCGCAGGCAAAACATGCCTGCCATCAGGCCGAGATTCCACTTAGCGCCCTGTTCAAAATTCCGGAGCCACCTCAGACAGCTCTTTCATTCGAGGCGAGCAACCGCTCCATTTCCATCCTTGCGTGGTAGGCCCGCGCTGATTTATCGATTGCGACATCGGCCCATGTCAATGGTTGGTCCTTAGGGACAGCTCGCATGACCTTGAGCCTGTGTGCGAGACCGAGCGGAAGAAGCCCGTGCGCGAGCGACCGCTTGGCGGGAGTGAGCTTACCGAAAACCGTATATCCACCTTCACCATCCAAGATCTCACCTACGCGAAGGTCGCGCTTTGCGGTTGCCACCGCGTCAGCATTGAAACACCTCGGGACTCCAGTCGGCTCGCGACGCAGCCCGATCGAGACGATGGAGATACCAAGCTCGAGCCCGATAAGATGCCATCGCTTGTAGAGACACATGTAACGACCGCTAGGGTCGGTGACGACCTTATACTCTTCAAAGCAATGGCGAACGTAGTCTGTGTCAGCTTCGATTGAGACCCATACGCCGTTGCGAATGTCGTAGGGGATGGCGCTACCATCTTCCCTCAGACAAGAAACCACTTCGACCAAGCCTTTGCGCTCAAGCACGCCGCCTTCATCGCGGGGGCGCATCAAGCTCGGGATGTCATCGATTGAGCCTGGAGGGAAGGCTAGTCCCTTCTCGGGCGCTTCGAGCCCCGTCGCGTTTGCGATCGCCGCGCTTTCGATAGCCGGCTTGGACCCGTCCAAGAATGAATTGAACATCTTGGGATTGAGACCGCCTCGTTCGGCCTGCTCCGCTGAGAGGCCCCAGAACTTCCAAACAGTATCGGGTGTGGATTCTCGGTACTGCGGCAGCCATTTGTGACCACGACCTGCCGCCACGACTGGGAAACCGCTCGCGCGCGCCCAATCGACCAGATCGCAAGCGAGCGCAGGCTGGTCACCATAGGCCAAGCTGTAGATCACGCCTGCCTGTTGGGCTTTAAGTGCGAGCAGGACCCCACAAAAGGCGTCCGCTTCGACCGTCACGTTGACGATGTGCTTGCCGCCACGAAAGGCGGCCAAGCAGTGTTCGACGGCGGCGACCGGATTGCCGGTACACTCGATTATGATCTCGATTCTAGGATGCGCAATCAGCTCCTCATAATCGTCGCTAACGTATGTCGTCCCCATCTTGAGCGCGTCATCCAATGAGGACGCTCCGTAGCGTGACAGGGGCCAACCCACGCGCGCCAGATTCCTGCGTGCTGCCACAGGTGACAGGTCAACAACGCCGGCAAGATGCACTCCTGGGGTGCGCAGCACCTGCGCAAGGTACATGGATCCGAATTTGCCCGCACCAATCAGGCCGATGCGCAGTGGTGATCCCGAGCTTTGTCGCTCGCGCAGCTTGGAATAGAGATTCATGGCGGCCTCCGGTCGTCAATACAGCTCTACGAGCGCCCTCACGCTAGGCGTGACGATTCATGAGCCTGAACATGGCTGTGCCGTGTGTGACACGTGGGGCGAGCTCTTTGAGAAATCTCAAACCACTTCGCCCCTGAGGTCGGCTTGCGAAAAACCTCTGCGGGCAGTGGATCATATTTCATGCCCTCATTCGAGACAGCGGCCCGATCGGTCATGGTGACACCGATAGCTGCCCCCGTTCATAACCGCGCCGAAATTGAAGCCGTCATTGCCTCACTTGGGGGCGAACCTCGAGGCGGCCTCGTCCTCATGCCGGATGGTTTTACTGCGATCCATCGCGCGCCAATTGAGCGGCTCGGGTGAAATTTTCCGGGCCTACTCGGCAAATTGAGCCGTGCCACTCGCTTGTTCGTCACGGCAGATCTACCTCAATAAGCGGACCCGTCGGCCGGCCGCTGGCACTTCCGGATCGGGCCATGAGCAGACTAATGCACCGCGGCAAATGACGGCGGATCGCCCCCTTCACAAATCACTCATCGGCGCGGCGGCGGCACCTTATATGAAATCACCCTCCCCGAACGGGGAGGGTGAAAGAAGTCCGCGTTGTAAAGATCAGCCCTTGGTCCAGCGCCGTACCTCCATCTTACCGGTCCAACTGCCATAGACATTGCCGGCATCGTCGAAGCCGACTCCTTCGGGCGACTCGGCCTCAGGTGTTGGAATGAAGGCCGTCACCTTGCCATCCTTGGCGCTGCCGATGCGGATGCCGGTCTTGAAACCAGGATTGCGGCTCTCGTTCGACTGATCGTCCGCCACGTAGATCACGTCGTTTTTGTCGATGCTGACGTCGCTCGGGCGGCCGAACTGCTTCCATTCAGCGACGAACTTTCCGTTCGAATCGAAGACCTGGACGCGGCTGTTGCCGCGGTCGGCCACGAAAATCCGACCCTGGGAATCCATCGCGATTCCGTGCAACTGGTCGAACTCGCCCTGACCCTTGCCGTGCTTGCCCCAAGTTGCGATCTGCTTGCCGGTCTTATCGAACTTGACGACGCGGTCATTGGTGTTATTGCCATGGCCGTCGCCGACAAAAATGTCGCCATTGGGCGCAACCACGACGCTGCTTGCGCCCCTGAAGTAGCCCTCGGCGTTGCCGGGCATGCCGGGCTTGCCGAGCGTCATCAGCACCTGGCCAGTGGGGCTGAACTTGACCACGATGGCGCCCTTGCCGTTCAAGACTCCATTGTCGGCCGCCCACGCATTGCCCTCGTTGTCGACATAGAAGCCGTGCGGCTGGACGAACATGTTGGCGCCGAAGGCCCGCACGAACTTGCCGGTCGAATCGAACTTCATGATCGGTGCGACCGTGGAATTGGCGCAGGAGTTGGCGGAACATCGGTCGAACACCCACATGCTCTTGCCGTCGCTATGATCGACCTGGACCTTGATGGCCTGGCCGAGCTTGCGGCCCTCAGGGAGCTGCAGCCAATTGTCTTGCATCTTGTACGGATTGGGCGCCGCATTGGGATCAGCGGCTTGGCTATAGCCGCGGTCGCCGGAGACCACCCACAGCGCGGCGACAGCGACACCGACGATCAATGCCATTCGCGCAACATGTCTCATCGTGCTCCTCCCTTGCAAAATTGAAAAGTAGCCGGCGGCGTTCCTGTCCGCTTGGCCAGCGTTGGCGCAAGCTGACTTGGCACCTACAAGCCAACGCGAATTATATCGGCTGGCAGGGCAGTGGGGAAGCGGCGGTCCCTTTATCCGGCTCTTATCTTTTGACGCCACTTGATTGCTTCAACGTCGCGTCGAGCCGCTGCGCTTTCCCGGATTCTTGACCTTGATCCAACGGTCGAACGGCCTGGAGCGTTAGAGCGACCCAATACGCTTCGAGACCATGCCCTATGGGTTATCTTCGACGCTTCGCGGCGATCGATGACGAGTCCGGTTTACGTCCGATTCTGGACGTATCGCTGTGACGCAGCGATCCGACGCTCCGGGCCAAGTGCTGACATCCGGGCGGCTCTTAATCCTTTATCTTTCCCCACCTTCATGAAAGAGGAAGCGCGTCGCCCACAACTCAGCCAGGCGCGGATCCCCATCAACGCGGCGCACGATCTGCCGGTTCGTCGGGGTCAGTAACGGGATTGAACCGTGACTCCATCATTACGAAGCGCGGAATCGGTGGCGAGCAGAGATGGGGA
>WNFO01002582.1_pt1 | contig 14989 bp, 12 predicted proteins | sample 5400251 | NCBI WGS metagenome assembly WNFO01 (sample SAMN13153354, study PRJNA577476) | soil metagenome | isolation source: 100 cm saprolite under Madrone tree | place: USA:California | collected 2016-06-14 | reverse complement strand
CGCGCCAGGAGGGATTCGAACCCCCGACCCTTAGCTCCGGAGGCTAATGCTCTATCCATCTGAGCTACTGGCGCGCAGCAGGCACACCTCAAATTTTCCTGAGGCCCAACACGCGGGAACTTCCATGACATTGGTATTCTATCCGGTATGATTCGCTGGCGCTAGCGCGCATTCTCAGCCCGCAGGCTCGCAGGGCGGTTCATCCTTTCGCCCGGGACTTGATTTCCTTCGCCAGTTTTTCGATTTCGTCCGTCTTTCGCAACATGGCGACCGAGAGCACCTGAACTGAATCCGTCTTTTCCACTTCGGCCTTCAATTCGCTCGCCAGATCGTAAAGCTTCTCAACACTTTTCTTAATTTCTTTTTGATTCGCCTCCAGAATCACTTTAGGATCAATCTTCGGGGCATTCGAATCGTCTTCCTTTTGTTGTTGAGGGTTTTGCGGGCGCTGGGCGCGAACCTGCGCACTGGATATGAGAGCGAGGATCCCCGCAGGCACCCCTGCGGCAATAAGAGTCATTAGAAACTTGCGTCTTGGTTCCATGGCTGGAAAACCCCCTTACGCCCGCGCAATCCGCCCGCCGCACGGGACGATACTTCCTCGAACCTCTTCCAATGTTATACTCCCCCCTCTCGTCAAAATCATGCCTAGTTCTTTCAATCACTGGTTGGATTTGGCGCTTCCATACGCATTTCGTCTCATTGGAATTTTTGTCATCGCGCTGGTAGTGAACCGGCTGCTCCGCGCGGTGACGAACCTGGTCATCAAACAGGCGTCGGGACAGGGGCGCCCGGCGCAGCTGCGCGAACAACAGACGCGCACGCTGGCGGGAGTCCTTTACGGCGCAGGGAGCAAAGTTGTCTGGGTCGTGGCTCTGCTGACTGCCGTAGGCGAATTTCATATCAACATCACGCCGGCGGTAACTCTTGCGGGTCTCGCCAGCCTCGCGGTGGGCTTCGGAGCGCAAACGCTCGTTCGAGATGTCATCACCGGCGTCTACATCGTGCTAGAAGACCAATACGTCGTTGGCGATACGATTCAAATCGCGGACTACATCGGCCGTGTGGAACATCTGACTCTGCGGCGCACGGTGCTCCGTGACGCGCGGGGCGCGCTGGTATCCATCGCGAATGGGGAGATCCGCACGGTCAGCAACCTCAGTCGCGACTGGTCACAGGCGTTCGTGGATGTATCGCTTGCGCCGGAAAGCCAAATCGAGAAAACGATGCAAGCGCTGGAGACCGCCGCGGCTGCTTTGCGCGGCGATCCAGCCTGGTCGCAGGCGCTGGTAGACGGGCCGCGAATCCTTGGTGTGCAGAGCTTTGACCGCACTTCATCGACGGTACGATTGCAGGTACGGACCGCGCCGACACGGCAGGATGAAGTCGCGCGAGAGCTGCGCCGCCGCATCCAGATCGAATTTCAAAAGCAGGGCATACCCATATCGAGTGTGCATCGCATCGAACTGGCGGGCGTTTCCCATTCCTCGCAGGAAGCCGCCCAACCAGACGGGGCGAACTAGAGCAGTCGGAGTAGGGATCATGATTGCTCACCACCCCCTCCACGGATCCGGACAAGCGGCACTACCGCATCTGGCTCTTGCCTTAGGTAACGACGCCCATGCGACGCAGGGGATAAGGATGGCAGACGGTAGGCAGAGGCAGCCAGCGAGCGATGAGGCGCAGCATGCGATCCCAAAGAACGCGGCCGTTCTGGCTGCGCCGCGACAGCGCGCGGAGCCAGAGTCGCCCTACCTGGAATCGAAAGTCCCGCAGCGCCGGGGTGTTCATGGGCACTCCGTAATATCGGATGTGTCCACCCACCACCGCTTGCAGCCATTTGCCCAGTTCGGGAATGGGTTCATGTATGCGTCGCTGAAGCTCGGCTTTCACCTCATTCAGCTTCGCCTGCAACCTTTTGCGTATCGTTTGCCGCAACACCGTAAACCGTCCATTGCTCCTCTTCCTTATGCAGATAGGCGTAAAGTCGAGAAAGTTGAACGTCTCCGGTTTCCCTTCTCCACGCTTCCGCCGATCATCGATCGCGAACCGACCGAATTCCAGCAGGCGCGCTTTCTCGGGATGCAGCTCCAGGTGGAACTTCTTCATTCATTCCGTGAGTTCTGCCCGGAACTGGTCGGCATCCGCTTTGCTCTTGAATCCAACCACGATGTCGTCCGCGAATCGTACCACGATCAGATCGCCGTGCGCACTCTTCTGACGCCACGCTTGGACCCACGGGTCGAATACGTAATGAAGATAGACGTTCGCGAAGAGCGGCGAAGCACTTCCGCCCTGGGGCGTCCCCTCTTCCACACGTATTCGTTTCCCATCCTCCAGCACGCCAGCATTCAACCATTTCTGGATGAGCCGCACGACGCGCATCGGCGTACGTCCTTAGACTTCCCGATGCGTCCCAAGGCAACTGCGGCCCTGGGCGGACTTGGGATCTCCCGGTTCCCGCGTGAGGAGTCTCGGTACGTGCACCGCGTCTCTTTCCGCGCGGGACGCTGGCACACCTCGCGATATCGGTGCACCCGATGGGACCTTCCGCTTTCTCCTACAGTGTCGGCGTCCCGGAAAAAGATCCTTACGCGGCTGAATACCCGGCCCGCACGTTCCCCTGTCAACGCTTCGACACTGCCTTTGCAAGCAGCTCCGCATGACTCGGGGCCGATGTGGGTCGCTACTCCACTTTCGTGTGACTTTTGCATTCACTGCAACCTCGCCGGTTTGACCGGCGCACAGGAGAATCGGTCATGGCCCAGATTACTTACGACGAAGTAAACCTCATGCTGCGTCTATACGATATGAGGCGCGAGGCGCGGCTCCGTCAGGCGCGTGCCTGGTTCGTCGAAAACTTTCATCCGGAATCTCCAGAAGAGATGATGCAAAGGTATCCGCAGGGCAGCGAGGAAAATACTTACATTCGCATGGTGATCAGCTACTGGGACATGGTCGCGGGCATCGTCAACCGCGGGTTGATCAACGACGAGTTGTTTTTCGACAGTAATGGCGAGATTTGGGTGGTGTGGGATCGCATGCGATCGATTGTTCCTACGTGGCGCGCGGCTTTCAAGAATCCGCATCTTTTCCAGAACATGGAAGAAACTTGCAGGCGCCTGGAAGCCTGGCGGGAGAAGCGCGCCCCTGGTTCCACAGCGGCGATGCGGCAAATGATGGTACAGGCGAAATCAGGTACTAAGGGCATTTAGGAATTGCTTAGCGAGAAGGTTTTCTGGAGGCAAGTCTTGCCGAGCGATCACCGCCGCTGCGGTGCAAGCTCGCGGGCCTGCGAGTGCGTATCAACAGCGGCAATTTTCGGAATTGTGATTTTGACGCAGTTGCGTCCCGCCGCTTTGGCCGCGTAGAGAGCCGAATCAGCTTGCTGAAGAAGCTCTTCCAACGGAAGGCCGCTCCATTGCTGGCTCAGCAGGAGCCCGAAGCTCATCGTAATTGGAACGGGACCACTGCACGTTTGCACCGGCGTGCGGGCGCTGGCTTTGCGAATCTCCTCTGCGCGGGCCAATGCGTAAGCCGGATTGCAATTGTTCAGGACCACCAGGAATTCCTCACCACCGGAGCGGCCTACGAAATCATACGATCCCACGGAAGAGGGCAGCCGTTTCGCCGTTTCCCTCAAGACCTCATCACCCGCCAGGTGACCGTAGGTATCGTTCACACTCTTGAACTTAAGGATTGTACCTCTCATGCGGCATCCGGCATGTCGGACAGCAATTTGGGTGCATAATCGAGGTTGGTGCCTATCCCTTGAGCTTAATTTCAAGAACCTGGCGGACAGTGGCCGCGAGATCTCAGATAACCGTTCGACTCCTGAAGCTCACGCGAGCAACCACTCTCCTCGCGCCTTTGCTCATCTCTTTTTTCTTCTGCAGTGGTTGCCATCGGGATCGGGAAGTTCAAAAACAGAGGTATTTTCAGAGCGGCATGGATTACTTCCAGAAGGGACGTTATCCGGAAGCGATCATCCAGTTCCAGAATGCCGTCCAGGTGGATAACCGGTTCGCTAGCGCGCACTATCAGCTCGCGCAATGCTATCTGCGACAGGCCGAATGGTTGCAAGCGCAAATAGAGCTTTTAACCACCGTTGAACTAGATCCCAGGAACTCGCGGGCACAGCTTGATCTCGGTCGATTCATGTTTGAGGGCCGGCAGTTCAAGCACGCCAAGGAGCGCGCTCAGCTGGTCCTCAAGGACAACCCCACAGATGTGAAGGCGCAGATTTTGCTGGCCACCAGCGACGCCGAATTGGGCAATCTGCAGGATGCTGTCGCAGAGGCCGGACAAGCCGTTTCCACGGCGCCGAATGATGCGGCCCCTTATCTGACCCTCGGCATAATCCATGAAAAGCTTGGACAATTGGATGATGCCGAGCAAGACTTCCGGAAAGCCGTTTCACTCGAACCTACATCCCTCGCCTCACGCATGTCTCTGGGTGACTTCTACCAACGACGAAGGAACTGGGCCGATGCAGAAACGCAGTACCGTGCAGCATCAGCTGCGATGCCGAAGAGCCTCGCTCCATGGGCTGCGCTTACTTCCTTGTACGTCCTTTGGGGAAAGAAAGGCTTCGCGGAGCAGAATCTTCAGAATGCCAAGAAAATGATGCCAGAGCAACCCGAGGGCTACAGGCTGCTGGGTGAGTTCTACCTGGCCACCGGCGATTTTGCAAAGGCAGCTGCCGAATACGCCTCGTTGTATCAGCAGCACCCCAAAGATCTCTTTGTTCGAAAACGATACATTGAACTTTTGATTCGTGACAAACAGTTGGAACCGGCAAACGAGCTGAACGAGGCAATCCTGGGAGAGAACTCTCGTGATACCGATGCACTGGTCACCAAGGGGCAGATTCTCAACCGTCAGCAGAAGTCTGCGGAGGCCATACCCATTCTCGAGAGTGTGGTGCACAGCACTCCTGCGAACGCCTTAGGTCACCTGGAGCTGGGTGTCTCGTACGCTTCAACCGGAAAACTCGCTCTGGCTGCAGGAGAGTTTCGCGAGGCGCTGAAGCAAAATCCTTCTCTACTTGAGGCAAGAGAAGCTTTGACGCGCTTCGCCTTCCTCGGGGGCGATGTCAAACTGCTGGATCAATCCTCGAATGACTGGCTCATGGCAGTACCTGCCTCTCCCCAAGCACACGTCTTTCCCGGGATTGCCCGCCTCCGGAAGGGTGACGCGACCGGAGCGGAATTGGACTTTCAGGCGGCCCTTAAAGGTTCGCCGAAGAACCCAGCCGCCTATGCGGGCCTGGGTGACGTGCGCCTCCTTCAAAAACGCCTGCCGGAGGCCAAGAAATTCTACGAGCAAGCCCTGGTGCTGAACTCTCACTCCACCGAGGCGCTCCAGGGTTTAATCAGTGTATTTCTTATTCAAAAAAAGCCAGAGATGGCAGTACGCCTCGCCCAGGCTCAAGTCGCAAAATTTCCGGATAGTGCCGCCGACCACCTCTTAGTGGCGAAAGCGCTCCTAGCCAATCAGAAAAATGCGGAAGCGCGGGTCGCGCTCGAAAAGTCGATAGCACTCGACAACGGAAACTGGAGCGCAGTCTTTCTGCTAGCCCAACTTCAGGGTATGGCGGGTGAAGATGCCGCCGCGGCAGCCAACTACGAGCGGATCATCAAGCAGAAACCTCATGATGTAGAGGCATACCTGGCCCTTGGACTTTTGCATGAAAAACACGGTGATTGGCAAAAAGCTGAACAAATTTATCGCAAGGCGCATGAGGCGGAACCCGATCAACCAGCAATTGCCAACAATCTCAGCTACTTGCTTCTCGAGCATGGCGGCGATTTGGGTTACGTTGTTTCTCTGGCGCAGACCGCGCGGAAAGGCATGCCGGATTCGCCCAACGCCGCGGACACCCTCGGTTGCGCCTTCTACAAGATGGGTATATTCGATTCGGCCGTGACTCTGCTCCAGGAGGCAACCAAGAAGGCTCCTAAGAATCCGACCTACTTTTATCATCTTGGCCTGGCCTCCCAAAAAACGAACAAACCCGAACTTGCGAAGGCGAGTTTTCGACGCGTCCTTCAACTGGACCCGAAATCTCCTCACGCGGAGGAAATTCGACAAGCGCTTGCCAAGCTTGACGACGCCAAATGATCTCGGCCGTCTAGCGTGGCGACATCTGAAGTGGGCCCATGGCGAGCGAGGAAACGCTGACATGCGAAAGCGATTTCGCCCTCACGTCTGGTGAGCGTAAATAATGTTCCTATTGCTTTTTGGTCGAAATACACGAAGCAAGTGCACCACACCCCAGGAGCGCCGCCAGTGAACACCGCGGCGGTCTCTGTTTGGCGGAACATAGCTATACTGTTGCTCTTGTCTCTGATTATCCTTCTTCTTCTTTACTGGAGCACGGTTGTGTCTCTCGTCGAACAATGGAACACGAGCTCATATTCTTATGCATTTTTGACAGTTCCAATAGCTGGATTTCTTGCTTGGAGGAACCGCGAGCAGCTCGCGAAGTTCACTCCCGCCTCGGCATTTTGGGTACTGCCGGGCATCGCCTCCTTGGGATTCGGCTGGCTCGTGGGTGATTTGACTGCAACCAATTTCCTCGAACATTTCTGTTTCGTGTCTATCATTGTTGTTTTTGTTTGGGGACTGGTTGGCAAGCGAGCCGGTGATCAACTGCTCTTCCCACTCGGATTTCTGATGTTTGCCATACCTGTTGGCCAGGATCTCATTCCGCTTCTGCAGGACTTCAGCGCCTGGTCTGCCGTCAGACTGCTTGAACTTACTCGCATACCTGTGCTGCTCGAAGGGCGGTTCATTTCGGTTCCCTATGGCAAGTGGGAGGTGGCGGAGGCATGCAGTGGTATCAGCTACCTTCTTGCGTCACTCGCAGTTGGGTTTGCGTACGCCGGGGTTATGTATCGGAGTTGGGTTCGCCGTGTCAGCTTCCTCGTTGCGTCATTCATTGTTCCAGTGCTGGCAAACGGTTTGCGCGTCTATGGAATCATTCTTCTTGGATATTTGGCGGGAGGTAGATTGGCCGTTCGCGTTGACCATGTCCTCGCGGGTTTCATTTTCTTCGCTATCGTGTCCACTTCTTTGATGCTTGTCGGCCTGTATTGGCGGGAAACCGATCGACATATCTCTCCTCGCTTGCCAGCCGAGGATAGTGAGAGATTGCCATCCACAGTTGTTGCCGCCCCTCTGCCAGTTCCAGCGGGCGCTCTCTTGCGCTCAGGTCTTTTCGCCGCGCTTGCAGTCTTGATTGCCGGCCTGGCGCCGTTCTCAGGGCGATTTTTGGCCTCCTCCCCGCAGGAGGAAATGTCGGGCAGTGGTGTGCTTGCAGTCGTCACTCTACCCTGGAAGGCCTCTGACCAGAACCTCTATGGGTGGACACCCCGTTTCCTAGGGCCAGCTGCAGAACACATGCAGGCTTACCGGGCGGAGGATACCATAGTGAAGCTCTACGTAAAGTGTTACGGCGCCCGGCAAAAGGGCGCAAAGCTGATCGGTTCGGATAATCGGGTATATGAACCAACGGAGTGGGTCCGCACTGGAGACAGAACGGTCCCGGTGAGTTCCTCCGGTCGCGAGTTCAGCGTCCGCGAAACTACTGTGCATTCAACGCAAGCTTCCCTCGTTATCTGGAACTGGTACTCGGTCGACGGCACATTTACAAGCAATTCCTGGATGGTGAAATTCCTTCTCGCTAGGGCCTGGTTGACTGGTAGCCATGGGAGATCCGCTGCAATTGTAGTAGCTGCGGAACAACTACGTCCGGGACTCCAAGGGGCCTCAACTCTGCGGGATTTTCTGGGTCATCTCTCACTGAGGGAATACCAGAAGCAAATCCGCTTGAGCGACAAATAGAGTAGGCTACTCAAATCGGGATTCTCGTCTCCCCGCTGGTTTCAAAATACATGGAGTGCTGAGGACGAAACACCGATTTGCGGATGCCGGCTTCAGGATCCATCACGAACCTTCGTGAGACCGGGTGCGTGCTGCGCCCGGAATTGCTGTCAACAGGTACCCCAAATTGCCGCGGCGAAAAAAGAAAACCGCCACGGGGCATCGTTCAAATTCGATGCGTTATGCCGCTATACGGATAGCTTTCTTGAGTGCAAAACCCAACAGAGCGAGCATTCCAGTGCCAAGTAGCATCAGGCTGGAGGGCTCGGGGACGGACGTTATCGTAAGTGTTGCCGGTATGCCATCCGCACCACCGCTACTAAAATCAGTCAAGCAGAACGTGCCCGTCAAGAAAGTAGGAGCGTCCTCGGGACCAGAATAGATCTGCGATCCAGAAGCGAGTATAGGAACTATACCTTGAATTATATCACCCAAAAAAATTCCGCCCCCGAGAGGGAGCGAAAGGAAGGTAAGACTGGCTGGGTTTTGTGGAATGTCGTTTTCAGAATACGCAACGTCTGGGATGCCGAAAGCAAGACCCGGCAAGAAGTCGGATGCCAATATGGTTGGTGAAGACGGCAGTTGCCAGGTAAATGTGTTGCCCCCGGCTTGATAGGTGAAATTATCGATTGTATCGGCCTGTGCTGGGGTCGCCGAGAATAGGGTGAAAACGGCCAACACCAAACAACTGGCAATCAGATAGCGTCGCATATTTCTTCTCCTCCTGAATTCTTAGACACATCGCCAATCGCTCGAGGCATGGCGGACAATTCGCGCTTTGGATAGACCAGAAACGCGAGGACTTTCAATGCATGGGCATTTTCAGGGCCAAAGTTGACTAAGGATGGGTGTCCTAAAACCAATAAACTTCACCTTTTGGCGGGAATGCACGGCATAGATCGGAGAATAAGGAAGAACTTTGCGTATAGTAGGAAGAATGCTGGGGCATCAAGGGCCTGGGCACGGGTAAACTTACGGGCAACGCGGCCGGAGGTTTAGACCACACATGCAGCGGTGAGTACACGTTGTCTGCAGCGGCTCCCGCGAAGTAGCGAGAATCGAGAACGACACACTGCAGAGGGGCAGCCTGCATGTCTCGCTGGCCCGTTTGGGGTTTGGGTATATCATCCCCGCATTCGCATTTCTTGACTTCACCTATGAGGACAAAAACCCGGCTTACCTTCTGAAGCGCTACTTGCATCTCTCGCAGCAAGCAGATACGGAAGCGGCAAATGCGTATCCCGGCGCTTGCGTGTGCTCCTCAGGAAGCCACAGGCAGATAATTCTGCTAGCAGTTTTGTTTGCAGGAATGCAGCGGCCTGTGCGTGGAGGCGCGGGTGGGATTCGAACCCACGAATGGAGGTTTTGCAGACCAGTCGTGGATTGCTATCTTGTTGATTCGTCTTGCCTTTACACCCGCGCTGCTAGCTGATTTTGGCCCTAATTTGGGCCTAATTGTTCCCAAGTTGTTCCCAACTCGTTCACTCCACGTTGGGGTGAACCCCTAAGATGGCACAGTTTTTTTGGACGCAGCTTCCGCATTTGGAAACCCGTAGAGATGCAATAGGTCAACGAGAGAAGACCCGTGACGACGATCCTCGTGCTCGAAGCTCAGGATAAGGCCTTTCGCAGATTCTCGCGGACGAGAGCTAACTCTGGGTGCGCGGGTGTCAACCGGTTTTCAAGAATTGCGATGGCACTCTTGAGCAGCGGCACCGATTCACTGCGCCGTCCCAAAACAGTCAACAAGCTGCCGAGATTGGAGCAAGTCAGAGCCACATCGGGACTATCCGCGCCCAGCAGTCTCTCCTTGATCGAAAGCGCTCTCCGGTAATTCTCCTCTGCCTCTTGGTAGTTCCTCTTCGTGACGAGAACGGCGGCAAGGTTGTGCAATGTTGCAGCCACTTCATAATGGACGGGCCCAAAGGACTCTTCAAACACTGCAAGCGCGCGACGGTAGATTGCCTCGCTTTCGTCGTACCTACCGAGGCCGTCGAGGATTGCCGCGAACGCAGCCGCATCGGCCATCGTTCGTGGATCGGATTCTCCTAGCAGGCGTTGCGAAAGCTCCCAGGCTTTCTCGCCATAGGGTTTGGCCGCGGCAAAATCCCCTTTCGAGAAGAGAATGCCTCCCATGTTGTGATAGATCGTGCAAGCGGTCAGGCACTCTTCGCCTTGTGTGGCCATGGTCACTCGCAGGGCCTCCTTGTAGAGCCGGAGCCCTTCGTCGAAGCGGCCACAATACTTGTGAAGAACGCCGAGATCGTTAAGTGCTTGCGCGGACTCTCCCGATGTCTCGCCGAATTCGCCGACAGCGAGTCTCACCGCTTCTTGCAATTCGTTTTCGGCACGCACGTAATCGCCTTGCAAGCGTCGAAGTTGACCCAGCAGAGCCAGTGTCTTGAGCCGGATCCTTGCCGCCATTTCGCCCGTGTAGCGATTGAAATATGCCTTCTCGATCGCGAGCGCACGTTCCGAATAGGTCAGAGCGGCTTGGAACTTCTGACGGTCGCATTCAATTTCCGCAAGGTCGTTAAGGAGGTTCGCCACATCGGCCGAATCTGATCCCTCGCATTGCTCCGTCAATAAAAGTGCTTCGTGGCAGGCCGCAAACGCGTCTTCCAGATTGCCTTCTGCCTGCAACGTCCAGGCGCGTGCTTGTAATTCGAGAGCTCGGTCGATGGTCATGGATGTGCAATGACCAAAAGCGTCTTGGCACGCTGGCGGACGCACTTGAGACACTGGCCGAGGTTCTCGGGATCAAGAGCGGCCAAGCTTTCATCCAGAACAACCAAGTCCGCGTTTTGAAGCAAAGCTCGTGCGAGGAAAACACGACTGCGCTCCCCTTGGGAAAGTTGCCAGCCTGTTTCACCCACCATGTGGTCGAGTCCGCTCGGCATCCGCTTAAGCAGGGATCCCAACCCCAATTCGAGGCACAGTTGCCGCGCCTCCTGAAGATCCTCAGACGAATGCGGGTAGGGCCGCCCCATCAGCAGGTTGAACGACAGCGACGCAGAGAGAATATGATTTTCGTGATACTGCGGTGCGGCTGCAACGCGCCGCCGCCAATTAGCTTCGCCGCGCGTTTGCAGATCCAGTCCTCCGGCCAGGATGAAGCCCGCCGATGGCCGGCGTATGCCCGCGATCAGTAAAGCAAGTGTTGATTTGCCACTGCCGGAATCGCCCTCGAGCAACAACGAATCCCCTGCATGGATTGTCAGAGTGCAGTTTTTCAGTGAAGGCTCTGACCGTCCCGCATGTGTGAAGGCGACGTTCTGCAATTGAAATGTCCTGATCTCCTGTGGTGTAGACGTTTCTACTGAAGACCCCTCTACCGGCTTTGCGGCCGCATCGAACACCGGCTTAATGGTTCGCCAAGCAACATAGGCAGCTGACGCGCGGGCAACTCCGAATGTAAATCGTTGCAAGGACAAATAAGCAAACAAAATCGTCCCAAGCGTAATGGCCTGCTGGGAGACGGTTGCCGCACCTGCCAAAAAGGATGGCGAAAAGGCGAGGAGAGCAGCAACGAGATAGCCGTGAGGAATCAACGTCTCAATTCTCGCTGTCGAACGGTCGAGCCGTTCCGAAACCTCAGCATACTCTTCGTTCTCGCCGTCGTCTGCGATGTGCCACTCGGATGGCGGCTGCTGTACCAACTTCGTGCGGTGCGCCGTCATGTTCTCTACCAGGCGATGTGTCAAGCCGAGGCGCGCATTGGTCCAGCGAAAACGTTCGCGCATATTTTGTGCAACCAAGATTGCCGTCAAGCAAAGCCAAGACAGCAGCAAAGTGATTTCCAGACCTGCGGAGACTCCCCATGACAAAACCAAAGGAATCATTAACAGTTCGAGCGCGGCCAGAACAATCTGAAGGCCCCCGTCCGTTGCGAGGCCTTCGAGGGCTTCCGCCTCGAAAACCTGGCTCAGTAGTTCGCCGATACCTTTGCGTCGCAGAGCGTCGGCATCGAAGGCCATCGCACCGGCGAGTAGGCGTTCCTTCAACAAGCCGCCGAAGCCTATCGACAGGGCGACTTCCGAGGACCTTGCGGCTGCTCGCAGAAGTACCACGGTCGCGAGGCACAAAGCCCACGCTGCGAGCCAACCCTTATCTACACGCCCACTCAGCGCACCCGACCCCACGGCGGCCCAACTCGCGAATAGGAAGACGGTTTCTAGGGCATGTACACCAAGCAATGTTCCCGATCGCCAAACTAAGCCGGCCGCTCGGACTTGCTGCCAGAAGGAACCGCTAGGCGCAGCCGTTCCCGCAAGCGGGGCGAGCAGCCGCCCACCGCCGTTCGGAGGCAAGCTCGCAATGTAAGCGGCTAGTTTTGAATCCATGGACGTTCCTCGGCCGATTCACTCAGCAAACCTTCGGCGATTCGCAGATGTCGCCAGCTCGAATCTGACCATGCGCGATGGACGATTTCTTCCTGTTCCAGCAAGGCGCGATAGCGCGAACCAGCTTTCTCGTAAAGTTCGCGCGGCGAGCCCTGTTCAAAAACGCGGCCCTGCTCGATGACCAGAACATGGTCAAAATCCATCGTATCTGTCACGTCGTGGGTTATGTAGAACAACGTAGCCGATTCGAAGTGCCGGCGGGCACGCTGCAAGAATTTCTGCCGGCGGTCCCGGTCGAGTCCGCGTGCAGGTTCATCGAGGATCGCGAGGCGCACCGCCGGACGCCCCAGCGCCCGGCCCATTCGAACGCGCTGGCCTTCTCCTCCTGACACCAGCGCGCCTCCTTCACCAAGAGAGGTCTGCATCCCGTTGGGCAAACGCTCCAGGACATCGGCCAAGTCCGCATTTTCCAGCACTGCGTCCAGATGTCCGGCGGCATCTTCGCCATTTCCATAAATTAGATTTTCGAACAGCGATGCGTTAAACAGATGTACATGCGGGTCTATCCAAGCCGTCTCGCGCCGCAACTGAAACAGCCGTGCGGCGTCCAGGGGCAGGCCATCGATCTGCACGCTCCCCGATTCGGGTTTGTGCCAGCCCAGGAGCAAGCCGACGAGCGAGGACTTGCCGGCACCTGACAGCCCGATGATTCCCACATGGCGGCCGGGCGCCACCTCGAGTGAAACGTCGTGGAGTATGCGCTGCCCGCCCGCGACGACCGAAGCTTTTTCGATGGCCACGCGAATTCCGCGCGGGTGGGTCGCCGGGGCGGCTTCTGCAACAGTTTCTTCTTGTGCTCCGAGGGGTTCCATAAAACGCAACAAAGTGTTGCGGAGAGCGGGCAGACTCCACGTGATGGAAGCCAATTGTTGACCAGTGAAGGAAATCGAAAGCGCCCAATAAACCAGCAACAGCAAGTCGGCCATGTTTCCCGTCCGAGCCGCTTGCTGATAAACGATCAGAACCGTGAGGCCGAAGTTGGACACCATCTGCAAGATTTCAGCACGCACAAAGAGGTTTTGATGCCGGAAGGACGCCTTTGCCCATTCTTCGAGTTGGCCAGCCTGTGCAGCACGTAAAGTGCGCTCGGCGCAATGCGCCTGGATGGCGCGAACTCCCCGAAGCGCGTCAAAGTAGAAGCGGCTCAGGCCGCCAGTCATTTCCCGAGACCGCAGGTCGCGCTCGATCAACGGAGGCTGAAACACCAGCGGTATACCGACCGCAAGGCACGCCATCAGCATGGCCGGTAGGCCGGCAGAGCGATAAAGCCAAGCGATACCAGCCACCGTAAAGAGCAAGCTCGCGGCCAAGCGCACGAACATACCGGCGAGTTCCGGAAGCTGACGCAATACTTGCAGCATGTGGGCGCGAAGGGCCATGTCGGAAATCAACCGGGATTGAAAATAGCGGTCGCTCAGGAGAGGAATCTTCCGCAAAAAGTGCAAGCGCAAGCGCAATTCGAGATGCCGCCCAAGCCGCAGAAGCCCGAGCGAAGCCGGCCGCTCCAAGGCGAGCACCCCGGCTAAGAACGCCATCATCAGCGCGAACGCGGCCAGACGCTGGCCACTCAGATTCAGATGGCGGGCGAGATCAAGAAATCCCCTAAAGAGCAGGCCTTCGCACGCCGTGCTCGCGCCCGCGGCGAGCAGGGCCACGCCGGTCATGGCCGGCAAGAGCCGTCCGCTCGCCCGAATAGCGCTCCAGACGGGTGACCACACGCTCGGGGGCGGCTCGCGGAGCACGGCGGAGAGTGATTCGGGCAGCGGCTCCAAGCGAACCATCAGGAGGGGACCGGTGGCCTTCAGCAGCACCGCGCCGCGGAGCAGCATCTGCTCTGAGTTCTGCGTCTCGCGAGCGGTCCAGAAATCGGGAGGGATCTGTTCGGAGTTGCGTTCGCACAGGTCGAGAAATTCGCCGGCCTCTTTGCCGGTCTTTAGCGAGCCCGCCTCGATCAAACTTTTCGCGAGCCGCAGTGCGGCATCCAGATGCGCGCGGTTGGTCCATAGTCTCGGCTCGACTCCGAGCGCACGCATGCGGTGTTGCAATACCGCCGTGAAAGGAGCGGACTGGGACCACTCTTCCCATGCCGCGCGCGGTCCTTCCTGCTGGTGAATGTAGAGAGACCGGAGGAAAGCGTGTCGGTCCATCCAGACGCGGCCCACTGCCGGGTCCATAATTTGTACAAACGGGCCATGCACGCGCCAGACGACGACGAAGTGCGTCTCGCCGTTGGGTAGGTTTACGACGACGATCGCTGGCAAGCAAGCGGCCTCCTCAAGCAATAGGAAGTCAGCCGGGATAATTGCTTGGGAGACTGCAAGTCCGAGCTTTGGCGCTACGTCTTCGAGCGCGTCTATCGAAGTGCCATCTACGTCCGTCTGGCACGCTTCTCGCAAGCGTCCGTACGAGAGATAAATGCCGAAGCCGCCAAACAGCGCCTTCAGAGAAGCAGGACCGCAATCCATTGCGGATGTCTGAACCACTTCTGGAACAAAGAAGCGGCGCGTCATTGATGTGCCGTCAACCACTGGCCAGCAGTTCGCAAGATAAGTGAGAGCGGCGTGACGTGCTCGACCGCCACATCAATGCTGCCCGGCATGCCATGCTCCAGTTTTCCGCGGAAACCCGAATCGGGTTGCATTTCAAATTCCACTCGGACATTGCCATCGCGAATTTCGGCAGCGACCTGAGATACCTTG
>WNFO01016224.1_pt1 | contig 14992 bp, 11 predicted proteins | sample 5400251 | NCBI WGS metagenome assembly WNFO01 (sample SAMN13153354, study PRJNA577476) | soil metagenome | isolation source: 100 cm saprolite under Madrone tree | place: USA:California | collected 2016-06-14 | reverse complement strand
CCTCAAGAGCCAACTGGGCCGCCGGCGCGATTGATCGACTGAATGCCAAACCACCGCTGCCGGTTCGTAAAAGACGCCTCGGCCCATCTGCCGAAGTTGCGCAAGAATTGCTGCCTCTTCTCCCGACAAGAGTACTGCTCCTTGTCGTCCAAGATTTGGATCGAAGCCGCCTACTGAAAGCAACGCATCTTTTTCGAAAGCGAGATTAGCTCCCACCAAATACTCGCCGTTCTCCAAAGAGTGCGCGTCGCTGCCGTGATCGACATAAGTGTAAAGCGAAAGATGTTGCTCCGGCACCCAGCCTGGCTTTTCACCCTTCCAATCCAGCCAAACACGTCCGCCAACGGCGGCGGGCACCGGTGACACTTGCTCAAATGCGACAACCAACGCCTGCAACCAATACGTGTCTGCGCGCGCATCGTCATCGATGTAGGCAATGTAACGGCCGGCAGCGGCCTTCAATCCGGTATTGCGTGCTCGTGACAGGCCCACCTTTCCTTCCGGCAGATATCGCAAGTTCACCCTGCCATCTTCGAACTCCTTCACGACCTGGCGAACCTTAGTCTCGACAGCGTTATCAACGACAACAATTTCATACTGCTCATGAGGAAGGCTTTGCGCACACAGGCTGCGCAGCGCCTGGCGCAGGTAGTCCGGCCTCTTAAACGTACAGATAACTGCGGAAATCTTAATCATTGAGGCCGACATGAGAGTAAGATTTCGTCAGACGACACCGAACGAGCTTCCGTTCCGCGAATGGCAGCTTCGTAGGCGGCAATCATCTTTGGCAGCACGCGTTCAACGCTGAAGCGTTCTTGAATGCGACGTCGCGCGTTATGGCCCATGACAATGCGCAATTGCGGGTTTTCTAACAACGCGGTAATACGATCTGCGAGTGCTTCGGCGTCACCAGCTTGCAGCATAAAACCGTTTACACCATCTTCAATAATTTCAGGGACCCCGCCAGCTCCGGTCGCAATCACTGGCGTCCCACACGCCATCGCTTCAAGCAAAGCATAAGGAGAATTCTCCCAAACTGAAGGAAGTATGCACACTGCAGCTTCCTGATAAGCTTGAACCAGGGCGTCCCGTGATTTCTGTTCAAATCTCAGCTGCTCTCGCTGAGTGGGATCGACGGCGTTAAGAAAGTTATCACTCCATTTCTTACCATCGCGATCGATGCCGTCGCTTCCGACGAACTGGAACTGGGCCGACGGAAATCTTTTCAAAACCATCGGCATTGCTTGGGCTATCGTCTCCATTCCCTTGTTCCATTCAAGTCGACCTATATACAGGACTGAGTTACGTCGGTCTACGTTGGCAGGTCGAAACCTTCTTTCATTCACGGTGTTGGGAATCACTTTGGTTCGCGTGTTCCGTAAGGGTATCCAGGTGCGCGTCAAATCGATTACCGCCTGACTCGGCGCGGTTATGAGATTGGCGCGTAAGATCGATTTCTTTTCCAACCAGTAATCCCAACGACGAGTTCGCTGGATCTGCATTCGGTTGAGGTGATCGACAAATATCTGCGCGGTATGAAGCCTGGTCACAAGTTTGGGCCGGCCCGGCATGAAACTAATAAAGAAACCATCGGCCCTTATTTCAGCGGCTTCTACGAGGTCGATTGGCCGCTGGCGATGTATTAACCGCAGTCGCCGCATGGCCGCCCAGGCAAAGCCAGGCCAAATCCGATTCAGTCGCCAAAATATTGGAATGTTGTCCCACGTAGGACTGGGTGAAACGCGATGAAGCTCAACACCGCCACGCGATAACTATGACTCGATGGCCGTCTCCGGCGGATATTCCTGAGAGATGTAGCAAATGTGCAACGGCTTCAAAATGGGTTCCGATAAGCTCTTGACTACACAGGCGCGAAGCCAGAGGTAAATACATCAGGTGATCGAGTCAACGTCTCTTCCTCGCCGCAACTACCTGGTATAGGGCGTGTGAAAGGATTAGGCGAGCGTATAAGTGCTCAAGTCTCAGATGGTGGAACAGAAACCTGACTTTCCTGTGCTGAAAGGCTCTGAAATGCCCGAATCTCTCGTTAGTTGCTCGGCCTTCGTGCCGAAGTACCGCAAGTCCAGCCTGCACGTGCTCGATTACTTCCGAACAGACAACGACATCAAACTGCTTAGTCTCTGATAGTCCCAAAAACGGCAAGCTAGGGTCGGCGAGAAAGAACGTACCGTGATCAGAGAAATTGTGTCGTGCGAATCCGATGCCCGCAGGTGCAAAGTCAATCCCGGTAACGTTGCCATATTTGGATAGGAACGGCGCGAGCCATCCGCGTCCACAACCCAGGTCCAATAGCTCTAAGTTTTTGTTCGCAGCAAAGTCGTTAAGCGCGTCAACAATAAAACTCATGCGCATCCGCTCTTCCCCGTCAGGCTCCTTAGAGAACCCCGGCCACCAACTCTCGTAGAATTGAGTGGTAAGTGAAGCAGTGGCATTGTTCGCGTCATGCCCCTGATCTAACATCTCGCAGTTACCTCCTCAAAAAAACCTGGAATGACAATTAACGCGGAAGCAGTTCAGACGTGCGGAAGGTTGGATACCAAGTTGTAGTCGCCGTTATGCAAATGAAGCGTAATCCCCGCGGGATTGTACTTCGCGCGAATGGATTCGTTGTCGGATGGTTATCAGCTCCTTGCGGCATAGATTGCGTCATAAATTCATGTTGTGCTTAGAGTTCCTTTGCTCTTACCCACAAGGATAAAAGTCAAAAGATCCGAAGAGGCTTCGCGAAGCGGTTTTATTACATAGTCCCCCGCAACAGCGCGACTCAAACGCGCAGATAAACCCTCGACGCCATGCAACGGATCGCGACGCAGCAACCTACGGATATTGTTCTCCATTCGCAATAGCCTGCTGAAACGAATAGGCTTGAGTCTTTCATCCAATTCACGCAGTAACTGAAGATGTCTGATGTACATTTCGGAATGCGTTTGAGAAAAGCGCTCGGACACCTCAAAGTACTTTGCGAAGAGATTGTCAAACTCCTCATAACTCATTTCAGAGAGGTGGAAGGGATTTGTTTCTTTCCTTCCTGAGGAAGGAAAGAAATCTCGATTCGGACTGCTACAAATACAGACCCCTCCCGATTTCAGCACGCGGGAGATTTCCCTCAAGAGATGTTCCGGGCTAGTGAGATGCTCGATTGTCTCGAAGCTAACGACAACCTCGAACGAGTCGTCGTCAAACGGCAGGCTGCAGGCATCGCCATTCGCCAGAGCCAAACGCGCTGGCCGTTTCCCGTTGGACGCAATCACGTCGACCGATATATCAACGCCCACAACGTGAGCCGCACCGCTCTGAGCCAGAATAGTTGAGCCGTATGCGGTTCCACACGCCACATCCAGGACGCGCTTGTCTTGGCAATAGGCTAACGCCCACTCATAGCGCTGCTTGTGTTCGACCTGATACAAATCCCACGCCAGCGTCCCAGGGACCAGGCGCTCGGGTACCTCTGCAATGTTTTCCACAGTCATCAAAACGATTCAGTCTGCCATCCACAGCGCGGCCGGACGACGCCACGCCATTCGCCGAGATAGTCGCCTCGCGTCGATGCGTCATCATAAACCGTGAATCCGACCGCGTTCTCGCTATGAGCTCTTACACAACGCCCTTCCTGCACCAGCATCGCGTCGACCAGGTATTTACCTTCGTTCAGAATGTGCGCCGGGACTTCGCAGATGGTTCTAACGCGACCCTGATCGTAGCAATGGATCCCCCACGACGGCTCTTCATAATTAGCACTGGAAAAAACTACCAGGCCGCTGGGGTCCTTGACACTAAAAACCGGGTTGACGCGTAACCCGGGTTTCAGAACCGTAAACTCCATCAGCAATCGGATCGTGTCACCCATCCAAAGCGAATCCGTTGGCGTCCCACCCGGATCGCGTATCTCTATCTTTCTGATTCGCGCGGTCTCATCGCCCGGAGCGTTGTCCAAATCCCAGGTCGCTGTTCCAGTTTTTGCCACATGTGTTGAAAGGTAATCAGCAACGACTTCGCGCGTTTCGCCGGTTCTCACGATTTGTCCGGCATCCAACAAGACAGCGCTAGAGCATAGACTCGCAATGCTCGGCATGTGGTGGCTCACGAAGAGAATGGTCCGGCCTTCTTTCGACACCTGGCTCATCTTTCCCAGACATTTTTTCTGAAACGCGGCATCGCCGACGGATAGTACCTCGTCGACTAATAGAATCTCCGGGTCGAGGTGCGCCGCGACCGCGAATGCCAGGCGAACATACATGCCGCTCGAATAATATTTTACTGGCGTGTCGATGAACTTTTCGACTTCGGCGAAGGCGACGATCTCGTCGAACTTCTTGCGAATCTCGGCACGCTTCAGACCGAGAATCGAACCGTTGAGATGGATATTCTCGCGACCGGTCAGTTCAGGATGAAAGCCGGTCCCAACCTCCAGCAGTGATGCGATATGCCCGTGAATGTCGGCGTAACCTTCAGTTGGCTCAGTAATACGCGAAAGGATTTTCAGCAAGGTGCTCTTCCCTGCACCGTTGCGGCCGATGATGCCAACGACCTCGCCTGTTTTGACTTCGAACGACACATCTTTCAAAGCCCAAAACCTCTCGGATTTCGAGTTGCGGACCCCTGACTTCGAATTTCCGTTGTCGTTGCGGCTCAATATGGACTTAGCCCCTCTGAAAGGAGCCAACGCAGCACTGTTGAGCCTCTCTCGCAGAGTCCTGTATGCCTGCTGCTGCGCTCCGATGCGGTAGCGTTTACTCAGCCCTTCTACTTTGATGGCTGTATCGTTCATTTATTCGGCAATAGCTTTACGCAGATAAAAACGGATCAGAAAAAGTCACTACACAATATCGGCAAATGTCTTTTCCATGCGACGGAAATAGAAGGCCCCGGTGATCAGAATCACAACGGCCGCACCTGAAGAGACGGCAATGATTGGTCCCGGGGCAGTGCCTGTTCTCAGCAGGGCCCAGCGAAAACCTTCGACCACGCCGACCATTGGGTTCAATCCATAGATCGTGCGCCAGGGCTCGTGCAGCAAGCTGCTCGGATAAGCAATTGGCGTAGCCAGGAGCCAGAACTGAGTGATAAAGGGAACGACGTAACGGACGTCGCGATACTCGACGTTCAGCGCTGACAACCACAAACCGACTCCCAGCGAAGTAATCAACGCCAACAACAGGAATAGCGGCAGCCAGAGCACGTTCACTGTCGGTACCAAACCGTAGTACAGCATCATGCCGAGCAGCACGATAAAGGCCAGAACGAAATCGACGATGCCCGAAAAAACTGAGGCCAGCGGCACGATCAGCCTTGGAAAATAAACTTTGGTGATCAGGTTCGAGCTGCCAACCAGGCTGTTGGACGACTGGCCCAGACCGTTGGCGAAAAATGTCCAGGGTACCAGAGCGGCAAAACTAAATATTGGATAGGGAATTCCGTCGGAAGGTATCTTTCCAAGACGTCCAAAAAACAAACTGAAGACGAGCATCGTAAGCACAGGCTGAATGATCGCCCAACTCGCTCCCAACGCTGTCTGCTTGTAACGGACCTTGATGTCGCGCCAGACCAGGAAGTAGAGCAGTTCTCGGTACTCCCAGAGTTCGCTGAGTTTGAGTGGGACCCAACCCTTTGAGGGCGCGATGCGCAGGGTGGGAACGGTGGCAGAGGCCGGAGGGCTTAGCGGCAAAGGTGATTCGGAAATTGCGACTTCAGGATTCATCTGGAAAGGGCGAAGAGCTAAGAGCAGAGGATACAGCTAAGAGCAAAAGATAGAGCTAAGACGTGGCATCTGACCCCTGATCTCTGATCTTTAACTTCTGATCTCTGTTCTCTGACTTCTGCTATCATTGTAAAGAGCAAAGGGCGAAGTGAGCTAAGTTAAGGGCTGAGCGCAAAGTTGGCCGGTTTGCTCTCGACTCTTTAATCTTAACCCGTTGGATCTTCGCCCTTTGCTCTTTACACTGATCGTATTTCCCACTACTTCAATCACCCGCGAGACTTCTCTGTCAGTTAACCCCGCGGACAGCGGCAGACTGACGGTTTGCCGCCCCGTGCGCATCGCGTTCGGATAGTCTTCCGGTCGCCAACCAAACTTATCCTGATAGACCGGATGCTCCGGCACGCTCAAGTAATGCACGCCAACACCGACATCGTTCGCCGTCATTTCATCAAGAAATTCATCGCGGCTAATCCCCACACGCGCTTCGTCAATCAGGACTGTGTAAAGATGATAAGCATGGCGCGTGTTCGGCTCAGGCTCTGCCGGCAAAGTCAGGGGTAAATCAGCAAACGCTTCATTGTATTGCTGCCAGATCTCTTTGCGACGCAACCAGTTCGCTTCGACGCGCTGCAGTTGGTGAATGCCAAGTGCTGCCTGCAAATCCATCATGTTGTATTTGAATCCTGTCTCGACAACGAAGTAGTGTTTGTAGCCTTCATCGCTGAAACGCTTCCAGGCGTCTTTGCTCATGCCGTGCAATGCCAGCATCTTGATCCGCGCCAGGTCTGCTTCATTTTTTGTCAACACCATGCCGCCTTCGCCGGTGGTGACGTTCTTGGTGGCATAGAAACTGAAGCAGCCAAAGTCGCCGAAGGTGCCGGCTTTGCGGCCATGGTATTCGGTTTCGATGGCGTGGGCGCAGTCTTCGATCAATTTAAGTTCGTGACGCGTTGCGATTCCGGTAAGCGCATCCATCTCCGCCGCTCGTCCGGCGAAGTGGACCGGTAGAATGGCCCTGGTTTTCGAAGTGATCCTGGCTTCAACCTGCGCGGGATCGATGTTCATTGTGAGCGGGTCGATGTCGGCCAGCACGGGTGTCGCGCCGGAGTGGACAATAGCGTTGACGGTCGCACAGAAAGTCATCGGCGTGGTGATTACTTCGTCACCTTCGCCAATGCCTGCGGCAAGTACGCTCAGGTGCATGGCAGCGGTGCAAGAGCTGACGGCCGCGGCAAAGAACTGGCCCTTGTACAAGCCAAATTCCTTTTCAAACCGGGCGACTTGTGGGCCGGTGCCGATCCACCCGGACTCGAGACAGCGCACGACCTCATCAATCTCGTCCTGCTCGATTTTCGGCGCGCCGAAAACTATGAAGTCAGAAAGGGGCATGAAGGTCACTCAACTTACCACTCTAAAGCGCTGGTGCTGGTGAGTAGCAAAGGCGATTCTTACCGCAACCAGAACGCGGAGCCGAAATCAGACTCCGAAAATTTCTAAACGCTGGTGTCTGTTACGCCCGCGGGGCCGATTCGTTGTACTCCGCACTGTATTTCGAATAGTACTGATAATTGTAGTAGTAGTCGGGCGAGTGCACGTTGACGCGGTTAAGTACCACGCCGAGAACCTTCGCGCCTACATCCAGCAAAGCTTGCTGCGCTCTCTGGACTACCTTGCGCGAGCACTCGTTGGCGTGAACTACCAGAATGACCCCGTCGGATATCGCTGCCACCAAAACGCCATCCGTGAACGACGCAATGGGTGGAGAATCGATCACGATATGATCGAACGTCGCGCCGAGTTCCAACACAACCTTGCGCATCTGATCGGATCCGAGCAACTCAGCCGGGTTCGGTGGCGGCGGTCCTGAGGTAAGCAAATATAAGCCGCTCTCTTTTTCCTGCTGGATGAAAGTGAGCATTTGAGCTTCATTCATCTCGCTCGAAAGAATATTGCTGAGTCCGCTCTTGTTCTCGACGCCAAAGGAGGCATGAACGCTCGGTCGCCGCATGTCACCATCGATGACCAGCACGCGCGCTCCGGTTTGAACCAGAGTCACCGCCAGGTTGATTGCCGTTGTAGTCTTTCCTTCAGCCGGCACACAGGAGGTGACTACTAATGTCTTGGGCGCGCGCCCGGCAGAGGAGAGCAAAACGGAGGTCCGCAGATGTCGATAAGCTTCCGCTAGCGGCGAACGCTGATCCAGATCGAGCAGCAGCGCCGGGTTCGCCCTTCCGTGTCCGTTCCCATTCCCGTTGCCATTCCCATTTCCGTGGCCATTGCCGTTCCCATTCGCGCTTTGCAGTTTCAGAGATGTAGTACCTTCGCCCAGCAATCCGCGCGTCCTACTCTTCTTGAGCACCGGAATGGTGGCCAGCGTAGGCAATCGCAGCATTTTGCTCACATCTTCGCTCGATCGAATACTGTCGTCCAGATATTCAAGCATCGTTGCCAGGCAAACGGCGAAACCGAGCGAAAAAAGAAACGCGAGCACTATTCCCTGCAGGCGGTTGGGACCAATCGGAACCCGCGGGGGAGTCGCATAGTCGGTGACGTGCAAATTATTAGGCGTCCCGGCGAGCACTACATCGTTTTCTTTGGACCTCTGCAGCAAACCATCAAGCAGACTCTTATTGGTTTCTATCTCCTGCTGAATGATCTTGTAATTGATTGCTGCTTCGTTCTGGGTCCGCGTAGCGCCGCGTTGTTCTTCGAAAGCTGTACGCAGCGATTGCTCGCGTTGGAGCGCTTCGTGATAGCGCGATTCAAGTGTCTGCGCCTGCGTCGTGGCAACTTTTGATCGCGAGTCCTGGATATCCTTCTCCATCGCCGCGATCTGTTTCTCGACTTCCTTAACCTCCGGCCATTCCTCAGTGTTGTCGACCAGCAACTGGGCGCGCTTTTGCTTCAGAGTAGCAAGCTGCCCTTCAAGTTCTTTGCTGCTGGCTCCGGCCAGGACGTTCGGCGCGTTGGGTTCTTTACTAACGCGAAAGGCGGCCTCGGCGATCTTGCGGTCGTTCTCGGCTTCCAGCAGGGCCTTGTTCAGTCCCGAAAGCCGATCGACAACGGTGTTCTGGGCCGCGTCAAGCGAGAGAATTTCATGCCCTTTGGCATAATTGATTAGGCGTTCCTCATCGGTACGAATCTGTCATCGGTACGAATCTGCGATTGCAGTTCCGCGATTCTCTGTTGCAGGAAGTCCCCGGTCGTGCTGGTGAACTTGGTCTTCTGCTCCATATTGGAAAGGACGAAGGCATTGGCGACCGCGTTCGCCACCTTTGCGGCTACCACTGGATTCGCATGGATAAACTTTATACTGATCAGACGGGTTTCACTGTACTGCAGGCGATCATCCTTTATCGGATCGACTTTCAATCCTCCTTGTAGCGAGCTGACATAGGGTTCGAGTCGGGTCGACTCTTCCAAATTGTCAGTCGCACTGGCGGAAGCGACCTCTTTATCGAGCGATAGCTTGCCGCTGTCTGTTTTTTTGGCAGTGGCGTCGGCCGCGGCCGGAGCTCTTCCGAGGCCAAAGGTGCGCAAAAGGCGCTGCCAGGTTGTGTCATTAGCCTGAGTTCGCAGGAAATCCGGATTGTTCTCGAGATCCAGAGTTTTCACGACCCGCCGGAGGAGGCCGGGCTTCGTAACAATCTGCAGCTGGGTATTGAAGTAGCTGGGGTCGGTACCGGTATCGACGATGATATTGCCTTTTCCGGAAGTCAAACCCGAGGCCGGGCCTTCGGTATCAACCTGAACGTCCGTTTCGGCTAGAAAGATGTCCGGCTTGCGCGCCAGCATGACGGCCGTGGCGGTGGTGATGAATACCATAATCAGCACAATCAGCCATCGACGTTTGTTGATCGCCGTCCATACGTCCCGCAGCTTCACACCTTCGTCGACTCGATTAGGCGGACCATAGCTGCCGGGGTATCGGTTTTCCTCCGCGGCGGAAAACGACGCGGGGAGCCCCCGCGATACATTTGAGATCACCGCTAAAGCCCTGGCGATTTCCGACGGAGGCTTTTCGTTTTCAATGGGGTCCATCTCAATTCTCCTGACTAAATTCACTGTCGCAAATTATTAAGGAATAACACGTACCGGTAACTGCGAAATTGTCGGCACAACCGTCCCGAGCAAACTCCGCAAAATGCTCTTTGTTCCGGAGATCGGTACGTCTACGACATCGTTCGGCAACAGGGCGACATCCACCGCCTTGTTTTTCTCAATTGCAGTCAGATCAACAAAGATTTCCTGCTTCTGGGTGCTACCCGGTAATTGCCGCAGGATTCTTACCTTGTCTTTCTTGGTGCTGGGCGCGGTGCCTCCCGCGATAGCGATCGCATGAGAGACTGTGAGTGGTTCTTTCAGGGGAATCGCCGACGGCTTCAGCACGTTACCCAGAACAAAAACCTGATCCGCTAGCGGCACCGAGATAATGTCACCTGGCTGCACAAAGGGATTCGCTTCCGGGACGCCATGCAGGGTATCGCTCAACTTGTAAGTTACGAACGCCGAAGAATCCGTGGTGTCAGGTCCCACGCCACCAGATTGTTGGCAAATAGGGCCGCCTCCGGCGTGGACAATCTGAATGGTCTGTCCGGCGCTGTCGGTAGGACCACCAGCCAGGCTTATAAGCTCCAGCAATCTGACTTGCCTTTGCATCTTGAATTGGGCTGCGCCGTGGATCGCGCCAATCACTGCCACCGGCTGAGATTGAAACTCCTTCACAAAGACGTCGACGTGTGGATCGTTCTTATACTTCCGATAAAGCCTGGCAATGTTCTGCGACAATTCGCCTTCGGTCTGACAAGCCGCGGGAATATCAATGTCCAGCATCGGCATGCGGATGTTGCCGCCCTGATCCACTCGCACTGCATCGCGAGAGAGTTCGGGCGCCCGCGCCACTCGGATCTCAAGCACATCTCCCGGCCCGATTCGATATCGTGTGTCTGTCGCTGCCGGCTCGGTCTTCGTGGCTGCGACCTGTTCGCCAACGGTTCTAGCAGTTGTTCCGCTCGCCACCGCTGGGGCCTGTGCTCTCGACACCGGGCTCGAGAAGGCCAGCAAAAGGCTACTGAGGCACACTTGGACTGTGGTTTTCAAAGCCAGTCTCATGATTGACCTTCTCTCTCTTTCATTTCGTTGCTTGGCGGCGCTCACTATTCCGCGCTTGCATGTATCGGTGTGATTCATGCGGGACCCCGAGGGGAAACCTCTCTCGCGAGGCAGCATTCAGAAAAACCTGGGACGATCCGCGCGGTGGCGGTCGCGTGTTTTCCTATTTGTTCCGCGGTTAAGTGTTTTCCCTCAATTTGAGCTCTCTCTCTTGGTAAGAGTGGTTGCGATATCGTCACTGCCGTAAAGAAGAGAAGCGAATCCGAACCTCGTCGACCGTCCCAGGAGATCGATTGAAGCTATTTCGTGGGCGTCGCTTTTATCGGTGCGCCAGGTTGTTATTGTATGAAAAAGTTTTTTGGACCGAACGCGCAGGCTATGTAAGAGGAATCTCCCAACAAGGCTCGAAGAGGTGACTGAAATGCTTTTTCAGAAAGCTAAAGCGCTGCCTACTACAACTAGGGGATCTCCCGAACACCTCGATCGCTCTGGCCAACCTCAGATTAAATCTTCACGAGACACTCACTTCCCGCGTGGCGAAAAAATCTGACATTCACTGGCTACCGCCGCCCAAGCAGCGAAGTCATCAAACTCAGCAACGTGGGGCCAACGCGAAATTTACGCACGGTACTGAGTCAGAAACCAGGTTAAAGGGCTCATCACTCTAGTTCATAGAGGAACTGCTGTCAATGGGATTTCTTCCCCAAAATGCGTGTCCCGAGCCCGATACTTTCTATTCCAAATCAACTCTAAACTAAAGGTGGAATTCCGGATAAGTTCCCGAAGATATCAGAAGAGACTCTCTGGCGTTAGATATGGCCAAACAATGCGTTGACGCGTTCAACTTCGTTGTGCTAAAGTTCTGTGTGTGATCGGGCTCATCCAGGCCCCTTCATTCGATTCACCAAAGAGTATTTCGCTACTTCTCATTCCTGTCAGATACGCCCCGAGAGTAGTTAGGTCTCACACCAATCCACCTAAAGCGCGTTTCTCCGATGAGAGTCGCCCGCCTTCCCTGCGGTCGCCTTTCCTCAAGAGAAGGCCCCTCTCCGGGAGTGATCATAAATGCATCAAATTCTGACCAAACAAACGTGGGCGTACAGCCTCTTATTGATCCTAGTCGCCTTTGTTAGTGCAGCCTTTTCTCAGCAGACCTCGGTTTCGTCTATTAGAAGCTCCGAGGCTCCTTTGCGTTTGGAGTCTGCGGTGAAGTCCGAGCCCGTAGGCGCTTCCGAATCAACCAGAATCCTTGCGGCTTTCGTGGCGGCGGAAACCAAAGTACGGGAAGCCCTTAACCAGCACACCTTCAAGCGGGACGTAAGCCTGCAGACTATTGGTCCGCATGGTGAGGTCACCGGCGAATACATTCGGAATTCGCAATTCATCTTTGACGACCGAGGCCGGCGCATCGAACGTGTCCTCTTCCATCCTGCCTCCACAATCCATGAAATGCGAATTACGAAGGAAGACATTCAGGATTTGGAAGGCAGCCAGCTGCTGGGTATCGACATCGTCGAGGCGTCGAAGTACCAGCTAACCTTTGTTGGTGCGGAGACAGTCGACGCCCGGCAGGTCTTCGCGATAGACGTTAACCCGATGACCCAACCGGACCCAAATCGCATGAAGGAACGCTTCTTTGTTGGACGCGTGTGGGTCGATCCAAACACCTTCCAGATCGTTAAGATCAAGGGCATCGTAGAGCCACAAGGAAAACAGCGCTTTCCTATGTTTATTACCTGGCGCGAGCCGATCAAGGATGCCCTCGCCTTTCCCACTCGCACTGAGGCCGACGATGTCCTGCATTTCCAGGCGCGCGACGTCCACTATCGGATCAAGGTTCGCTACTACGACTACAAGATGTTCGCAAGTAAAGTCAGCGTCAAAGAAGTAGACGATGATGCTCAGCCAGTGTTGGAGGAAGCAACGCCAACGACAAAGAAATCCGCGACCAGCAAGCAGCCTCCCGCAAAAATTAGCGCGGCAGGCAGTGAATCTGCATTGCCCATAATACGTCCGCAGAGCCAGCCCAAGGTTTGCACTACGAACCGCAATTCGCCGCCCGTGGGAGAGTATCACTGGCCAGCCGACGCTGAGGTCAAAGTGTACTTTGTGCGCGGCATGTTCACCTCGGAACAGTCCTCTGCATTACTCGAGGCGATGAAGACGTGGAAAACTGCCGATCAGGAGATCGGATCTGGCGTAAGGTTTGTGTACGCAGGCGAATCAGACAGCCGCATGAGCTGCCGCAGTTGTCTAACAGTTACCCGACGCGAAGTATTCAAGAACGACAAGCACCACTTCGCGTTCTTCAACCCGATGAAGATGGATGAGGGCCGCCTGTTGGTCGCGGCCTGGATTGACCTTGATGTTGGCATTACCGATCCCAAGGCATTACAGGGCTTCGTGGCCCACGAACTGGGGCATGGTTTGGGGCTCTGGGACTGTCCGAGTTGTAAGGAAAAGCAGTCGCTCATGAACGGCTTTCCGAAGCTCAATCGGGATAATGGTCTGATTGCCCCATCCAGTTGCGACGTAGCAACGGCGAAAGGCGTCTATGCAGAAGAGCGGCAGATAGCGAAAGTCGACGCCAGTGACGATCGAGCCTCCGAACCGGTCCGAGCTGACAACATTTTCGCCCTTCCCTCGATCGGTCTGGAGAAAGCAAATTTCTCAGTGCTTGATGTGCCACGTCCACTGGTAAGCGGAGCCGCCTTGAGCACCGCTTCCGCCGAGAACCGAACCGCCTCGCCCGGCGGAGCCGAAGCACCAACGCCACTGCGCGCAGGCAAACCGAAGTCCTCCCGGTTCGATCTTACGCATCCTCTTAGTCATTGATTCCTATTTCATGGTGGCGATGCTTTTTAGAAACTAACGGTAAGCCGATGAAGATTAGATTAACTACATCCTTAATACTACTAGGGCTGATCTGCGGCCTCGGCGTCGGAGACGCTCACACCCAAACTCCGGCAATGCCAGCTCCATGTCGGGTTGGCTATCAAGCGCCGGCAATTGGCTTCTGGACCTGGGCCGCTAATGCTCGCGTCAAGGTTTACATTCGCTCAGCGGATTTTAGCCCGGAAGACATTCCCTATTTGCTTGCTCCGCTGGAAAACTGGAATAGCGTATCCGAACTGACGGGCTCGCGAGTGAAGTTCGAATACCAGGGAGGCACTGACGTGCAGCTTTCCTGCGAGAACTGCCTCACGGTAATGCGAGGCTCTGTGTTTGACAAGTCCAAGCGTCACGCCACCGAACTGAGGGCTTATAGCCTTCAGCGCGATCAAGTAATTAATTACGCTTCAATAATCGTCGATCCGGTGCTGACCAATCCCAAAGCACTGCGGGACGCAATAGCCCACGAACTGGGACACAATCTGGGATTGCTCGACTGCTATACCTGTACGCAGAAGAGCACGGTAATGAATCAGTTTAAAAGAATAAATGAACCTAATAATTTGGCGGCGCCGACATCCTGCGATATCGCACAAGTAAAGCTGGCTTATCAGGAATTGAAAGTGCGCGTCCGTCCGTCGCCCCCACCGAGACACTCAATCGATCAGGGTGAAGAGCCGACCGACGATGACACGCCGATAGTGATTCCGAAACCGCGCGGTTGAAACAGCGCCTCGCGCCCGCGCATCCTCCTAAGCCGATAGTTACATGCTCGCCGGACTCGTGAGGTCCGCTGGGGGCCACGCGCGTAGATTAAGGCATTAAAGCGCTCAGCTCTTTGAGATGCGGGAGACAGCGACCGTAGCGATGGATCCCAAAAAGAATACGCCAGCGAGCCACAGCAGACTTCGTAACTCAAGTCTATCCTCCAGCATTCCCCGAAGCGGACCGACGATCCTTCCGACGAGCAGCAGAACTGTCGTAATCAGTCCCAGAATCCAAAAGGCAAAAGAGACGAAACGGTAAAATCCGGCCATGTAAGTTTGGACCTCCTTGGGTAGTTCTGGGGCGGCTTATATCACGCTGAGGAGGTGTGAACAAGTACTGATATTGATCCCTGATATTGATCCCGCTCCTTTGGCACCGCCCGGGCCGCAGTCTGCCTCTCGAGTGGATGCCGAACCTGGGTCACAACTTCTGCAACGAGAAGCTATCCAACCAGAGGCGGCCAAAGATCGGACAGGGAGACTTGTCGCAAGCTTGACGCTG
>WNFO01002578.1_pt1 | contig 14997 bp, 13 predicted proteins | sample 5400251 | NCBI WGS metagenome assembly WNFO01 (sample SAMN13153354, study PRJNA577476) | soil metagenome | isolation source: 100 cm saprolite under Madrone tree | place: USA:California | collected 2016-06-14 | reverse complement strand
CCGGGTGATGCCGGTGTACTCGTTGTTACTCGTGTGCGTTCTACCAATACAAAGTGCACACGAGGCCGCGGGTGCAGCGGGCGCCCGGCATTCCCCACGCCCTCCTTGGGGCGAGAGATAAATGCACGACTCGGGCGCAGCGCGCCGCGGGATTTAAACGCATGCTTAGAGATCGTCATTGCGAGCGAAGCGAAGCAATCCATTCTTTCTTTGCGCGGCGAGATGGATTGCTTCGCTCCGCTCGCAATGACGGCCCCGGGCGCGCATTCGCGCGACCCGTTGGCTCGCAATGACGAAGCGGTCGTTTGAAAATGAAGTCGGAGTCAGTGCGAAGCGCTCGCTACGCTCGCGCCTCGAAACCCGCTCGTCATGCCCGGACTTGATCCGGGCAGCCATCCATCTTCGCAAAGAAGTTGTTTCGAAGAAGATGGATCACCGGGTCATCAAGCCCGGTGACGATTTCACGGCGCCGGCGGAACGCGAACCTCACCGGTTCGCTTTGTGTTCGCGCGCCAGCCAGCCTAAGCTGCGCGCCGAGGCAATTTCCCGATGACATCAGCTAAGCCGAAAATTCTTCTCAGCGAAGGCTCCAGCCTGTCGTCGCGCGAGGCCATCACGGCGCTGGGGCTCGCCGGCCACCGGGTCGAACTGGTCTCCAGCGATCCGATGTCGCTCGGGCGCTTCTCGCGGTTCGTCAGCCAGGTCCATCGTGCTCCCGCCTCCGGCGCCGATCCGGATGGCTATCTGGCCGCGGTGATCGACATCGTCAAAACCGCAAAGATCGATGCGCTGATCCCGGTGCATGAGCAGGCCTATTTGTTCGCTGCCGCGCGCCAAAAACTTCCCGCCGGCGTCGGCATAGCGCTGGCCGATTTCGAGGCATTCGAACAGGTCCAGAGCAAGGCCCGCCTTGCAACGCTGCTGACGGAGCTGAAGGTGACCCAGCCCGACACCGAGATTATTCGGTCGGCGGATGACTTCGCAGCCAACCGGCCTTATCCGTTTTTCGTCAAGGCCGCCTTCGGCACCGCGAGCGCCGGGGTTTGGCGGGTGGGCGACGCGCACGCGCGCGATGCGCTGCTGCTCGAGTTCGAAGCGCACGACGCGTTCGCCCAGGGCCTGCTGATCCAGGCCGCGGTGACCGGGTCGCTCGAGCGCACGCAAGGCGTGTTCGATCGCGGCCGTCTCGTCGCCAGCCATATCTATCGCCAGGTGGTGGAAGGACCGGGCGGCGGCGATGTGCTCAAGATCAGCGTCGTCAGCGCCGGGGTTCGCGACACCGTCGAACGCATCGGACAGGCGCTGCGGTGGCACGGCGCGCTGTCGTTCGACTACATCCAGGACGACGCAACCAGGACGCCGCATTTCATCGACGCCAATCCCCGCCTGGTCGAGCCGATGAATGCGTGGTTGAGCGGCGTCGATTTGCCCGGCGCCTTGTTGCGGGTCTCGCTCGGCGAGACGCCGCCGGTCCAACCCGACGGCCGCGAGGGTGTCCTCACCCGGCTTGGATTGATGGGATTGCTTGATGCCGCGCGGCGCCGCAACCGCAGGCGCGACATCCTGCGCGAGATCGGTTTGCTCGCCCTTGGTTTGGGGCGATATCGCGGCTCGCGCGAGGAACTGGTGCCGCTGCTGACCGATCCGTGGTGCGCTGTTCCGTTGGGCGTGGTGGTCGCGAGGCTGCTGCACGCGCCCGAAACCGCCACGCGATTTTCCGAGACCACGGTGGCGGCCTACAGCCTGACAGCCCCGGCTATCCGGCAGCTGCGCGCATGGCACGATGCGGCGTAGACCCACCCCAGGTTCACGGCGCACCTCACTGCGGCGGTCGCAGCTCGATGCCGTAGCGGCCATAGATCCGCGCGATGGTGCCATCGGCCAGCAGTGCCTCGATCGCCGCATCGACACGCGCTCGCAGTTTGTCGTCGGGGCGGAACAGCCCGGCCGCGATGTTCCAGTTCAAATCCGAATCATTGTCGAACGCCGGGATCAGGCGCAACGGCTTGTCGGCATGCTGCAGGTTGAACCAGCCGACCGTCACCGGCGTGACCGCGGCCGCCTCGATCTCGCGATTGGCCAGTGCTGCAACGATATCGTCCTCGAACACGAACGGCGACGTGACGGTGCCGCCCTTGCCCAGCGTCATCGAGACCAGCGAGCCGACCGGCACCCCGACCCGCTGATCGGCGCCGAGACTGGCCAGCGACGACGCCTGCGAGTCGGCGCGGACCGCGAGCACGACGCCGCTGCGATGGTAGGGACGCGATACCTGCACGCCGCCCGCGGGCGGGGTGTCCTTGCGGGCGATGGTGTCGAGCACGAGGTCGCAGTCGGCGCGGCGATACTGGATCGCGCTGATCACCCACTCCCGCGTCAGCTTGACACCGAGTTGTTGCGCAATCTTCTCGCCGAGCTCGATCTGAAATCCCGGCAGCGGTCCCGTCTTGCTGGCGAACGGCAGCGCGTTGGGGTTGGCGCAGAGCGTCAACGCCCCGCGCTCGGTGATGATTTCGAGCGAGCGGGCATCTGCCGTGGCACTGCCGAGCGCCAGCAGGCAGATGCTGGCTGCGTATCGGACGAGGTTGTATCGCGGCTTCCACGCCGCGGTCCTGACATCGCCAAGTCGTTCGCCAAGGCGTTCGCCAAGGCGTTCGCCAAGGCGTTCGCGATGTCGTTTCGCACCTGCGCTAATCATCGAGCCCCCGAATATAGGCCAGGATCGCGATGATCTGGCCGTCGCTGAACACCGAACCAAACGCGGGCATGGCGCCCATCTTGCCATTCTTGATGCGCTCGATGATGAATTCGTCGCTGCGCTCGGTCTTCGACAATTTCGGACCCCTGCCGGCGGCACGGCCGCCGTCCTGGTGGCAAAAGCCGCAGGTGGTGGCGAACATTTGCTCGCCATCGATGTCGCTTGACGAGGCCTCGGGTTGCGCCGGCGGACTTGCAGATCCCGCCGAGGTCGACTGTTCGGCAGCGGCAGTGGTCGGCAGCCATGGCCAGATGATGGCCAGGGAAGCAACAATCACAAACAGGATTCGCATTCCGGCATCCGTGTTGACCGGCCAAGGCGGCAAGGAAAAATCCCTGCCGCCAACGCCGTCGTCATTGTTATTTCAGCGCGAAGACAACCAGGGCGCCGGTATTCTTCGCCATGCTCTTGAAGGGCTCGCCATAGAGCGCGACGAACTCGTCGGCCACCAGGCTGCCCCAGCCCGCCGGTACCGCGATGTACTGCTTGCCACCTGCCATGTAGCTGATAATGCCGGCATTATGGCCCATGCCGTTGTTGTGCGACCAGAGTTCCTTGCCGCTATCCGCACTGTAGGCGTGCACGACACCTTCGGCATCCGGCACGAACACCAGATTGCCCGCGGTGGCGAGGACGCTGGCGAGCGGCGGCTGCTTGTAGTTGACCTCCCACTTCAAGACGCCGGTGACCGGATCGCGGGCATCAAGATGACCACGGGCGGCCCCGTCCGGCGGCGCCACCAGCTTGAAGTCGGCGCCGATGTTGAGCTGGGCCATCGGCTCGAGGATCGGCGTGGTCTTCAGCACCGTAAGCTCCATGCACCACTCCTGGCCGATCTTGTAGTAGAGCCCGGTCTTCGGGCTGTAGGCGCCGGAATTCCAGCTGATGCCGCCGGCGATCGCCGGACACAACGGGGTTTCCGCCTTGCCAGCCACGAGGTCGCGGCGACCGATCAGTTCGCCGGTCTTCGGATCGATACTCTTGACGAAGTTGATGTTCTTGACCAGCGGCCAGACGTTCTCGATCTTGGCGTTGGAGCGATCATAGACGAAGACGAATCCGCTCTTATTGGCGTGCACCACGAGCTTCTTGTCGCCACGGTTGATCATGACGAACTCGCCCACCGCGGAGTCGAAATCCCAGGCATCGTGCGGCAGCTCCTGGTGGTAGAATTTGAGCTTGCCGGTATCGGGATCGAGCGCGATGACCGAGGTGGTATAGAGATTGTCGCCCGGCCGCGGTCCGCTCTTCTTCCAGTCGGCGCCCGACCAGTCGTAAAGCGGCGCCGGATTGGCGGTGCCCCACCACACCGAATTGGTCTCCGGGTCGTAGGCGCCGGGCATCCAGCCGCCGCCACCGCCGGTCCTCCAGGAGTCGTTGCCCCAGGTCGCCATGGCCTCTTCGGTGCCGGCGACCGTGTCGAACTGCCATTTCTTCTGTCCGGTCTTGGCATCGACGCCGAAGATCGGTCCGCGCCCGGGCCATTCGCCGCCCTGGGCGCCAATGATCACCATGTCCTTGACCACCAGCGGCGCGCCGGTAAAGCCGACCGTCACCTTCTTGGAATCCAGGAGCTTCAGATCCCACACCGGCTTGCCGGTCTTCTGGTTGAGCGCAATCAGGCGCCCGTCGACCGTGCCGACATAAAGATTGCCCTGGCCGAGTGCGATGCCGCGGTTGTACGGCGAGTGCGTCTGCTTGGCGACCAGTTCCTCGTCGAGTTCCGGGGCATAGGTCCAGATCGTCTTGCCGGTCGCGCCGTCCAGCGCGTAGACCCGGCTGTAGGAGCCCGAATAGTACAGCACGCCATCCATCGCGAGCGGCGTCGACTGCAGGCCGCGGGTGGCGCGCTCCGGATAATGCGTCCACGCGACTTCGAGATTCTTGACGTTGTCGGCATTGATCTGCTCGAGGCCGCTGTAATGGTAGGACTTATAGGTGCCGTGATGCGTCGACCAGTCGTTCTGGGCCGCCTCGGCATTGAGCATGGCAGCGTCCTGGGCGTGCGTTGGCGAGGCCGTCAATATGGCAGCCACCGCCAGCGCGGCGCAGCCTCCGAGATATCGTCCATGAAAAGTCATCTGTATCCTCCTGTGCTGTACCTTTGTTGGGTCGCGTTGTCGTCGCGACCTTTGCAATGTTCTGATGTCAACGCCTCATCGGGCCAACGGTCTCGACATAGATCGCATGGACCGACGGAAGTGCCGTCAGGAAGACACGGCTGCACTTCTCGCCGTCGAAGTACGGAGTGGCAGGTATCCGATAAATGACTTCTTTCGATGAAAGCACCATGACGAGGGCGCCACTCGGTGCATGGCGGCAGCTGCCGTCATCGCCGTGGTCTACCCGCCCCCTGCTGCACCCGACAGTGCCGGCGATGTCGGTGCGGTGCACCATGACATGTCCCCCCGATGCCTCCGGATTAATCAATCCGGATTGTTGTTTTTTTGTGAGCGCAGGTCAGCGGTCGAGACCTCGAAAACCGAAATCCCTGGTCTGATAACGGATGTTCTCTGCGCTCGCCGTCGTTGATCGCATCCAGCCTAGGACAAGGTGTTGAACTGTCAAGCGGCAAGACATGCCGTGCAAGACATGCCGCCGGGCTCCAGCTGTTGCACGCGCCAGCGGCGGCTGCGCGCATGGCAGACACTCGATCCCTGAGCTACTCGTGACCGAAAGCGATTTGCCTTGCGGCGGCAGGACCCGTAGTTTGGCATCAGTAAAGCAACAACAATGCCGTTCGGAGAGAAAACTCATGGCGCGCCTGAAATTCGGAGCCTTCCTCGCCCCGCATCATCCGATCGGCGAGCATCCGATGCTGCAATTCCGCCGCGACCTCGATCTGGTCGAGCAGCTCGACGCGCTCGGTTACGACGAGTTCTGGTGCGGCGAGCATCACTCCTCGGGCTGGGAAACCATCGCGTCGCCGGAAATGTTTTTGGCCGCGGCCGGCGAGCGCACCAAACGCATCAAGCTCGGCACCGGCGTGGTGTCGCTGCCCTATCACCACCCCTTCAACGTCGCCCAGCGCATGGTGCAGCTCGACCACATGACCGGTGGCCGCGCCATCTTCGGTTCCGGACCGGGTGCACTGGCCTCCGACGCGCATACGCTGGGCATCGATCCGATGACGCAGCGCGACCGCCAGGACGAGGCGATCGCGATCATTCGCCGGCTGTTCAACGGCGAACGCGTCACCGCCAGGAGCGACTGGTTCACCATGAACGACGCGGCGCTGCAGATCCTGCCGCTGCAGGAAGAGATGCCGTTCGTGGTGGCGTCGCAGATTTCGCCGTCGGGGATGACGCTGGCCGGCAAATACGGCATCGGCATCATTTCGCTCGGCTCGATGTCGACGCAAGGCCTGATGGCGCTGCCGACTCAATGGGGTTTTGCCGAGGATGCCGCCAGGAAGCACGGCACCACGGTGAGCCGGTCCGACTGGCGCGTCTTGTTGAGCTGGCACATCGCCGAGACCCGCGAGCAGGCGCAGCGCGAGGCCGGCGCCGGACTGATGCGCTGGCATAACGAGTATAATGTCGGCACGCTGCAGCGGCCGGGCCTGCAGCGGTTCACTTCGCCCGAGGATGCCGTGGAGAAGACCGCCGGCGGCGAAGCGGCGGCCTCCACCATCGGTACGCCGGACGATCTGGTGAAAACCATCAAGAGCCTGATGGATGTCTCTGGCGGCGTCGGCACCATCGTCGGTTTCGTGCACGACTGGGCCAACCCCGAAAATACCCGCCGCAGCTGGGACATGGTGGCGCGCTACGTGGTGCCGGAAATCAACGGCTATCTCGACGGCTTGCGCAAATCGCAGAAATTCGTGATCGAGAACCGCGCGGTGTTCGAACGCGCCGGCCAGGCCGTGATGGCGAAGATCATGGAAAACGACAAGGCTGCGGCAGCGCTTCCGCTCACCGGCCCTGGCCGCGTCGCGATCCCGACCATCAACGCGCCGGATCTGCAGAAGGAAGCCGCGAAACAGAAGGCGTAGCGAGGAGCGCCATCCACCTGATCCCTCAGCCATTTGGATGATGCTTGTCGGCCGCGCCGAGATTGAGTTCAGATTGCTTGCCGACGGCGCGCGGCTTTGTGGCGCGATTTGGATTGGCCGGACCCCGGCCCGCGCTGCTTGAGGCTTTGCGCGGGATGGGCAAAGGGTTATTTTACTGGCATCGGCCTCGCCTGTCGGGGACCAACCGGAGCAATTGCCATGTCGATGCAAAGTGCGGCTTCCCCCGCGATCACGTTCACGCCGCCGAAACGCAATTCGCTCACGCATATTCCCGGCGACGAGGGCTGGCCGCTGATCGGCAAGACGCTCGAAGTGCTGGCCGACCCCAAAGGACAGGTCGAGCGGCAAGCCGCCAAATACGGGCTGGTCTACCGCAGCCACATCTTCGGCGAGACCAGTCTCGTGCTGCTCGGGCCCGAGGCCAATGAGCTGGTGCTGTTCGACCAGGCCAAGCAATTCTCCTCGACGCATGGCTGGGGCCGGATTCTCGGCCGGCTGTTTCCGCGTGGCCTGATGCTGCTCGATTTCGAGGAACATCGCCTGCACCGGCGCGCATTGTCGGTCGCCTTCAAATCCGGGCCGATGAAATCCTATCTCGCCGCACTCGATACCGGCATCGCGGCGCGGGTCGCGCAATGGAAAGCGCAACCGGGGCCGATGCTGTTCTATCCGGCGATGAAACAGCTCACCCTCGACCTCGCCGCCACCTCGTTCCTCGGCGCCGAGATCGGACCCGAGGTCGACGAGATCACGCGCGCCTTCGTCGACATGGTGGCGGCTTCCGTCGCCGTGGTCCGCAAGCCGTTGCCGGGCACCGCGATGGCGCGCGGCGTTAAAGGCCGCAAGCGCATCGTGGCCTACTTCTCGGAACAGATTCCGATCCGTCGCGCCAAAGGCGGCGGCGAAGACTTGTTCTCGCAGCTATGCCATGCCACCCACGAGGACGGCGCGCTACTGTCGACGCAGGATATCGTCGACCACATGAGTTTCCTGATGATGGCCGCGCATGACACGCTGACCTCGTCGCTGTCGTCTTTTGTGGGTGCGCTCGCCGCCCATCCGCAGTGGCAGACCAGGCTGCGCGATGAAGTGATGGCGCTGGGTGTGGCCGCCGGCGAAGCGACGACATTCGATAATCTCGAGGCCATGCCGTTGTCGGAGATGGCGTTCAAGGAAGCGATGCGGCTGAAGCCGCCGGTGCCCTCGATCCCGCGCCGCACCATACGGGATCTCACCTTCAAGGGCTACGCTATCCCGGCCGGCACCATGGTCGGCGTCAACCCGCTGTTCTCCCACCACATGCCGGAAATCTGGCCCGATCCCGAAAGGTTCGATCCGATGCGCTTTACCGACGAGGCGCAGCGCGGCCGCCATCGCTTCGCCTGGGTTCCGTTCGGCGGCGGCGCGCATATGTGCCTCGGGCTGCATTTTGCCAATATGCAGGCGAAATGCTTCGCACGGCATTTCCTGCAAAATCTCAGCGTCTCGCTGGAGCCGGGCTACACGCCGAATTGGCAGATGTGGCCGATCCCGAAGCCGCGGGACGGATTGCGGGTGACGCTGTCGCCGGTTGCGTAAGCGGATCAGATCGAGGCAAGGTCAGGTAAAGGTTGCGCACCGATGCCGACCACGTCGATGCCATCGGCGCGGCCGCGAATCGGCAAGCGCCCGAGATCGCGAACCGCAAACGGCGGCGCCGAGCTGAAGCGCTCCATCGCCGCGCGGGACGCCAGAAAACCGCCCTCCACGTTCCGGCTGAGCTCTTCAAGCCTTGCTGCGGTATTCATGACGTCGCCGTTGAAAACGATCGCGCGTTTGACGTCACCGATCTCGCCGACGATCACCGGCCCGAAATGCAGGCTACCGCGAATACGCGGCGCCGCGCCGAATTCGCGCTCCAGTTGGCCCGAGGCGCGCGACAATTCATCGCGCATCGCCACAAAGCATCGCAGCGGGCGGCAATCGATCGCGCCGCCGCGTTCCGGCCAGGTCACGATCACCTCGTCGCCGACATAATCGAGCACCTCGCCGCGATAGTCCACGACCGCAACAGTGAGGAGACGAAACGTACGGTCGAGAAGACGGTGAATGGCGATTCCGCCGAGCCGCTCGGCCAGCCCCGTCGATCCGGCAATGTCGACGAACAACACGAAGCGCTTCTCCTCCACCGGCGTATGGTACCGCCCAATGAAGAAATTCAGGAATGCGCGTGGTCCGATGATGTTGATTACCCCGAGAGCCAGATTCATGACGACCGAGAGCACCACGGAGTAGATAAAGCTGAACCAGAAAGCTCGACTGGACGTGTCGGGGGACACTCCGGAGATGACCTCACCCAACTGAAACCACTGGATGACGGTGATAATCGCTACATAGACCGTGCTCCGCACCATCAGACTGGTTGCAAACGAAAGACCACCGAGCCACTCGCGCATCGGTCCGTCCAGGACAAACAGCTCGGTGCTCCCGAGCGTGACGGACATCAGCAGGCCATACGAGGCTCCCACCGCCAAATAGGTGGGCGAGGTACGGCCCTGCGTGAGGTTAAACACGATTCCCGCGATGAGCCCGGCCACGACGAGGGCAGCAAGAGATCGCAGTTTTCGCTCAAGCCTTGCGTTCATGCCGCTTACCCACACGTTGCCGTCGCCGCCGACTATACACCGACGTGATCAGCGGCCCGACGCTTGAAGCGCGGCAAGGCATCGCTACTCGACAAAGGTCGTGAGCTGCGCGCCCTCGTCCGCCACGAACACCGCGATCAGTTCGGCTGTTTCGGTGGCGCTCGCATTCGCCGATACCAGATGCGTTGCGCCGGGCGGCTCGAAGAACGATTGCCCGACCTTGAAGGTCTCGACGGGACCGCCGGCAAGCTGCGAGCGAATCTCGCCTTTGGTGATGTAGGCGGTGACGGAGCCCGCGTGGCGATGCGCGGGGGTGAACCCGCCGGGACCGTAGAACACGCGCACGATCGTCACGCGCTTTCCCGGCACATTGGGCAGCGCGTGCGAACTGATCGGTTCGATAGCATCAGGCATCGAACCCGAGGGAGCGCCGACCGCGCACAGCGGCGCAAGCACCATCGAAAGCGTATCCATCATGATCGGCAGCGTTTTCCCGATCACGAAAGCGCACGCCAGTCCGGCGATCATAGCTGCATAAAGTGGCTGAGCTTGAGGTCGCGTCTGCATCATAGCGGTTGTCGTGGACATGATGATCTCCCGCAGTCTGGTTCAAATTGTATACAACCCGGATTCGTCATTCCGGATGGTGCTGGCACCAGACCCGGAATGACGGCGGCCCCTATCCGGCGCCCTGATCGAACGCCTTGCGCAAGGCGACATAGCCCTGCTGTTGCTGGGTCCAGTTGCGGCCGCCGGTGATGGCGCCATCGACCACCAGATCATGGCCGTTGATGAAACTGGATTCGTCGCTGGCGAGGAACACCGCGGCGTGGGCGATGTCTTCGGGCAGACCGGCGCGCGGTATCGGCTGCGCGGTCTTGTAGACCTCGCGCATCACATCGGACGTCTTCTCCGCCGCCTCGACCGAAAGCCCGAGCGCCTTGCCGAAGATACCCGTGGCGATCGCGCCCGGCGAAATGCTGTTGACGCGGATGCCGGATTCGCCGAGCTCCATCGCCACGCATTTGGTGAGGTGAATGACGGCGGCCTTGGCCGCCCCATAGACCATCGACGACGAGAAACCGGCGAGTCTTCCTGCGATGCTGCCATTGTTGATGATGCTGCCGGATCCCTGGCGGCGCATATGAGGGGCGGCGTGCTTCATGCCGAGCATCACGCTGCGCACCAGGGTCGCCATCGCGGCGTCGAAGCGGGCAACCTCGAGGCCTTCGATGCCGCCGGTCTGCGCCGGGCCGCCGGCGTTGTTGAACAGACAATCAAGGCGGCCGAATTTCTCGACCGCCTGCCCGATCAGCGCGCGCATCTCGTCTTCAACCGTGACATCGGTCTGGCGGAAGACGCAGTTGACGCCGAGTTTGCCGGCCAGCGCCTGGCCTTCCGGCGCGCGACGTCCGGCGATGACGATCTTCGCACCTTCCGCGACGAAAATCTCCGCGGTCCGCAGCCCGATGCCGCTTGTCGCGCCAGTGATCACCGCAACCTTGCCGTCCAGCCGTCCCATGTCATCCTCCTCGTTTTTGAGTAATATTGTGTTTCGTCATATTCCCACCCCGCCGGAACAACGCAAGCCCATGCCGGTTGCGTGCCCCGATGCCGGGCCGGGTTTGTCGCCTTTGTAGCCGCGCGCCGCGTATTTTCTCCTATACTCCGCCCTTTCAAGATTCGCTGATCGCCTGAGCTTTGTGACGCATGGTGAAATTGATCGAGGAATTTCGGCGCGGTTGGCATGGAATATCCCAGCCAACGCCGATTTTTAACGTTGGATTTGCGGCCGCCTGCCTCGCTCTGTCGACCGCGGCGCGGTGGGGCTTTGCCCTGATCCGGCCGGACATATTTTTCACCCCGTATATTCCGGCCGTATTCTTCGCCACCGCACTCGGTGGTTTGCGGATAGGGATCGCGACAGCCATCGTCGGCGGCACGCTCGGCGCGACCGTCAGTTTCAGCAACGCCCCGGCCGATTTTACCAGAATGGTGCTGCTGGCGACCTATCTGATCGTCTGCGGCCTCACGATATGGGGAATCGAGCACTACCGATCGATCGTGTCGCAGCAACGGGAGATCTCAGGGCGCCTGATCCGGGAGGAGGAATATCGCAAGCTTATTGTCGACGAGTTCCAGCACCGGCTGAAAAACAAATTGTCGACCATTCACGCCGTTCTTCATCTAGTGCTGCAGGATCAACCGCAAATCTGGGCCGGCATCGATCAGCGGTTACGGGCGATGTCCGCGACCGATGATCTGATCGCAAAGGTGGACGGCAGCGGTTGCGACATCAGAGATCTCTTGCTCTCTGAACTCGGACCTTACGGGCATGTTCGATTTACCCTGAACGGTAATCCGCTGTTTCTCCCCGCCAAACTGGCCGTGAGCCTGGCATTGATCTTTCACGAACTCGCCACCAACGCCGGAAAGTACGGCGCGTTTTCTTCGGCGCGCGGGCTGTTGCAGGTATCGTGGTCGGTGTCAGGCGATCGCCTCAACATTACCTGGGACGAGACCGAGGGTCCTCCGGTCGCAAGTGTCGGGGAGGCCGGATTTGGAACCAAGTTGCTGAAAGGGGCGCTCACTCCTTTTGACGGCAAGAGCGAGATCAGTTTTTTGAAAACCGGGGTTCATTGCACCATGCAGTGCCGCATACCCCTGGCGTGAGCAGTCCCGGGCAGGCAGGAAGACCCGTTGACGCATTGTTAACGACGCCTCGCGGCGTTTGGATCCGGGTCGGCTGTCTACGCGCCGTCGCATCGAGTTTGTCGCTGCCACTTAACCAAAACTACAAGAGACCTCGGCAGACTTCGCGGTTATGCATAGCCGCGCCAAACATGACCCGCGGACCGCCGCGACGGAAGCCGGCGGCGGATCCGCCGTGGCTACCGAACTGAGCGTTCTGCGGGATGTTTTCAGATTGCTCCCCGGCGGCGTGACGGTTCAGGACGGGCAAGGCCGCTTCCTGCTGGTGAACGATGCCGCCGCGGCGCAGCTTGGGATTGCCGTCGGCGGGCAGGCGGCGCCGGATTCGCAGGAACTGACCCACCGCCGCGAAACCGGTCTGGAATTGCTGCGCGCCGGTCGCGCTGCCGTTATCGAGGAATCGGTGACCGGCAGTGAGGGCAAACAGACGCTTCTCACGGCCCATCGGCCGGTTCGTATTGCAGACCGCGATCTGCTGCTTTCGAGCTCTGCTGATATCAGTGAGCAAAAAGCCATCGAGGCTCAGCTGTTCCGGTCGGCTTACTATGACGAACTGACCGGTCTGCCGGCGCGCCGTGTGATTGAACATCGCGCCAACGGTCTTCTGCAGCGCGACGAAACGCCGGCGAGGTTCGCCCTCGCATTTCTCGACATCGACAACTTCAAGCAGATCAACGACTATTACGGGCACGCGATCGGGGACGCGCTGCTGGTGGAAGTCGCAAAGCGGATCGGGTTGAATTTGCGCGAATCCGACATGCTGTCGCGGATCAGCGGCGACGAATTCCTGCTGCTGCTTGATCCGATCCGGGGCGAGCACGAGATGACGGAATACATCGACTTTGTGCTGCAGCGGCTGCGGGCTCCATTTTTCATCGATGGATCGGAAATATTCGCATCCGCTTCGATCGGGGTCGGCCTTTGTCCCGAGCACGGCCGCAGCTTCGACCAGTTGTGCCAGAACGCCGATATCGCGATGTATAGCGTCAAGAACGACGGCAAGGGCGCCGCGGCCTTTTTCGACGCCGGCATGGAGCGCGAGGCGCTTGCGCGAATGAAGGTCGAGCAGTCGCTGCGGCTCGCCATTCTGGAAAAGCGCTTTTGCTGCGCCTTCCAGGCGAAAGTCGACATCCGAACCCAGGAGATCAAGGGCATCGAGGCGCTGGTCCGGCTGCGCGATGACGACGGGGTCATTCAGGCCCCCGGCACATTCGTCAATCTCGCCGTGGAGCTTGGACTGATCGACGAGCTTACCCATCTGGTGCTGGCGGAAATCGTCAAATCGATTGATCTGATCAACGACACCTTCGGCCCCGACACCAGCATCAGCATCAACGTCGCGGCCAAGCAGGCCGGCAATCCGCAGTTCATGCGCCCGTTTGCGTTAGCCCTTGAGGCGACCGGCTACCCCAAGCGCTTCATGATCGAGGTGACCGAAGACGCCTTCGTTGCCAAGACCCATTTCCAGGACGAAATTCTGCCGATGTTCCGCAAGCTCGGAGTTGGGGTCTCGATCGACGATTTCGGCATCGGCTATTCGTCGTTGTCGGCACTGGCCGACATCACGGCCGACGAAATCAAGATCGACCGGTCGTTCATCACCGACATCCACAAGCGCCCGCGCAGCCAGGGGATCTTGCGGGCGATCGAATCGCTGAGCGAAGCCCTCGGCATGACCGTCGTCGCGGAGGGCATCGAAACCTTCGAGGAACTCGCCTATCTGCAGGCCGCCACCAAGATCCGTTACGCGCAGGGCTACTATTTCTCCAGGCCGATTTTTCTCGAAGAACTGAGGCCGCCGGTTCGGATCCTGGGCCACGCGCGCGCCAGTGCGGCGAGCCGTCCGCACCAGGAAAGCCGCTCGGTTTACGCGCGCAACGAGCGTTATCGCGGCTGACGCGCGGGTCCACGCTCGCATTTATTTCGATAAAGCCTGCAGCGGCGGCACGCTGTCGTTCGGCGCCTCGGCCTGCATGGTGATCAGCGTCATCGAGACCAGATCGTAATAGCCGATGATGCCGATGATATCCATGATGCCGCGTTCGCCGAATTTTTCCAGCGCGGCCTTGTAGATCGGGTCCGAGACTTTCCTGTCGCGATAAAGTGCGGTGGCGAGATCATAGAGCGCCGCCTCGTCGTCCCTCATGTTGTCGGGGCGTTTGCCGGCCGCGATATCGGCGGCGACCTTTGGATCAAGACCGCCTTTGAGCGCCAGCGGGTAATGCGCAAACCATTCATATTGCGCGGTCCACTGCCGGGCGGTGATCAATATCGCAAGCTCGCTCAGGCGCGGCGGCAGCGACGTATTCCAGCGCAGATAGTCCGACAATGCCGACAGGCGGGGCGCAAGATCGGGGTTGCGGATATAGGCGCGATAGGGCGGGTTGACGAATTTCGCATTGCGCGGCGGGGCTGCGATCATGTCGGCCCATGCCTTTTGCGCCGGCGTCAGTTCCTCGGCCTTGAGTGGCGCAAAGCGGGTGATGTCCTCGGCGCGGCCGACATGCGACGTCGCGATCAGAATGGCCAGACCGATCGCGGCAGACAGATATTTCATCGTTTCTCTCCCTGTTGTCGCAGACTTCCGCCGCGTTGACCTCCACCGAGACTATGCTGATGGAGCGGTGGTTCAATGGAACATTGGCCGCCGGGAAGCAACCGTGCGCAACACTGCCGGCTTGACCCGGGGCGAGCCGTCACACTATCTGTGGCGTTCAGATCGCCGAAATCGAAACTGGGAGGAGAATAGCCGTGCGAACGACCCTAATCGTGCAGGCCATTGCTGTCGCTTTACTCGGGACGGCCGCCCAGGCGGATGATCTGAAGATCGCCCTGATCTACGGCAAGACCGGACCGCTGGAGGCCTATGCCAAGCAGACCGAGAC
>WNFO01005833.1_pt1 | contig 15003 bp, 18 predicted proteins | sample 5400251 | NCBI WGS metagenome assembly WNFO01 (sample SAMN13153354, study PRJNA577476) | soil metagenome | isolation source: 100 cm saprolite under Madrone tree | place: USA:California | collected 2016-06-14 | reverse complement strand
TCGGCCACAACCTGCTCGCCTTCCTGCTCGCGGGGGTGTTGGCCGTGTTGACCGCCGGTCTGAGCGGGTTCGCGCTCACATTCCTGCCCGGCTTCCTGCTCGGCTATGCTGCCGCGCTCTCTTCCTGGACCGTGGCGCTGGGCGGCATTTTTCCAAACGGCGTGGTCGAGATCCCGGCCGCGATCGTGGCAGGCGGGCTGGTGATCCAGATCGGCGCCACGGCGATCCACATGGAGCCGGAAGGCGGTTGGACCGCCCGCGTACTGGCCGCGTTTGCCGACTACATGCGTTCGCTTCGATGGATCGTCCCCGCCCTCGCCCTGGCAGCGATCCTCGAAGTGCGCTTCGGCTAGGTCGGAGCGAAGACCTCCGGGCGGTAGAGCCGGATCCACACGATGACCGCCCCGGCGACGACGGCTCCAATCGCCATCGCGGGCGGGGCGCCGAGAAGCGTTGCCAGCGCGCCGGCCTGCAGGCTGCCGATCGGCCCGACCCCGATGAGCGCTTGCGCGTACAGGGCCATGACGCGGCCGCGGAGGTTGTCGGGCGAGATGGTCTGGATGCGGTTGTTGGCGGTGGCCACAAACGAGATCTGGCAGTAGCCCGCGACGAACAGGGCGATCAGCGACAGCCCAAAAACCCTAGACACCGAAAAGACGAGCAGCGCCCCCACCCAGATCATGGCCATCCAGAATTGCCGTCGCGGATTTGCGCCGAGCGATGATGAATACGCCAGTGTCAGCGCGCCGACGAGCGCGCCCAGGCCCATAGAGCCCAAAAGGAAACCGAAGCCCCGAGCGCCGACGTGGAGCACCTGGTCGGCGAAAAGCGGGATCAGCGTCAAGCGATTCATGGCAAATAGCGAGAAAACGGCGACCGCGACAAGCAGCATTCCGATCACCGGTTCTTTTCGCGCATATGACGCGCCTTGCGCGATTCGTTCGAGCCAGGGTTGGGCTTGCCGCTCGGGGACGATTGACGGCAGGCCCTTCATCATCAGCAACGCGCCCACCGCAGCCAGGTAGCTGACCGAGTTGGCGAGAAAACAAAGCGGAACTCCGACCGCCCCGATGATCAAACCCGCAACCGACGGTCCGATCACGGCAGCTGCGTTGTAGACCGACGAGTTGAGCGCGATGGCATTCATGAGGTCCTGACGGCCAACCATCTCGATCACGAAGGACTGGCGCGCCGGAACGTCGAAGAGGTTGATCGTGCCCGTCGCCACCGCTGCCACCAAAACCATCCAGTACTGGGCATGACCGGTGGCGGAAAGTGCGAACAGCGCGAACGACGGGAGCGTGAACAGCGACTGGGTGGTCAGCAGCACGTTGCGCTTCTGGTACCGGTCCGCCACCACTCCTCCGAACTGACTGCCCAGGAGCACGGGCGTGAACTGAGTGGCGAGGACGAGCCCGACCAGGAGGCCGCTGTGCGTGAGCTCGAGTGCGAGCCATGGCATGGCGACGCTCTGCATCCAGGTCCCGACCGTCGAGATGATCTGTCCGGTCACAAACAGCCGGTAGTTGCGATGCCTGAGCGCTCCCAACCCTCGTGCCCTCGCGGGTCGGGCAGGGATGCTCACTCGGTTGATAATCGCAGGGTGACGAGGCTGCGAGAGGAAGTCGACATCGATGCGCCCGCAGAACGGGTCTGGTCGGTCGTGCAGGAGGACGTCACCAACGCGACCAAATGGTCGAGCCATGTGGCGAAGATCGAGAAGCTCGACAAAGAGCCGCCTGGAAAGGGCACGCGTTATCGCTATCACCTCGCGCTTCCCGGCGGAATCAAGGAGACGCTCGAGGTGGAGCAGAGCGTCTACACAAAGCCTAAGAAATGCGCAGGCACGTTCATCCGCGGGCCTCTCAAGGGCAAGTGGTCCTACACCTACTCTGAGAAGGACGGTTGGACGCATGTCGTCTACGAGATGGACTACGAGCTGACCGGGTTTCTGCGCTTCACGGGCGGCCTGCTCTCGGGCCAGTACGCGGAAGGGATTCGTCAGAACATGGCTGCGCTGAAGAAGTACATCGAGTCCGGCAAAGGACCGAAGGCGAACAAGGCGGCTAAACGGTGACTCTCGCTTACGTCTTCAGCCATCGACCAGCAGAAGGCCTGGACGTGGCGGACTATGAGACCGCGCTCAAGCGTTTCCACGCCAGCCTTGCCGGCTCGCCGCCAAAGGGGTTCCTCGGCTCGTCGACGTTCAGAACAGGCGACCGCTACAGCGATTGGTACCTCGTCGAGAGCTCCGCCGCGCTCGATTTTCTGAACGAAGCTGCCGTCAGCGGCGCACGAACGCAGGCTCACGACGCGGCCGCCCGAATGGCGGTCGACTTCGCCGGCAAGCTGTACGGACTCTCGGCTGGAGAGCCCCTATCCGGTCCCGGGTTTGAGATCCGTTTCTCGAAGCCTGCCGGAATGGGCTACGCCGATCTCTACGAGCGAATGAAGAAGCACACGATCGGGCCTGGCGCGAGCCTTTGGAGGCGAATGATGGTGCTCGGACCGCCGCCGGAGTTCTGCCTTATCGCGCCATCAGAGGTGGAGCTGCCGCCGGAATTCCGTCCCGAGGTCCTCAGCCGGGAGCCTGTTTAGGCTGGAATGGCGTGCGAGCGCTGGAGGATCCACGAGAGAACGAATTCAGATGAGCAGTGCAATGACCGCTCGCACACAGAAGACAACGCCGCCCGGACCTATAACGCTACGGTCGGCGGAAGGGCAGTAGCTCCAATTGCTCGAAACGATCCTGAACCGCCTTCCGGAGCTCGCTGGCGAGACCCTTCACTCGTTCCTGGGCGGCGTGGTCGTCGAAGCTCAGCGAGCGCAACCGGCGAAGCACGTTCTGCATCGCGTAGAGGCCGGTCGGCTCGTCGGAGGTCAGGCGGCCGGATGCGTTGCGCAGCTCGCGCGCGACGTCTTCGTGGTTGTGAGCACGCAGCCAGCTGCCGAGACGCGAGGCCGCTTCCAGCACACGCTGAGTCTTGGGATTGATGCCGGTTGCCGAGACCTCTTGTGTCCGCGCCGGCTGGAACACAGAGAGCGATGGATGGCGCCGCCGCAGGCCGACCACACGCCGCACGATCCTTTTCGCGTTGGGACCGAGCATGACGATGATCCCCGCCAGCACGAGCAGACCGGCGACCAAGCCAACCAGCACCTCGAGCATTGTTCCTAGCGTACATTCTTGGCGGCGTCGCGACAGCCGTTCAAACGGAGAGAAATAGTGGCGAGCAGTTACAGGCCTGTGGCGGTGGTCACTGGAGCTTCGTCTGGGATCGGTGCCGCCACCGTCGTGGCGCTGGGCCGTCTGGGTTATCGAATCGTCGCCGGCGCACGGCGTTTCGAGCGCGTGAAGAGAGTCGTGGGGGAGCAAGGCGTGGCCTTACCCCTGGACGTGACCAGGCTCGACAGCATCGACGCTTTCGTCGCGGAGGTGCAGAAAAAATTCGGCCGCATCGACGTTCTCATCAATAACGCCGGCCTCGCCCGCGGCCTAAACCCAATCGCCGAGGCCAGCGATCAGGACTGGATCGAGATGTGGGAGACCAACGTCCTCGGTCTCATGCGGCTGACCCGAGCCTGCCTGCCGCTGCTGCGCAAGGCGAAGCACGGGCACATCGTGAACCTCGGATCGATCGCCGGCTTCGAGACCTATGTGGGCGGTGCGGGTTACACGGCGAGCAAACATGCGGTGCACGCGGTTTCACGCACGCTGCGGCTGGAGCTGAATGGAGAGCCGATCCGCGTCACCGAGGTGATGCCCGGAATGGTGGAGACCGAGTTCAGCCTCGTCAGGTTCCGCGGCGATCGCCAAGCCGCGAAGAAGGTCTACGAAGGTGTCAAGCCACTGGTCGCAGCCGACATCGCCGACTGCATCGTCTTCGCTGTGACCAGGCCGCCTCACGTCGACATCGACGAGATCGTGGTCCGGCCTATTGCCCAGGCCACAGCATGGAAGGTCGCCCGAAAGACTTAGTTCTGCTCTGACGCCCCGCTCCCCTTGCCCTCTCCCCTGAAGGGGCGAGGGTGAGAAGGTTGTTACTTAATCAATCCGGCCGCACGGGCCTCGGCCACCGTCATTCAACAACCGGGCTCGCCGTAGTTGCCGCAGCAAGCTGACCGTCGTGCGACTTTTCGCCCGACGTTGCTGAATAACTTTCCGGTCCTTCCGACGTTGCTGAATAACTTTCCGGTCCTTTCCAAGAAGCCGTAGTCGCCCGCTCGGAGGTTCACCAGAAAGCTGGAGGGACGGCGCGACTCGGGATTGCTCACTCGTAGTAATTATTGGCGAACTCGATCCAGCCTGGGTTCGGACACCCGCTTGACGTGTGGGAGTGCGTGCAGTGGACTCCGATGCGCGGGCCTGGGTCGATGTACAGCTCGCCGTGAACGATGACCGCATCACCCGTGTGGATGGGCACCGATGGGGCGAGCGTGGTGTTGTGGTCGATCTCGAGCGTCTCGCCGGTGGCGGCCTTCACCTCGAAGCGCTCGTGTCCACCCGACTCGATCGGGTCGTTGAGCACTGTCGCATCGAACGTCACCTCGGCGCCGTTGGTGCTGTTGACAACGTCCTGGTGAAAGCCATTGTCGTCGGGGCTCTCACGGCCACCACACGTCCAGGCGCAAACGACAACTACGACGAGAGCCGCCACCGCGGCGGTGCGCCTGCGGGTCATAGAGCCAGGGCCTGCTCCAGAGAGAGCTTGCCGTCATAGAGAGATCGACCCAGGATCACACCCGCCGCGCCGGTTTCGCGCACCTGGCGGATGTCGTTAAGCGACGAGATGCCGCCGCCGTACTGCACCGGCAGATGTGTCATCTCCAGCACGCGCGCCAGCGTCAGCAGGTCTGGACCCGCGAGCGTGCCGTCGCGCTCGGTGCAGGTGAGGATCATCCCGGCCAAGGGAAGGACGTTCCACCGGGGGATGAGCTCGGCGATGTCGAGCGGCTCGGTCTCGGTCCAGCCGCTAACCGCGGGCCTTCCTTCGCGCACATCGAGCGCTGTCATCACGTGCCCTGGATACCGGCGTGCGCATTCCGACAGCAGCTCCGGCTCGCGAACGGCCACCGTCCCCATCACCACCGCACCGGCGCCCGCGCTGATCCACGTCTCGACCTGATCCATCGTGCGAACTCCACCGGCAACCTGCACCGCCAGTCCGGCTTCGATCACCTCCTCGATGACGGACCGGTTGTCCTTCTCACCGCGCGCCGCATCGAGGTCGACGACGTGCAGCCGCTCAGCGCCCGCGCGGGCGAAGTCGATGGCGATGGTGGCCGGATCGTCGGAATAGACCGTGCGTTGGTCGAAGTCGCCACGGACCAGGCGGACGCACTGGCCGTTCATGATGTCGATCGCCGGGATGACCAGCACCCCAATATCCTGGCGCACCTTTGAGGTCCCCGCGACGGAGTCGCGCGAGTCTGGCTACCTGTAGTTCGTGAATTGAAGCGGAACCGGGATGTCCTCCGCCTCGCGCAGGTTCTTGATCACCAGCTGCAGGGTGTCCTTGTCCTTGCCAACCACGCGCAGCTGGTCGCCTTGAATCCTCACCTGTACCTTCGCCGTCACGCCCTGGATGCGCTTGCGAAGGTCGCGTGCAATCTCGTCCGTGATGCCGGCGTTCAGGTGGACCTCGATCTGCCCCCGACCTTTGCCAACGGTCTTGGGGTCGTCTGCTTTGAACAGCTTGGGCGACAGCTGGCGCCGGGCGGCCTTCTCACGCAAAACCTGCAGGGCCGCTTTCGCACGCTCCTCACTTCCCGAATCGATGAGGATGAGCTGGTCTCGTCGCTCGTAGGTTGTCTGGGTGTCTTTGAAGTCGTATCTCGTGCTGACCTCTCGGCGAGCCTGGTCCAGGGCGTTGGTCAGCTCCGCGGGGTCGAACTCGGATGTGACGTCGAACGAGAACTCAGCCACCAGAATGCACGATGGCGTTGACGCCCGCATAGACGGCGGCCGCTGTCAGCACGAGCCCGATTAGGGAAGTCACAACCATGAGCGCCCCGATCCCGGCGGTGCCTTCATCGAGCGGCTCGAGGGGCGGCTTGTCGTACGGGTCGGGTCCATAGTCGAGGTCGTAGACATCCTCGGCACGGGCGCCCTGCACGAGATCGTCCAGGACCGGCTTGCCGCCAGGCGGCAGCTGCTTGGAGGAGAGGTTCGTGACCGCCTCGCGGAGGTTGTCGCGAGTCCTTCCGAGCTCCGCGACGACCATGTCGAGGGTCTCGGTGCCGGCCGGCGTCGGGTACTTACGCCGCAGGTCCGCGATGATCCCGTACAGGCTCACATCGGCGATTCTTTCAGATGCCGGGCCACCCGTGCTGATCGCCTTAGACTTAGGCCGAGATGAGTGTGGAAACGAAATCTAAAGCCGCGATGAAAAAACCAACGACGCATCCGAACACGTGGGTCTTCTACGAGGGTGAGTTCGGCCGGTATCACGACATCAAGCTCGGCTTGATGACCCACGCCCTCCACTACGGGACCGGGTGCTTCGAGGGCATCCGCGCTTACTGGAACCCGAAGCAGGAGCAGCTGCATCTGCTGCAGGCTCCCGCGCATTACGAGCGACTTCGGCGGTCAGCCAACGTCATGCGGATGACCGTTCCGTACTCGACCGAGGAGCTGGTCAACCTGACGGTCGAGCTCCTGCGTCGCAACGAGTTCAAGTCCGACGTCTACGTGCGTCCACTTCTTTACGCATCCAGCGAGGAGATCGGCGTCCGCCTCCACAACCTCCAGCACAGCTTCTTCATCTACGCGATCCCGTTTGGCAACTACGTCGAGGTCGAGTCCGGCATTCGCTGCATGGTCAGCTCGTGGCGGCGCACTCCCGACCAATCTCTGCCGGCGCGGGCAAAGATCACGGGTTCTTACGCTCAATCGGCCCTGGCGAAATCGGAGGCTGTTGAGTCTGGCTTCGACGAGGCGATCGTCCTCACTGTCGACGGCCACGTTTCTGAAGGCTCGGCCGAGAACCTGTTCATGCTCAAGGACGGCGTCTTCGTGACGCCACCCGTCACCGACGACATCCTCGAGGGCGTCACTCGCACTCTGTTGATGACGGTGATCAAGGAAGAGCTGGGCAAGACGGTCGTCGAGCGCAGCATCGACCGCACCGAGCTGTACACATGCGATGAGCTGCTCCTGTGCGGCACCGGTGCGCAGATCTCGCCGGTGGTCGAGGTCGACCGGCGCCGCGTCGGCACGGGCAAGGTCGGCGAGTTCACGCAGGAGCTGCAGAGCATCTACTTCGGCGCGGTCCGTGGCGAGTCCCCGAAGCACAAGGACTGGACAATTCCTGTCTATTGATGGGTCGCCTCTAGGCCGGATCTACTCCGGCCGTCCCCCAAACGTGCTCTACAAAGCGCCTCCTGACATTGCGTGACTCCAAATCACAGGCGAGGCCTGCCTCGCCTGTGCTCAAAATCGTCGTCGCGCCGAACTCGTTCAAGGGCAGCCTTTCGGCGGCCGAGGCCGCTGCGGCGATCGCGAGGGGAGTGCGCGAAGCAATACCCGACGCCGAGGTCATAGAGATCCCGGTCGCCGACGGCGGCGAAGGCACGGTTGACGCCCTGGTTTCGTCACGCAAAGGAACGTACAAGGAAGTCGAGGTCGAAGGGCCGCTCGGCGATCCAGTCTTAGCCACGTACGGCCTGATCGACGGGGGCCGAACCGGGGTCGTCGAGCTCGCATCCGCGAGCGGGCTGACCCTTATCCCCGTCGAGAGACGAGACCCACGCCGAGCTTCGACATATGGATTTGGACAGCTGCTCGAAGCTGTGCACCGCCAGGGGGTCGCCTCGATCATCGCCGGGATCGGCGGCTCGGCAACCAACGACGGCGGGGCCGGGATGGCCCAGGCCCTCGGGTATCGGCTGCTCGACGCCGGCGGCCGCGACCTGCCACGCGGCGGCGCCGCATTGGCCCGCCTCGACCAGATCGATCGGTCCGGGTTTGATCTCGACTGGCGGTCGGTGAGCCTGATGGTCGCCTCCGACGTCACCAACCCTCTGACCGGCCCGCAGGGGGCGACCTACGTCTACGGGCCGCAGAAGGGCGCCGACCCGGATGCGGTGCGCGAGCTCGACCAGGCGCTGGCGCACCTGGCCGTTGTCATCGAACGCGACATCGGCAAGCAAGTCGCCGACATCCCAGGTGCCGGCGCCGCCGGCGGGGCCGGGGCTGGCCTGGTCGCCTTCCTCGATGCAAAGCTCGTCAAAGGGGCCCCGCTCGTGGTCGACGCCAGCGGCTTCGACCAGGCCCTCAACGGAGCCCGCCTCGTGATCACCGGCGAGGGGCGGGTCGACGGCCAGACAGCCTTTGGCAAGGCGCCTGGCGAGGTGGCGAAGAGGGCCAAGTCGGCAGGGATTCCGACCCTGCTCCTGGCGGGCAGCAGGGGTCCAGGGTGGGAGTCCCTGAGTTCGATGGGCGTGACTTCCGTGGTTACGCTGGCTCAAGAAGGCGATCCAGAAGGGCACAATCTGCAGGTCCTCATGCACGATGCCGCCCCTGCACTGACCCGGGCCGCCGCCCGGGCCGTTCAAGAAATGCTGTGACACAAGAACCCGAAGAAGCATCCAAGGTCGGCATCGAGCCGACCGACGTCGAGCTCGTCAGGGCTTATCGCAGTGGCGACATACGGGCATTCGAGGAGCTTCACCGCCGGTATGTGGCCTCGATCTTCCGGCTCGTGCGCCGCAAGCTCGGCGATGCGCTGCTCGCCGAGGACATCGCCCAGGAGACCTTCATGAAGGCTCTCAAGATGATGGACCGCGTCGATGACTCGTTCAACTTCGGCGGCTGGGTCCACACGGTGGCTCGCAACCTGTGCTTCGACGAGCTCCGGCGCCGCCAGCGCGACCTCCGGGCGGAGGGGTCGGTTGAGGACGACGACGAGTTCCTGGCCAACCTCCCATCCACCTCACGCAGCTTCGATCCCGTCGACGTGCAGGAGTCCAACGAGACTCGGAGACGGGTCTGGTCGGTCGCGCAGCGACTGCCCGAGAAGTACCGCCTGGTGCTCACACTTCGCGAGCTACAGGACCTCAGCTACCGCCAGATCGCGCGGACCCTCAAGATGTCCGAAAGCGCCGTCGAGACGCTCCTCTATCGTGCCCGCCTCCGGTTCAAGGAGGAGTACCTTGCGGCCGAGGGTGCGGCCGAGCTGACGCATGAGGAGGTGGCCCCGTTGCTCGCTCCCTACCTAGCCGGCAAGCTTCGCCGCAACCAGGCCGAAGCGGTGCGCAGGCACGTCGCCACGTGCGCCAAGTGTTCCCGGCGCCTTGGCCGCCGGGCCGTCCGCAGGACTCCCGCCAAATGAGGGTTAGTAGAGTAGGTGATGGCATGGCCAAGGTAGTCGTCCGCTTTTTCGACGATGAGACCCTCGAAGGGGTCGCCCGCGATCTCGATTTCGACGAACCCGACTTCCTGGTCGAGGTCGACGACGCCGGCGGGCTCGAGAACAACGAGACCGCTTGGATCCCGCTCACGGCGGTGAAGTGGGTCGAGCTGCCGCGAGATCCGAACCTGGCTTCCGAGACCCCGACCCGCAAGGTCGCGATCCGCTTCCTGGACGGCGAGGTGCTGCGGGGCCACCTCGACGGCACGCTCGAGCGACACCGCTACGGGGTGGTCCTCCATCTCCATGGCGAGCAGGCGGACAGCCCCATTCGCAAGCTCGGGATCCCGTTCTCAGCCGTAAAGGCGCTGTTCTTCATCCGCGAGTTCGACGCTCGGGGCGAGGACGCGGGCACCGCCTCAGACGCCTACCTGGCCCGGCGGACAATGGCACCGCTGCTCGACGTGCTCGAAGAGATGGACATGCTCACGCGTCTGCATCGAGACGGGCTTCTCTCAGACGACGAGTACGCCAGCAAGCGGACGCTGGTGCTGGAGCGACTCTAGCTCTGGCCGGACGGGCGCCAGGCGCTCCCGTCCCACCAGTACCGGCCGTCGGGCGAAAGCTGGGGCGTGAAGGCGCGCCGGGGAATGCGCAACGTGGCCCACAGCGCCACCGCCAGAGTGCAGACGGCCGCCAGCAGCAAGAACCCGAACACGATGCCGTAGGTCGTGGCGTCGCCGCCGAACACGCTGGTCGAGCCTGCCTGGCCGCTGCCCGAGGCTTCCCCCGACGTGATGGCGCCACTGCACACGTGAATCACCGAGGTCAGGAACATCCTGTCTAGATCAACGCTGCGACTGACCAAAACCGGTCACCGCCCGACCCCGGCGTAGAATTCGATTCGTGGCCGAACGCAATGGATCTCGCAATGGAAACGGGTCTGTGAAGGGGTCCTTCAAGGTCAAAGCGGGGCTCGCCCAGATGCTCAAGGGGGGCGTGATCATGGACGTGGTCACCCCCGAGCACGCACGCATCGCGCAGGATGCGGGCGCCTGCGCCGTGATGGCGCTCGAGCGCGTACCTGCCGACATCCGGAAGGAAGGTGGCGTCGCGCGAATGTCAGACCCCACCCTGATCCGCTCGATCATGGAGGCGGTCACGATCCCGGTGATGGCGAAGTGCCGCATCGGACATTTCGTCGAGGCGCAGATCCTCGAGGCCCTCGGCGTCGACTACATCGATGAGTCCGAGGTGCTAACGCCGGCCGACGAGGAGAACCACATCGATAAGCACCCGTTCAAAGTCCCCTTCGTCTGCGGGTGTCGCGACCTTGGCGAGGCGCTACGGCGCATTGCCGAAGGCGCCGCGATGATCCGCACCAAAGGCGAGGCGGGAACTGGAAACGTCGTCGAGGCCGTGCGGCACGCTCGTGCTGTCAACGCAGGCATCCGCAAATTGCGGGGCCTCAACCATGCCGAGCTCGTCCACGAAGCGAAGCAAATCGGAGCGCCGGTGGAGCTGCTGGTCGAATGCCAGCGACTCGGCCGGCTGCCAGTCGTCAACTTCGCCGCCGGAGGCATCGCGACGCCGGCGGACGCTGCGCTCATGATGCAGCTCGGCGTCGATGGGCTCTTCGTCGGCTCAGGCATCTTCAAGTCCGAGGACCCTTTGAAGCGCGCCAAGGCGATCGTTGCCGCGACGACGTATTTCGACAAGCCCGACGTGCTCGCGGAGGTCTCCGCGGGATTGGGAAAGGCGATGCCCGGGCTCGAGATTCCAGCCATCCCAAAGGAAGAGCTGCTCGCTGCAAGAGGCTGGTAGGCGCCGAGCTCGTTCGGCTGGCGCTCCTTTGATCGGGGTCCTCGCGATGCAGGGTGCGTTTGCCGAGCATGTGAGTGCGCTCGAGGCGGTCGGCGCGAAGACGCGCCTGGTCAAGACCAAAGATGATCTCGAGGGTCTCGATGGCATCGTCCTCCCAGGCGGCGAGAGCACCACGATGACGATGCTCATGGAGCGCGTCGGCCTGCTCGAGCCGCTGCGGGCGGCCATCGCCAACAGGCTGCCCACTCTGGCCACGTGCGCCGGCATGATCGTCCTCGCGCGCGATGTCACCGACGGAATGCACGACCAGAACGGCATGGGCCTTCTCGACGTCTCCGTGAAGCGCAACGGCTACGGACGCCAGGTCGACAGCTTCGAAGCGGCCCTCGATATCGCGGGCCTGAACGGCAAGCCGTTTCCGGGTGTCTTCATCAGGTCGCCGCTGGTGGAGTCGACTGGCACCACCGAGGTCATCGCGACGCTCGACGGCCATGCCGTGGCTGTGAAGCAGGACCGCATCCTCGCGCTCTGCTTTCACCCGGAGCTGACCGGCGATCGACGATTGCATCAGGAGTTTGTCAGGAAGGCGGCGCACTCATGAAATTGCGTGCAGCGAACCTGCTCGACCTCAATCGGATCGAAGAGATGCACCGCACGGTGGACATGAAGCTCGACGGCACCGCGCCGCCGGCGGCTCGGTTGTGGTCGCTGCTCAGCTCGACCCTTTCGGCGTTCCTCTCGCTCTCCCAGGAGACCCTCATCTACGTCGCAGAGGATGGGGGCAAGGTTGTTGGCTACGTGCAGGCTTCAGGGCAGCAGCGCGGCCTCGACCTGTCGGGGGCGAAGGTCATGCAGGTGCTGAACCTGCAGGTCGCCGAAGGCTCCGACACCGACGAGGTGGCGCCCGCGCTGGTCGAGCACCTGTGCAACGAGGCGCGCGCCCGCGGGGCGCAGCGGTTGTTCGTGCGCATCCCCGACAGCGACCCGCTGCTTCCGGTGTTCCGGATGCGCGGCTTCCGGCAGTACGCGACCGAGGTGGTGGTCTATGCGGACAGGGTGACCAAGCGCCTGGCTCAGACGCCCGACGGCGCGCGTCAGGTGCGTCGGGCCGACGGCCGCAGGTTGTACCAGCTCTACCGCAAGGTCACGCCGCAGGGCGTATCGCAGCTCGAAGCCCCCACCTATCGCGATTGGCGGGCGTTGCATGGAGAGTGGACTGGACGACTTACCGCTCGGGGTTCGAACAAGGAGGAGCTCGTGGTGGATCGCATCGAGCTGGTGGGCTGGGTGAAGGTCGAGCGAAGCTCAGGCGCGAGGCCGAGCACCCTCAGCTTCATGGTCATGCCCGAGCGGCCATTACCAGACGAGCTCGCCGACCTGGGACTTTCGCTGCTCGGCGAGACCGACGCGCCGGCCTGGTCGAGCCTGCGCCACTATGATTCGCACATGATCGACGCCCTGAGAGGGCGTGGGTTCAGCGTGCTGTTGACACAGCTCCTCCTCGTCAAGGAACTGGCCGTTCGCGTGCCGGTGCGCGAGAAGGGACTGGTGCCGTCATTCGGATGAGCCAACACAACGAGCCCGTGCCCATTCGGTCAACTGCTGCCAGCCGCGCGCTGAGCGCCAATACAAACTGGGAGGAGATCGAGCTCCTCGCCCGCGCGCTGCCGCCCGACCTAGCGCGGGCGCTGCACGAACGCACCGATCCCAACGAGCTCCTGGAGATCGTCCTCGACCTCGGCCGTGAGCCGGAGGCTCGGGTACCGGGGCGCGAGGTGCTGCTCGCCGACCGTCCGGTGTCGGCTTCTGATCTCGATCACGTGGCCAACAATGTCGGGCAGTTCGGCGACGACAACCGCGCCGGCATCGAGCGCACCCTTCACCGGGTGTCCGCCATCCGCAATCGATCTGGGCGGATCACAGGGCTGACGATGCGCGTCGGCCGCGCGGTCACGGGGACCGGCGAGATCATTCGCGACATAGTCATCAGCGGCCAGAGCATCCTCTTGCTGGGCCGGCCCGGAATCGGCAAGACCACGATGCTGCGCGAATGCGCTCGGCTGCTCGCGGATGAGCTCCGCAAGCGTGTCGTCATCGTCGACACGTCGAACGAGATCGGCGGCGACGGCGACATCCCGCATCCGGGCATCGGACGAGCGCGCCGCATGCAGGTGCGGACGCCCATGCTCCAGCACGCGGTGATGATCGAAGCGGTCGAGAACCACATGCCGGAAGTCATCGTCATCGACGAGATCGGCACCGAGCTCGAGGCGGCGGCGGCGCGCACGATCGCCGAGCGCGGCGTGCAGCTGATCGCCACGGCGCACGGACAGACGCTCGAGAACCTGCTCGTCAACCCGACGTTGAACGACCTCCTCGGCGGCATCCAGAGCGTGACGCTTTCAGATGAAGAGGCTCGACGCCGCGGCACGCAGAAGTCGGTCCTCGAGCGCAAGGCGCCGCCGACATTCGATGTGCTGGTCGAGATCCAGGACCGCGATCGGGTGGCGATCCACCTGCCGCTGGCTGACGTCGTCGATACCGCGCTGCGCGGTCCGATGCTCACGCCGAAGATTCGCATGCGCACGCGCGAGGGCCGCGTCATCTCCAACGTCGACTCACCGATCGTTGTCGCACCGGAGGTCCCGGCGCCGGCTACGACGTCCAACAGCAAACCGCTTGGCATCTTTCCTTACGGCGTGAGCCGCCACCATGTTGAGCAGTCGATCCGCGACCTCGAGCTGCCGGTGCGGGTACTCGGCAACCTCGACGGCGCGGGTGCTGTGCTCACGCTGAAGAACCACTATCGAAGGCGCCCCGACAGCCTGCGCCAGGCCGAGAGCCGCGGGCTGCCGATTCACATCTTGAAGAGCAACTCGGCGACGCAGGTTCGCGACGCGTTGTCGCGCATCTATGGAGTCGACAAGCACGACGAGGCCACGACGCGCGCGCTAGCCGAAGCCGCCGCGGCGATCAAGACGGTGAAGACGACGCTGCGGCCGGTCGAGATCTCTCCCCAGAACGCTTACCTACGTCGCTTGCAGCATCAGCTCGTGGCAGAGAACGAGCTCTCCGCTCGCAGCACGGGCAAGGAGCCTCAGCGCCGGCTGCGCATCTCGCCGACCCCCGACGACCACATCACCTGAGTGACCGATCCCGGAGGTTCCTTGCATCTTCGCGTCCTAGGCGGCCGGGCGCCTGCGGCGCTGAAGCCGGCGTCGTCTCCTGCGCGCGCTCGGTCACGCATCTACGCGATGCGCTCCCTCGCGTGCTCGTCGTCTCCTTGGCTCCGGCCGCCGATGCCGCGAAATATGCGGCGGACCCCCGGTATCGGTCACTAGTGCCCCGGGGTTTGTTCATCACGTTCGAGGGGCCCGAAGGGTCGGGCAAGACCACGCAGGTCGAGCTGCTGGGCAGTGCGCTCGCGAGCCGTGAGCCGGTGCTCGTGCGCGAGCCGGGTGGGAACGAGCTGGGCGAGCGTATTCGCGAGATCGTCCTGTACGGCTCGATGGAGCTGGATGCGGAGGCCGAGATGTATCTCTTCATGGCCGCGCGCCGGCAGCTGATCGCGGAGGTCATCGCCCCAGCACTCGCTGCCGGCCAGATCGTGGTCGCCGACCGCTATCACGACTCGACTCTCGCCTACCAGGGCGGCGCCAAAGGCGTGCCTACGATGTGGCCCGCCACTTTCCCACGCCCTGACATCACGTTTCTCCTGTCGGTTCCGGTGGAGAGCGGCCTCGAGCGGCTGGCCAAGGCGGGCAACAAACCTGACCGGATGGAGAGCGAGTCGATCGAGTTCCATAAGCGCGTCGCCGCCGCCTATGAC
>WNFO01002576.1_pt1 | contig 15004 bp, 16 predicted proteins | sample 5400251 | NCBI WGS metagenome assembly WNFO01 (sample SAMN13153354, study PRJNA577476) | soil metagenome | isolation source: 100 cm saprolite under Madrone tree | place: USA:California | collected 2016-06-14 | reverse complement strand
AGAACCGCCGGGGGCACTTCGATGTCTCGCCGCAACTGCTCCGCGGAATATCCGCGCAAGAACAGCCCGTAAAAAAATGCGGCTTCACGCTGCGGGAAGTCGAGATCGTGAACGACTTCGGAGGGAACGAACTGTGGCATCGTGGCCATGGAGAAAGATGCAGTTTACAGAAAAGCGTCTCCGCGTCAAGTAGGACTGCCGTTTGCCTGCCGCGTTCCGTGCAACATCCCCCTTTCCGGAAGCCGAGGAGGCGTTCTAAGCAATGGCCGCAAAACGCTGTGGTTGCCAAGCAGTTCTAACCGCCTTAGGATGCTTATAGGCATGGCAAGGTTACACAACTCGGTCAAAGGGTCCCTGGCGGGGCGAACCTTCAGCCGCTTTTTGCGGTTTGGTGTTCTCCGCGGACTGCGTTCGATCGAGATTGACCCGGAAGATTTCCGGCATCAGCTTGCGAACAAGCATCAACTGTGGGTTCCGGACTTCGAGCGCATGAGGGATGTTCCTATGGAACGCCTGGACGCCATCGCGGCGGCGCTGATACGCGATGCGGAACGCCTGGCGTTTGCGGAAGGCGCGGGACTCGGCCTCGGTGGCATGATCACGTTTTTGCCGGATGCCAGCCTGCTCACGATTATTACCCTGCGGCTTATCCAGCGTCTTTCCCTGCTCTACGGATTTGAAGTTCACGGCCGCGACCAGCGGATCGAAATGTGGAAGGCGGCCGCCGCTGCCTCTGGCATCGATTACGGCAAAGATTTGGCCGAAAAACAGCTCCTTGAAAAACTTGCTCCGCGCATCGCCGAACGCTTCGCCGCCAAGATTGGTGCCGAAACGGCGGAAAAATGGGCCGGGCGTCTGATTCCCTTGGCCAGCTCGGCTATCGGCGGGGCGCTGAATTTTTCGTTTGTGAGAGGCTGGGGCCGCCGCGTCCAGCGCCATCTTCGCGCGAAGCATCTCGAAGCGAAAGCTTCCGCGCCGCCTCCGACTTCCGCGTACGGCGCAGTTGCGGCTACAGTCAACTAGCAACTGCAGGTTGAGAGTAAGTGAAGAGTTCCCGGGCTTAGAGTAGATAGTCCGTGGTATCGCGCGGGTTGCGGGAAGGATGGGAGAAAGCATGCGGAATCGCGGAATTTGCGGGTTTTTGGGCGGTGCGATTCTCTTTGGTTTGGCGCTTGCGCTGGTTTTGGTTCCGCAGCAGGCCGCTTCGAAATCGCCACAGGACGCGAATTCGACGCAATCGGCAGCCGATGAGTCTGTGCCCGCCTATCATGCCCAAGCTCCGCAGGGAGAACTGCCCGCAACAATGGATCCCGCCCTTTTTACCGAACCCATCGTGCAGAACGCGTACGCTGTCGCCGCAAAAATCAAAAATACCCTTTACCAGCAGCCCTGCTACTGCCATTGCGACCGCAGCCACGGCCACACAAGCCTATTGGACTGCTTCGCCAGCAAGCACGGTTCTGGATGCGGCACCTGTATTTACGAAGACTTCTACGCATTTGAACAGTCCAGCAAAGGGAAGAGCGCTGCCTACATTCGAGCCGGGATCATCAAAGGTGAATGGAAATCGATTGACGCGGCCAAGTATCAGAAGCCTCTGCCGGCAAAGTAACTCCCGCGCTGCCGCTGTGATGGACCACAAGGAACATCCCTCAGAAGTTCCTTGTCACGCCGCGTTGCAATTCGTAAACTATTATTACCCCAGCCAAACATAGGAGGAAGAATGCATTTTCGCGTGAAGGTGAGTGTGTCGATGCTGGCAATTGCCCTCTTGTTTGGTTTGACGGCAATTCCGGCAGGGGCCCAAGACAAGCAGCACGTCGTTTCTCTAAGCGACTTGAACAAAGACGCCGCGCGGCCGGCCCAGACGCGCCAATCCAACGAAGAAGCCGTTCGTTCGCTTCTTTCTTCCGACCAGGCCCAAAAAGCGCTGAAGTCCGCCAACCTCGACTATCAAAAAGTGGATAAAGCCGTCGGCCAACTGAGCGATGAAGATCTTGCGAAGTTAGCCGAGCGGTCTCGTCATGCGCAAAGTGATTTTGCCGCGGGACGCATTTCGGATCGCGACTTGCTTTGGATCATCTTGATCGCGATTGCTATCATCGTTTTGGCGGTCGCGCTCCGTTAGTTCTTACAAGTTGGAGTGGTTCCCTATCTGAATGAAACGGATCGCTCTCACTCTGTTCCTGGTTCTTTTCCTGGGGCCTTCTGCTCGAACCGGGCCTCAGGAAAGAGCCGGAATCTGGCTTGACGTTCCCTTTGTAAAACAGACTGAGGATGGCTGCGGGTCTGCCGCAATCTCCATGCTCCTGCAATACTGGAGCGCTCATGGCGCGGCGATTGACTCGCTGCGTTTCGACGCCGCAGCAATCCAGAAACAACTCTATTCACGCAAAGTCCACGGCATTCATGCTTCCGACATGGAAAGTTATTTCAAGGAATCGGGCTTTCGCGTTTTTCCTCTCAACGGAGATTGGAAAGATCTTCTCGAACAACTCAAACAAGGTCGGCCGCTGATCGCCAGCCTTCAGCCGGGCAGCGCCAAAACCCCGCTACACTACGTGGTGATAACCGGCATCGACTGGCAGAACGGGGCCGTCTTCATCAACGACCCCGCGCGTGGCAAGCTTCTCCGGGTTGCGCGTGAGGACTTCGAAAAGCAATGGCGCCCGAACCGCAATTGGATGCTGCTGGCTCTTCCCGAAAAGGCTTCGTGATCTTTTTTCTATTCGCAGTGTTGGCGCTGGGTTTGCCCGCGTTCGCGCAGGATCCCGCCACCGATCAAGCTCGGCTTCCCGCGGCACAAAGTGCGTTCGACGCCGGCCATTGGGAGGAAGCCGCGAAGCTGGCGCAAGGTGCCGCCGATCAATCGCCGGAACTTGATTTTCTAGCCGGGCTCGCCCTGGCTCGTTTGGAGAAATGGGACGAGGCCAAACTGTCATTTGACGCGGGCTTTCGAAAGACGCCCGCGGATCCGCGATTTTTGGTTGAACTGGCCGGCATCGCCTACAAACAAAAAGATTTTCGAGCCGCAAAAAGCCAGCTTCATGCGGCGCTAAGGCTGAACCCGCGGGATTCCTATTCGAGCGAATTTCTCGCGACGATTTATTTCCTCGAGGGCAATCTCGAAGCTGCTCTCAAGTATTGGAATCCCGAAGACAAGCCGCGCCTGCGAAGTGTGGCGTTCGCACCTTCGCTAAAGCTCAAGGAATCTCTCCGCGACCACGCAGTCGCGTTCAACGCTCCTCAAGTTCTGACGGCGGATGCTCTGCTCGCAACGCAAGCGCGCCTGGACAATCTTGGAATTTTTTCAAGCCGGCGGATGGAACTCTCTCCAGGAGACTCCGGAAACTACGATGCAACACTGCACTTGGCGGAGAGAAATGGCTGGGGCGATTCGAAAGTGGAGGGCATCGTTTCCCTCTTGAGCGGTTTGCCTTACTCCACGGTCTATCCGGAATTTTACAATCTTCGCGGCGAGGCCGTGAATTTGACTTCGCTGGCGCGTTGGGATTCCGAAAAACGCCGCGTTTCTCTTTCACTTTCCATGCCGCTCTACGGTAATCCCAGCGTGCGTTTGCGCCTCTATGCAGACGCGCGCAACGAAAATTGGGATTTAGCGCAGACTTTTCTTGGCGGTGGCGCTCCACTGACCGACCTGAACATGCGGCGCGTTGCAGCCGGAGCCGAAGTGCATTCCATTGTGAATGGCCGCTGGAGTTGGAGCGCCGGCGCGGAAGTCGCGAACCGCAACTTTCGAAATGTAAACGCCGTTACTTCGCCCTCCGAGCGCATTTTCTTCACTGCCAGCACGTCCCTCGCAGCATGGCTCGGTGCCAATCGCACTCTCTTCCGCGCCCCGGAGCGCCGTTTCACACTGGATTCCTCCGTCCAGGCGAAAGCCGGCCGTGAGTTCGCGGATGGCCTCGGGCCGTTCGCCACGCTCCGCGGATCGCTTCGCGCGGATTGGTTTCCTCGCGCAAAAGGCGACGACTTTGAAATGCAAGCACAGATTCACGCGGGCGCAACCGCGGGCAAAGCCACTCTCGATGAACTGTTCCAATTGGGCATCGAGCGCGACAATGACCTCTGGCTTCGCGGTCACGCCGGAACCCTTGGCGGCCGCAAGGGCGCTGCCCCTCTCGGCCGGCGCTTTTTTCTTGCCAACTTGGAGATGGACAAGAACATCTATCAAAACGGTTTCTTCACCGTGAAGCTCGGCCCATTTCTCGACAGCGGCGCGATAGCCGATTCCTCGGGCCTTTTCGGTTCGCAGCGCTGGCTGTGGGATACCGGCGCGCAATGCAAGGTCCGTCTCATGGGAAGTCTGACTGTCGTTCTTTCCTACGGCCGGGACTTGCGCGGCGCACGAAACGTCTTCTACGGTACGGTTCTGCGCTAATTCGTGACGCCGTTTTAGAAGTGAAAAACGATTCCGCCGCTGAGTTGGAAGTTGTTCTGCGATCGACTAAAAAAACCGGTGCGCACGTAGTCGCCTTCCAAGCGGAATGATAAGCGCGGGTTCCATCGATAATCGGCGCCCCCACCAGTCTTTATTGAGTAGGAGTTGCGGCTGCCGTAAGCGGTTTGCGGCTGCTCGTGGGCGCCGCCAAACACCGCATGCGCCCAAGGCTCCCACCGTTTCTGGCGCCAGGCGATCTTCGGCCCGGCGCCGTACAATGCAACCTTCACGTGTTCGTTTTGGTATATCGTGGGCGCAAAGGCCGCAGTAATATCCCCCTCGATCCCGAACCAGTCATTGGTGAAGTAAACGACGGAAGTATTGAGGCCGATGGCGTTGGCATTAAAGAGCGAGGACCGAAAACGGAACCACGTAACGCCTAGACCGAGCTGCCAACGGTAATCGTCGCGTCCACCATAGAGAAACTTCGGCTCCGGCGACGGCGAAGATGGATCGGCGTTTTCAAGGGGCAGGGCCAGCGCGGTGGCAACAACGGGCGCCGCAGAGGCGTTCGCGGGTTTGGCTGGCAGCGCGGAAAACGTGTCTGCAGCAGCAAGGTAGTCGAGAAGCGCGGCCTTCGCGGCCGAAGTCACAGAAAAATCCTGCGCTGCGTTCCCCCGGTCGATTGCCAAGACTGGCGCGCTTACTTGTGCCCGTGCAACACCCACGCTCGCAAGCAGCAGCAGTGCCGATGCAAATAGCCTCTTCATGACGCTCCCCTCAGAGGGCTGGCCTCACGGATGGAATCTGCCCACGTAGCTACGGTAAACAACACCATAGCCCTTTGTCCATGCTCTTTCGCAGTAAGGGGCCAAAAAGAGAAAGCGAGGCATCGCCCGCCAGCCCGCGGCCAATCAACAAAATCGGGATGTTCAGCGGCCGGCGGCGGCCCGGAGTCTACCGTCCGTGTCTTAAATAGTCGTCGGTCTTGTTCAGCCAGTCTTCGCGCGGAGGATCGAAGACATCCAGATCCACGGTATCTTCCAGCGCCCAGGCCTCATGCGGCATGTGCGGCGGGATGCAAAGCACTTCGCCGGCGTGCACGACGATCTCCTTGCCGTCAATCGCGAACTTCAGCGCGCCTTCCAGGATGTACGTCACCTGCTCATTGTGGTGGTGATGAAGCGGCACGTGGGCGCCTTTCTTCAGAATCACGCGCGCCAGCATGATTTTATCGCCAACCACCATTTCACGGCCGATCAGCGGGTTCAATTGCTCGCGTTCCACGTTTTTCCAGGCGACGTATTTCGATTTCGCCGGTGTGCTCATTTCGTTTCTCCATCCTCTGCCTGGCTAATCCGCAACATTCGTACATAAAAAAAGTTAGCGTGAGATCGCCGCGCGCCAGTGCACCGAAACGCGTTGGAGGCGTTCCAGGGCCTCTTCAAGGAGATTCCGCGCGCTGACGAGAGAGAAGCGCAGAAAGTTTTCGCCACTCGGACCGAATGCCGTGCCCGTGATTCCCCCCACGCCCGCTTCCTCCAGCAAGAGTTTCTGCAACTCTTCCGCGGAGAGCCCGGTATCTGTAATATTCACCCACGCATAGAAAGCGCCATCCGGCGCCTGGCAGCGGAATCCAGGGATCCGATTGAGCCCCGCGACAAACAGATCCCGCCGTTTGCGATACTCCGCCACCATCGCTTCCACCGCATTTGTGGAATCGCGCAGTGCTTCGATAGCCGCCACCTGGGTGAACTCCGCCGCACATGTAAACGTGTTCAGCACCAGCATGTCCAAGGCATCGATCACCTTCACGGGCGCCACAGCGTATCCCAGCCTCCAGCCGGTCATGGCAAAACTTTTCGAGAATCCGTCAATGATCACCGTGCGCTCCGCCATGCCTGCGAGCGACCAGATGGATTTGTATTCCCCGTTGAACAGAATGCGCGCGTAAATTTCGTCCGCGATGACCCACAGGTCGTGCTTCTTGGCCAGCCCCGCCAGTTCCCGCAGAATCGCGTCGCTGAAGACCGTACCCGTTGGATTATTCGGCGAATTAAAAATCAGCACGGTCGTGCGCGGCGTGATCTTACGCGCGATCTCGTCCGGGTCAGGCTGGAACTTGTTTCTCTCTTCCAGCCCAAAAGGAACCGCCGTTGCGCCCAGTCCGCGCGCAAATGACGCATAAATCGGGAAGCTCGGGTCCGGAAAAAGCACTTCGTCGCCTGGCTCGATCAGCGCCATCATCGCCAGCGACAGCGCCATCTTGCATCCCGGCGCCACCAGAACCTGCTCCGCGGTTGCATTTACGCCGCGCGTGCGCTTCAAATATTCCGCAATCGCTTCGCGCAGCGCCGGGATACCGCGCGTGGAGCAGTACCGATCGCGGCCCGCGGCTACCGCATCCCGCACGACATCTACCACTGGGGCCGCCGGATGAAAATCCGGCTCGCCCAGCTCCAGATGAATGATTGACCGCCCCTGCCGTTCGAGTTCTTTCGCTCGCGAGTACACCGCCAGCGCGCCTTCGCCATTCAATTGAGAAACACGCGATGCAATTCGTGTCATGGTTCTTTCCGGACGGGAATCTTATCACTTCGCCGGGAATTGCAGCGCCCTCCGAAGGCGCATCCTCAGGGGCTGGCACGCCGCAGCCCAAGGCAAGCCGAGCACGGCGGCACGGTCTCCACTTGACGTGGCTATCCCTTAGGAACACCATAGCTCCAGGCTGATGCAGGCGCGTTATACGCAACTTGCAAGGCTTTCCATCCGTCTAACGATTTAGATGGCGTCCCCGTGAGGGGGTGAACTATGACTTCCCGCAAACTGATTCCTTCCATCCTGACGATTGGACTGCTGTTAACGCTTTACTCTGGGGCCCCTCCGGCCGCCGCGGACTCCAGCCATGCGCGCATCATCCGCTTGAGCCTCGTTCAGGGTGACGTCCGATTCGCACGCGAAGCTCATGGCGACCCTCTTGCCAATTCGAATGCCAGGTGGGAGACCGCCGGACTAAATCTTCCCATACGCCAGGGCTACGTTCTTGCCACCGACAAGGGCCGCGCGGAAGTCGAATTCGAGAACGGCACCGTGGCTTTCCTCAAGGAAAATACCGTTCTGGAGTTCTACGACCTCTCCCTCCGCGACGAGTCTCGGACCACCCGTTTGGTTCTTCGGCAGGGGAGCGCTTCCTTTTATGTGAACCCCGCAGGCAGTGATTACTTCAGCGTCACAGGGGGCGACTTCACCGTCGAGGCCGACAGTCGAAGCACCTTCCGGATCGATAATTATGACGACGGCAGCACGGTGGAGAATTTCAAAGGCCACGTTTCCGTTCTGCGCAATAAAAACGCTACGCGTCTGGATAAGGGCCAATCCCTTACAGTAAAAGCCGGCGACAATTCTGCTCCGAGCATCGCCAACCTCGCCCCTGAAGACGACTTCGATCGCTGGGTCTCTGGCTGCATCGACAGCGTCTCCACCGCCACCACTGCGGCGCTGCAATACACTGGTTCTCCCTATTACGCTCCGGGATTTGCCGATCTCTGCACTTATGGCGCCTTTAATTCCTGTGGCTCCTATGGCTACGGCTGGCAACCGTTTGGAGTTGGCCTTGGCTGGTCCCCCTTCACGAATGGACAATGGTTCATGGATCCCTCGTTTGGCTGGACTTGGATGAGCTATCAGCCTTGGGGCTGGGCTCCGTTCCACTACGGAGGCTGGTTGTACGACACCTCTTGCGGCGGCTGGTTCTATTCCCCGCCGTTCCTGTACGGATTTCCCGGCGGCTATCCAGTCGGACCCGGAAGAGTGCGGCCTCCCGTTCACCCACCGCACCCGATCTATCATCCGGTGACGGCGGTCTTCGTTCGCAATGGCGGCGCGACCGGCATCGTTCCCATGCATCCGCTCGATCAAAAAGGGAAGCCCCCCCTGAATTTGGAACATGGCGTTTTTGCGAACGCGGGGACGAAAGGCTTGAGCCCGCAGATTATGCCTGTAGAGCGCGGACAAAAATGGGAAACGTTTAAGTCAGCGCCGCGCGATGCGGTGACTGGCGGCCTTGCTGCCGCCGCGCCGCCTACTCGCGTTTCCAGAACGGTGCTCGAAAGCAAGTCGGGAGGTTCTGCCGCTTCGCTTGGCAAGAATTCTTCCATCGCCTACGACCCGGTTGAACACCGCTTCGTGAATACAAACTCTTCTGCGAATGGCAAAGAGGCTCGCGGCGAAAATGAACGCGTTGCTGCTGCCACCTCGACGCAGGCAGGCGCAACGCCGCCACGCACTCCTGTTGCACCTTCCAATGCGCGCAGCACAAGTTCACCTCCGCCATCACGCAATAGCGCCCCACCGCCGGCCCCTCGCTACTCAGGCGGAAGTTCCAGCGCCCGAGGAGGCGGTAGTTGGGGTGGCAGCGGCTCTGCATCTTCGAGCAGCAGCGGATCGGGGCGGTCGTCAGCGCCCTCAGCCCCCGCGCCCTCTTCGCACCCATCCTCCGGCGGCCGGCCGCACTGACCGAATCGGAAGCTTTTTGCAGGAATGGCTCCGCCTCGGGGAGCCATTCCTATTTTCTGAACAGATGAGCCGCATCGCACGGTCAGGAAAAAATTATCCCCGCATAGCCGACCACCGCGGCGCGATCGCCGGAGACATCCGCTGACGTAGCATACTTCATCAATTCTGATTTTTTCACGCCGAGCGCGTTTAGCGCCGTGAGCATGGCCACTGCCGGCCCGAGTCCGCACATGGAAATCTCTTCGTTGCGGCAGATGTCGTAGAGTCCGCGCGGCTCCAGCGCCAGCAATTGCTCGATAGCTTTGCGGTCTTTGATGCGCGTCGTCGCATCATCCTCGTAGTGATTCAGGTCCGAGGTCGTCAGCAGGTGCACATTTTCCTTGGACGCCGCCAGGACTTGCGCAATTCCTTCGCCGATACTCGCCAGGTTTTCAAATCGCACCGTCCCCAGCGCCACGGGTACAAAAGTGGACCCCGGCGCCAGCACCTGAAGAAACGGCAACTGTACTTCCAGCGAATGCTCCGCGCTGTGCGCCAAGCTATCCTCGCGCAACAACGGACATGCTTTTCTCAGCGCCTCCGCGAGCGGCTCGTCAATCGGCGCGTCTCCCAGCGGCGTGCGCCAGGCCCCGCTCGAGAGAATCGCCGCCGGTTCGCCGCGCGGATAATGCCGCACGCCAAGTACAATTATTTTCTTGGGCAGTTCGATTCGCGCGAGCACTGCTCCAGCAACGTGTCCCGAATAGACGTATCCGGCGTGCGGCACAAGGCACGCCCTGGCCTCAATCCGCGGCTGGCCCCCATCGGCGCTGGTGTATTTGTGAATGATCGCTGTGAGTTCGACGGGATCGGAAGGATAGAAGCGTCCGGCAACCGCAGGCAGGCGAAGCATGTTGCTGCTCAACGAAATCAAACAGGCTTAGAGGGTTTCCCTTTGACTTGAATCGCTTTCGATGTGGCAGGTTCAAATAAAATCGTCACTCTGTCGCCGTACTGGTAGCCGCCCTTATCGACGATTTGTTGCATTTTCGTCGAAGCGGCTTCCGAAAGGGAGAACGTCCTGATGGTCAGGTCGTTTCCCTTTGCTCGCACGGTGATCTGCGCGACGTTCGCGTTCATCACGAAGCCTTCGAATTTGGATAGCCCGCTCGGTTTCGGCTTCGGTTTCACCGCGTTTATGACGATCGGCACCGCGGTATCAACAACGATCGGCACCACTGTTGGGGGAACCTGTGCCGCCGCGGGCGAAGAAAATAGCCCCGCCGCCGCAAACATCAGCGGCAATCCGAATCCGGCGACTTTCTCGATTCTCTTCATTCCATTTCGTCCGTGGCTATCCGCAGGGACTTCAAAAATCGCACGTCCTGGGGCGTCATGGCCAGCCGGGGCGCTGGCTTTTTGTCATTTTCTTCCAGGAACGATTCCTGATCCACCTGAATCCGCAGCGACTCCAGGAAGCGGCGGTCCTGCGTCGTCAGCTTTGCTGCTTCCGCCGCCGCGGCGTCGCGTTTTGCCAGCCCGATCGTTGCGTCCAGCTTCAGCACAATGTCGTAGCCGTGCGCGCGCACTCCCGCAATGGCACCAGTTATGCGGTCGGAATCAGACACCGTGTCGTTGATCGCGTGTCCCAGTTCACGGAGCAGGTTTTTCAGGTGATCGTCGAGTTGCAAGGCCGGCTCTCCCGTACTTCTCCGGACATTTTAGGCCCACGCATCGTTGGATACAAGAGTGCTTCGTTCCGTTGTCTCCAATCCGTCCACAGTCCTTTTGTTCAGGTTTTATGGACCCAATGGCCGTACCTTACGGCCTCCACTTTGGGCCGTCCGGCGCGTTTTGCGCTAAGATGCTCCTATGTCCACGGCCGCGAACGCTGCTACCACATCGCAACAGCAGGGCGGCTTCCGGCGTTTCTGGCGCGCGCTCCGCCAGCTTTTTCACGAAGTCATTGCCGGGTTCTTCGCCGTTCTCGCACTGAGCTGGCTCAATGCCGCACTCCGCGCCTGGACGCGCGACGCCGCCGGCTGGCTCGTTGGTATCGCCGTCGCTGTCGCTCTGTTATTTGTGTTTTTCGCTCTAACTTCGTTTCGCAAGGCCCGCAAGTTGTAGCGGCCCCGACCCGATCGGGGACGCTTTTGATTTTGAATTCGAGTTCATTCCATGTCCGATGCCAAATCAAAATCCGCCTCTCCCCTCGAACGCAAAGAAAAATTCACCACGCTCTCCGGCATCCCCCTCGACCGCGTCTACTCTTCCGACGCTCTTGCATGCTCTGCGCCCGAGGAATCGATCGGTTATCCCGGCGAATTTCCTTTCACCCGCGGCATTTACCCCACCATGTACCGCGGCCGCTTCTGGACCGTGCGCCAGTACGCCGGCTTCGGCTCCGCCGTCGAATCCAACCAGCGTTACCGCTATCTCCTGAGCAAGGGTCAGGCCGGCCTTTCCGTCGCGTTTGATCTCCCCACACAAATTGGCATGGACTCCGACCACGCTCTCGCTCTCGGCGAAGTTGGAAAAGTCGGCGTCGCCATTGATTCGCTCGAAGACATGGAAACACTCTTCGACGGCATTCCGCTCGAAAAAGTCTCCACCTCCATGACCATCAACGCCACCGCCGCCATCCTGCTCTGTCTTTACGTCGCCGTCGCAAAAAAGCAAGGTGCGAGCCTGCAAAAACTTTCCGGCACCGTGCAAAACGACGTCTTGAAGGAGTACATTGCGCGCGGCACGTACATCTATCCCGTGCGCCCCGCCATGCGCATCGTCACCGACATTTTCGCCTGGTGCCGCGGCCATCTCCCCAAATGGAACACCATCTCTATCTCCGGCTATCACATCCGCGAAGCCGGCTCCACCGCCATCCAGGAAGTCGCCTTTACTCTTGCCGATGGCATCGCTTACGTCCAGGCCGCGCTCGACGCCGGACTCGGCGTCGATGAATTCGCGCCGCAGCTTTCTTTTTTCTTCAACGCCCACAACGACCTTCTCGAGGAAATCGCCAAGTATCGCGCCGCCCGCCGCCTCTGGGCCAAAATTATAGCGGACCGCTTCGGCGCAAAAGATCAGCGCTCTTTGATGCTGCGCTTCCACGCGCAAACCGCCGGCTCTTCCCTCACTGCGCAGCAGCCGGAAAACAATATCGTCCGCGTCGCCATTCAAGCGCTCGCCGCCGTTCTCGGCGGCTGCCAATCGCTGCACACCAATTCGCTTGACGAAGCTCTCGCGCTTCCCACGGAAGATTCCGCGCTCATCGCCCTCCGCACCCAGCAAATCCTCGCCAACGAAACTGGCGTCACCAATACAGTGGACCCTGTCGCCGGCTCCTACGCCATCGAACATCTCACCAATGAAATCGAAAAAGGCGCCGTCGATTACATTAAGAAAGTAGACGCCATGGGAGGAATGTTGCGCGCCATTGAAGCCGGCTTCGTCCAGGGAGAAATTCAGAGAGCTGCCTACGACTTCCAGCACGCCGTGGAATCGAAAGAGCAGATCGTTGTCGGCGTAAATGATTTCATCGCGAAAGAAGAACGTACCATTCCTACGCTGCGCGTTGATGCCGAAATCGAGCGCTCCCAGATCGCTCGTCTGAACGCTCTCCGAGCCAAACGAGGTTCCGCCAAAACTCAATCCGCTCTCGCCGAACTCCAGCGCCGCGCCGCCTCCACGGAAAATCTCCTCCCCGCCATTCTCACTGCTGTCGAAGCCTACGCCACCGTCGGCGAAATCTCCGACGCCCTCCGCCGCGTCTTCGGCGAATACCAGGAATCTGTGGTTATCTGACTCCCATGCTGCGCCGGCAAACGTATGAAATTCCCTGGCCGCGCCGCGTCTCAACACCTTCAGAAGCCGCGCGTTTCATCGATCACGCTGGCTTCTGCGTCTTCTTCCCGCTAAAAAATGTTCCGCTGCCGTCGCTCTATTACGCCGTAGTGAAGCGCCAGCCAACTAGTTGGGACAAGTACGCACAACTCGTCTGGAATTGGAAAGACGAACTGCCCAAAAGGCGCCTCGCCTTCTACGCAAAATGCTTCAAGGGCCGTGCCACGTTTCTCTCGCTCAAGCTTCTCCCGCATTTCCTGGCAATGCATGGAACGGCCGTGGGACCCGGCGACGCTGAAGTTTTCTACAAAGCAGGCCGCATATCTCACGACGCCTTGGAACTTTGGCTAGCGCTGGCAGAACACGGCCCGCTCGCGACTCTCGAACTTCGTCACACCTGCAAAATGGAAACGCAAGCCGGCAACAAACGCTTCAAAAAAGCCATGTTGGAATTACAAGGCCTGCTGATCGTCACGCATTCCGGCGCCGAACAGGAAACCGAATCGTGGGCTTCCAACCGTTTCGATCTCGTCTCACGCGCTTTTCCGAAACAAATCGCCGAAGCAAGCAAAATCTCCGTTGAGGACGCTCGAACCGCTCTGGCAACGAAATATCGTACCCTGTACCCGTCCGTCACACCCGTCCACATCGCCCGCCTCTTCGGCTGGACCAAAGCACAGGCTGTCACCGCGCTTGCCGTGTAGTATTCTTCTCCACCAGAAATCCCAGGAACCACGATGAAGCTGATCCTAGCCTCCGCTTCTGTCCGCCGCGCGGAGATTCTTCGCGCCGCCGGAATCCCTTTTGCGGTGCTCTCCTCGGCCGTCGACGAAACACCCTATCCCGGTGAAACTCCTCACGACCTCGTCCAGCGCCTTGCCGGAGCCAAGGCCGAGCTGGTCGCCGCCCGCGCCGTCGGCCCCGCCATCATCATCGCCGCCGACACGGTCGTCACCCTCGAAGGCCGCATCCTCGGCAAGCCGCGTTCCTCCGACGACGCCCGCCACATGCTCGAAAGACTCTCCGGCCGCACCCATGCCGTCGTCACCGGCGTCGCCCTCATCCGCCTTCCCGACGCAGAGCAGCTCAACTTCGTCGAGTCCACGTTGGTCCACTTCGCCGTCCTCCCCGAAGAAGAAATCACGCGCTATCTCTCCAGCGGAGAACCGTATGACAAAGCCGGCGCCTACGCCATCCAGGGCCGCGCCAGCCGCTTCATTCCCCGCATCGAAGGCTGCTACTTCAACGTCGTCGGCCTCCCTCTCGCCCGCCTCCAGCACTCTCTCTACGAACTCGGGTGGTCCGAAGACTAACTTCGTTGAGTCGCCACCCGGTTCACCGTCATCTCTTCAGTTGCAGGCGGAGGAATCGCATTCCGCCTTATAATCCCGCCATGGGCAACCCTCCTCGCGAGTGGACAGACGGCTCCGCGGTTCGCCTGGATCGCCAGGACCCTTACCTGCGCCTCCAGTCGGTTACCATTTACGTTCGCGATCTCGACCTCAGTCTGAGCTTTTACCTCGAACAACTCGGCTTTCAATTGATTTTTGACGCCCGCATTCAACCCGGCCGCCGTTTTGTGACCGTCGCTCCTCCCGACGGCACCGCCAACCTCACCCTCGTCGCTCCTGACTCCGGCTCGGAACAGGTCAAGCTCATTGGCCGGCCCATGCCGGTCACCTTTGTCACCGAGGATGTGATTGCCAAGTACCGCGAATGGACCAAGCGCGGAGTTCGCTTCCAGTTCGCGCCGCGCTTGAAACGCCTCAAATATGAGGTGCACGTGCGCGCCCCGCAGTCGGCGGACCCATCGGCTCCCAGCGCAGAGCACGCTCCGATTTGGGGCGGCGTCTTTACCCGTTTTAGGGATCTCGACGGCAATTCCTTTTCCCTGGTGAGTTTCGACGAGGTGACCCAGGCCGTCGAAGCGCAGCGCCGCGCCCTTGCTGGGAGGCTAGAATCCGAACGCCGCATCGCCCAGGAACTCGAAATCGCCAAACAGGTTCAGGCCCGTCTCTTCCCCCAGTCGCAGCCGCCCCTGAAAACTCTTGAATATGCCGGCCTTTGCATCCAGGCCCGCAAAGTCGGCGGCGATTATTATGACTTTCTTGATCTCGGCAAGGAACGCCTCGGCTTCGTGATCGGTGACATCTCTGGAAAAGGAATCGCCGCAGCTCTCCTGATGGCTAATCTGCAAGCCAACCTGCGCAGTCAGTGCGCCATTGCTCTCGATCAGCCGCAACGCCTCTTGTGTTCCGTGAACCA
>WNFO01009163.1_pt1 | contig 15010 bp, 13 predicted proteins | sample 5400251 | NCBI WGS metagenome assembly WNFO01 (sample SAMN13153354, study PRJNA577476) | soil metagenome | isolation source: 100 cm saprolite under Madrone tree | place: USA:California | collected 2016-06-14 | reverse complement strand
ACCGATCACACCGCAGCCCTTGTCGAGGAAGCGGCGAAGAAGGATGCGCGCATCGTTTTGCTGTCTCTTTCGCGGAATTTCGGGCACCAAGCTGCTCTGACCGCTGCGCTCGATCACGTAACCGGGGACGCAACCGTGGTCATGGACGGCGACTTGCAAGACGCCCCGGAAGTCATTCCGCGGATGGCGGAGCGTTATCTCGAAGGCTACGACGTGGTGTACGCGCACCGCACCGGAAGGAAGGAAGCGTGGCTACTTCGCCTCTGCTATTTTATTTTTTATCGAATGATGGCGATGCTTTCCGACACCCATCTGCCGTTGGACTCCGGGGATTTCGGGTTGATGTCTCGGCGGGCAGTCGGGCAGCTTCGCCGCATGCCGGAGCATCACCGCTACCTGCGCGGGATGCGCGGCTGGGTCGGTTTCCGCCAGACCGGGATACCCGTGGAGCGGTCCGAACGCCATTCGGGGGAGACCAAGTACGGCTTCCTGCGCCTCCTGAAACTCGCGGCTGACGGAATCTTCGCCTTCTCCATCGTCCCGATCCGTGCGGCGGCTTTGTTGGGAGCGGCGGCAATATTTTTGTCCTCTCTATTTGGACTTTATGCTCTGTTTGCAAAGATCGTTCTCCGTAAGTCCCCGCAGGGTTTCACGGCGCTGCTCCTGCTGATCACGTTTCTCTCTGGCGTGCTCCTGTTTTTCCTTGGTGTGATCGGCGAATATGTGGGGAGAATCTACGAAGAGTCCAAAGGACGTCCGCTGTACATCGTGAGCCGCATCGTCGGCAGCAGGTCAGGCACGCCGGGCAATCTCGAAGGAGGATCCCTGCGGCAGGAAGCTGGCGACAGGCTGCGTGCTGAGCGTTCTTAGGCTCGGCGCAAAGCACGAATCGGAACGCATGCAGGAGAGAGAATTTCTGCGCTCATGGCGAGAACTGCGGCGGCGCGTCCAGCGAATAATTCTCATGAGACCACTACCTTGAGAAACATAGAGTATCTGTCAGCGCCGGCCGCGGTCAGCATGGCCGATCGGTGGTTTGAAATTGCGGCGATCGATCACTTCTGGATCCGGCGGCGATTTGATGTACTCCGGCGTCTGGCAGGCGGCTTAATTTCTGGCGCGCGAGAAATGGCGGAGATCGGATGTGGTCATGGCCTGCTTCAGCGGCAGATCGAGGAAGCGTACGGTCGGGAGGTGACGGGATTCGACCTGAATGAGTACGCCTTGAGACAGAACCTAAGCCGGATCAGCAAGGTATGTTGTTACGACATTTATCAAGAGGATGCGGCGCTTCGAGAACGATTCGATTTGATCTTTCTGTTTGACGTCCTTGAGCACGTAGCAGATGAAGATCGATTTTTCAAGGCGCTGATGTTTCACCTGGCTCCGGGCGGGAAGGTGTTTGTGAATGTTCCAGCGGGTATGTGGGCGTATTCCGCGTATGACCTAGCAGCGGGACACGTGCGGCGATATTCGATCGGGACGCTGCGAGCAGCCGCGGGGCGCAACGACCTTGAGGTCACGGACTGGAGTTACTGGGGCTTGCCGTTAGTGCCGGCATTGGCGCTGAGGAAGCTGTGGCTCATGGGGCGTCATGACCAGGAGAAGATCATTTCCACTGGATTCGATTCGCGCACGCCGGCCATCAACAAAACGCTCGGATTTGTTGCCCGCTGTGAACCGATTCCACAGACATTGCTGGGCACCTCATTAATGGCAGTTTTCAAGGCAGGACACGGTTCGCGCTAGCGTCCTGACTTGGACCGATGAACTGGAGCTCCACAATGGCAATGCCGGAGACGATTGCCCCACAGAAGCGAAGCTGGTTACTCGGCGTACTTCTGTTGCTGAGTTTCTTGCTCTACGCGAATGCCGTGGTGAATGGGTTTGTGTACGATGACCACTCGCAAATTGAGCGGAATCCTTACGTCCATAGCTTCAAATACATCGGGAAAATCTTTGGCAGCTCTTTGCTCGCGCAGCAGGGAAAACAAGCGGCGCCAAACTTTTACCGGCCGATCGTAAATTTTAGTTTTTTGCTTTGTTACGAACTTTTCGGCCTCTCTCCGTACGGTTTTCACCTCATAAGTCTATTGCTGAACTGCATCGCGGTTTGGCTCGTTTTCGTTGTTTCCGCTGAACTTTTTTCGAGTGAGTGGCTGGCGTTGATCACGGCGGCATTTTTCGCGCTGCATCCGATTCACAGCGAGCCCGTGGCCTGGATTGACGGAGTTTCTGACCTCTACGTCTCGGTCTTTTATTTGCTGGCGTTCTGGCTTTTTCTGCGCCAAAGCCGGGAACAATCGCAACTCACGTCCTGGGCTCGCGTCGGAATGGCAGCGAGCTTCGCCCTCGCTTTGTTCTCTAAGGAAACGGCGATGACGTTTCCCGTTCTCGCGACCGTCTACGAGCATCTCTACCATCCCGATCGCTTCATCACGAGATGGACGCAAAAACTGTCCCGCTATGGCTGGTCTTGGTTGACGCTATTTGTCTATCTGGTGGTGCGAACCATTTCGGTAGGCAGGCTTGTGCCGGCTCGTCTACACACAGATTTCAGTTCTCGCGAGGTCCTGTTCAGCGCTCTGGCATTGATTGGGCAATACGCACAAAAGCTGGTGTGGCCCTCGCCGCTCCTCGCTTTTTACCCCTTTCAGAAGAGCGTGTCGTTCGCGGATGCCCACGTCTTGCTTGGACTAGCGGTCGTTGCCGGCGTCGTTGCTGCATTTGTTCTGTTATGGAAGCGCGCCAGGCTCTACACCTTTGCTCTGTTCTGGATCGGCCTGACAATTGCGCCCGCTCTCAATGCTCGCTGGATGACGGCGACAGTTTTCGCGGAACGCTATCTGTATCTGCCTTCGGTGGGTTTCTCGTGGCTGGTATCTGGGATCCTCTTTCGGTGCTGGCGCAGGACCGGCGCGTGGACGCACGGGCTGCGCTGGGCATTGGCAGCTGCCTCGGTCATCGTCGCTTTCCTGGCCAGCCGCGAAATCATCGTCCGCAATCGCGATTGGAAAAGCGACCAAGCTCTCATCGTGCGAACCCTCGAAGTTCGCCCCGATTCGCCCAACATGCGCAACGATCTCGGGCAGATGAAGTGGTTCGAGGGCGATCACGCCGAGGCGGAGCGCCAATGGCAACTCGCCCTGGCCTACAAGCCTGATACGGTTGAAGCGCTCTCGAACCTGGGCTTCGCCAGGCTTGAAGAGAAAAAATACGATGAAGCGATCGTCTTCCTCCAGAGGGCGATACAGCTTAAACCGCTGTTTGCGGCTCCCCATGTCCATCTTGCTCGGGTCTATGCCGCTCAGGGAAAGAACGCCGTCGCGGAAGCCGAATTCCTCCGCGCCATTGAAATTCATCCGACGGATTCCGCCGCGAGAAAGGCCTTGGGCCAGTTTTACTTGCATGCGGGCCGCTTATCCGAGGCAGAGCAACAGTTCCTCGTTTCCGTGAGCGTCGCACCGGATCTCGAAGCTTGGTCTGCATTGGGAGTGACTTACGACAGGCAAAACTCAACCGCCAAGGCGGAAGACGCGTGGCGTCATGTTCTCTCTTTCGAATCCCTCAATGCGCAAGCCCACCTTTCCCTCGGCCGCATTTATCTCTCGAAAAGACAACTCACAGAGGCGCACAAGGAATTTGAGGCTTGTTTACTCATGGATCCCGCCAATCCGCAAGCGCTTGCAGGCATTCAGAACATCCGCGACGCTGTCAACTCTCTCTCCCCTTCTCCGACCCAGAAGTAATGGAGCTGTGCTCTTGCTTTGGCTGCGCGGTGCTTCGGCAGAATTCCAGACTTGGTCCCTGCAATAGCCCTGAAGGCTTCTAGGATTGCTCCCGAACGCCCTCTCGCGGGCGCAGGTAAAAAAGGAGCGCCGCGAGTGCCAAACGCACCAGGGAGCGCCCCCAAATCAGATATCCCGGATAGAGCCGTCGCGCGTCCAGAGTATAAAGCGATAACAAGGGCGTAATCGCGAGCACGCAGAGGCCTACAATGAGCGCGTTAACAATGGCGAGGTTCCGGACAGGATCGCGATAGGCGAAGAATAGCATCACGCTGAGCATGAGAATGAATCCGCCCATCTCCTTCGCCACGACGAGCAACAAGGTCGAGACTTCAGACTCGGGAGGATGGAGAAAGAGCCTCATGATCATGGGCCTGTCGCTGAAGATGATGACGAGGCCCCCTGCCGCAGTGAGCAAAGAGAAAATACCCAAGAGGATTCGCAGGCCGCGATAAGGTGGTCCTGGCATGGGAGTGGCCGCCTCTCGTCAAAAAGGAGTAGCGTGGATTTCCGTCTACCGTACTCCCGCGCCACACTTCTGGTCAACCAACTCGAATCCCTGGTAGTGGATCAGTTTCCGATTACCCGACTACACATCCAAGTGAAGATAGTTGGGACCGCCGCAACTTCCCAGAACCGGACTTCTGGCCCGCGTCGTGGAGTTCATAACTACGAGTAGCGATATACGCCCAGGTGAGCCGCCTTCATCTGATGAGCGGCGAAGGTGCTCCGCTACGGTGTCGTGAACTTTTTTACTGGGCTGATGACTCCGTCGCTCTTGCCGGTGGAGTCCGTCGAGTCAACCTTGTAGTAGAAGGTTGTCTTCGGCGGGAGGTCGTACAGGTTCACGCGGAACACCGTCGATGAATGGTAAGGGTTCAACCTGAGCGGATTTTTGGCGGTTTGGTTCAGGTCTTTTGGATCCGTACCGTAGTGCACCACGCCGTAGTGCGTGGGCAAGCCACCGGGATTGTTTACCGTCCATCGGATAACCGTCAAATACCCGCCCGTTAACGCGATCTCCGGCCCCTCGGTGATCTTTACGCGTCCCGCTTTTCGAGTAATTGGGCTTTCTTGAGCGAGCAGGTTGCCGCTCAAGACCAGGATCGACAATGTCAGAAGCACTTTATTCATGTTCACACCTCAAAGAGAATTAATTCCAGATGATTGAAAGCGAAGAAACCAAGGTCAACCGCCGTCTGCGATCTCTGGCTCCGGCTCGTCCGCTCGCATCCGGGCGTTTGCGAGACGGACGAGCCAGAGAAGAGATGTCATTGGTTTAGGTTTAGGGCTTTCGCCGTTTTAGCGTCCGCCGCTCACGGAATCGGTGGATTCGGGACAGGCGCAACGCCGCAGATGGCCGATGCGCACGGCGGCAATGGCGGTGTCGGGATAAGGGAGCCGTTTCCCTGCCTCGACGGTGAACAATTTGGATCTGTGGCGGGATTGCACGTCATGCACACGCCTGTAAACGTATTGATGTCTGGATATGGTCTTGTGAACCCGTCCGTGAGCGTCATGAGGAACGCAACGATCTGGTTCTCCTCGGTGTCCGTCAAGCCGAGCATACCCGTCGTCGTGTCGAGATTGTTCCTGACCTCGGGCATCGGCCAGCAGGTCACTCTCTCAATCGTTCCCGCCGCGCAGTGTCCGGAAGTGACCGGTTGGGCAAAGCTGGTATCACGCGTATTGTAAAAATGTACGAGCTGCTTGAGGCTCTTGATGTAGCCGTTGTGGAAGAACTCCTTCTGGAAGAAAGGCCCGGGGGCCTCGGTGGTGGGGCACACTAGCGGCGCCATCGCCACATTGCGCGCGGAAGACACTTGGAATTGGCCGTCGACCATCGGCGCAAGTGGTGTCCACGTATCGTTCGGGTTAGGCGCGGCGCCGAAACCGCTTCGGAGAAAAGTTCCCATTCCCAAATCCCTGTAGCCGAAGCCAAAGGGATTGCCGGTGAAGCCGAAGAAATCCGGCGTGGTCTGATAATAGAAAGCATCCCTCGGATTGAGGGGCAAGCCTTCATTTGCCGAGCCGAAGCAGGTGAAGGTGGGTCTCGCGCTGCCGGTATTGGTGTTGTCGGTCTGGCCTGGGGTCAGCGCCGTTCCTCTTCCGTCGACGTGGCATGAATTGCAGTTGCCCTTGCCGTTGAAGAGTTGGAACCCCGCCTTCTCGTCTGCAGTCAATGTGGTATCGCCATGCAGGAAGGAGTCGAATTTCGACGAATAAGCGCTGACGTCCGGTGAAGCTTCGTATTGATCGAGGGACTCGCCCCAGTGATCATAAACATCGTTTGCTCTGGCGCGGTCCTCGGGAGACAGCTTAATCGGCATGGTGTTCGTGCCGTGTCCGGTAACGCATGTTCTTGTGTGTCGACGGGAGGATGCTGCGCCTGCTCGGCGTCAGGACTCCCTAGCACGTACCCTGTGGCGCGCGAATCCCAGAAGTTTCCGCCATAGAAGAGCTCCTGGGTTTCGTTGAATTTCAGAACCGGGAAATTTGGTGCATAGGAGTATCTCTGCGCGGTCCGCTTGCCGGCCCGAAACTGAAATGATCCGGGATACGCGATCATCGTCAGATTGACGGACGGGATCGGTCCGCTAAAGCCTGCGTACGGCATGTGGCAGAAACCGCAGGCCCTATTCTCGAAGGGAGACATGTGTTTGTCGAAATTCATGACCTTGCCCAATAAAACGTTTAACCTTTGTCCGGTGTTCTGGAAGGTTGGCGGCTGACCGGTGAGAGTCGGCGGCGGCAACGCACGCAACTGCGCCAGCGCTTCGAATTCGATGTTATCAACTTCACGCAGGACCCGGGCTATCTCGGAATCCAAATCGGCGGGGAGAATCCCGGGCGGGTACGGGTTGTAAAACGGCGGTGGCGGCTCCTGGCGATCACCTTTCTTGTGTGCTGATGCGGCTCCATTTTGCGCCGATACGAGCACGGTTTGAGAGGAGATGAGCAAAGCGGCAACGACCGTGACGGAAACCGCAAATAAGGCTACTAGTGTTCGTCGCTTCATGAGCCTATCCTTTCTTACCTTAATTTATAGTTCGGAATGGATACGATGGCTGGGGCGCCCGATGGACACACGATCACTGCCATTCGAGGCGTCGCCCATTACGTTTAAGGGCACTTGGTGGATATCAGTTATCCTCGCGCTCGCGACGGAATCTCGCTATAAATCCATCCGTGTTCCCAGCGGCGTCCACGAAAAATCCCACAACTTCTCCACGGTCGTTGATGCCGTTGATTGTGGTGGTGCCGACCCCTTCCGGATCATCGACCGACTGGAAGTGTCCATCATCGAAGATGAATCCGTGAGTGAGTCCGGCAGCGTCCGTATAGGCTCCAACCACGTCGTCCTCATTGTTCAAGCCGAATGCCTGGGTGAGGGTGGCCGCGGGGAAATCTAGAGTGGTGAACTTCCCGTTGGCGAGCAGAAAACCGTGGTTCAACCCAGCGCTGTCGATGTAAAAACCTGAGATCGATCCGCTACGGTTGATGCCTGTGGCCTGAGCGCCGCCCGTGGCTGCGGGGATCGTGATCACCAAAAACACTCCCCCGTTATTGTCGAAAATGTAGGGGTGATCGATGCCTGCGGCATCGGCGTAATAGCCGGCAGCCTGATCATGGTTATTTAAGCCGAGAAGCTGGTTGAAGGTGGTGCCTGGGAAATCTACGGTCGTGAAAGTGCCGTTGATGTCCAAGAAGCCGTGAGTAGTTCCGGCGGAATCGATGTAAAACCCATCGGTGTGGCCCTGGTTGTTAATTCCAATGACCTGCGTCTGGGCGGATCCGGGGAAATTCTCCGAAGTGAAATTGTTTGGGAAGGTGAAGACGAACCCCTTGTTGACTATAGCGCCATGATAACCGGCGATCATTTCAAAATCGTTGATGCCGAGCAGTTGGGTGAACGTGTCGCCTGGGAAGATGACCGTCTGGAAGGAAAAGCGATTTTCCCGGGCCGAAATTGACATTGAAATATAGAGAAAAACAGTCACGCCAAGTGTGAGAGGAAATACAAGCTTCTTCATGGGTTCCCTCCTATCCAGGCTCGTAACTGAATCGATCGGAATTTGCCAGATGTGGTCAATTAGCAAATTCCTCTCCCGAAGCCAGATGATCATCCCGTTTTCTGGCAATTGCCACGTCTCAGATTCAATTGATTAGTGCAGTTTTTCCTGCTCCTCCCTGGTCGCTCCGAGGACAGCAAAGAGAAGGAGAACAGAAAGGACAACACGAGACGCGGCGGATGGTTCGCAGAAAGCGCAGGGAGGCTTTCATCCAGACTAATTCTAGTTGCAATTATCTGAGAAGGAAGTATTCTAGTGCCGTCAGTTGATTCCTGGCCCTGCTGCAGAGTCCCCCCCCTCGTACTCGGCGTAACGCAGGAGCTAGTTCGGTTTAGGAATTATTGGAAATCGTGTTTCGCAACGAGGCGGCGGAGGCCTTGATGGCTCTCGCCCTTCAAGTCGTTAGTTCTCACGTCCTGGGCGCCCTCGACATTGAAAAGGCTCTCTCCGTTCAAGAAGTGCTTGTCAACCTTCTCCTGCCGCACGCCGCAAGTGAAGCCGAAACACTCAGACGGCCGAATTGCCCACGCCTTTTCCTGCTGGACGGCTGTTCTATTAATTTGGCTTTGGGGCCTTTGAGTGGCCGATTGCGCGCCAATTTGCCAGGTAGCAAATTTCTGGCCCTTCTTCCCCCCGATAGAAGCGGCGAAAACGAAATGATGCTCTTATTTCATTGGGGAATCGACGGTTTCGTGACTTTGCACAAGAAGTGGAAGACGGAGCTTCCGAAAGCGGCCCTCGCTTTACTCCGGGGCGGGCTTTGGGTGCCTTCGGCGGTGCTGCTGGCATTCGTCAAGCAGATGAAGGCATTGCTCGATAGACAGCTTCTGGCGGGTCAATCACTGACAGCACGGGAAGGTCAAGTGCTCCAGCTGCTTTTCCGGCACCTCACAAACAAGGAGATTGCGCATCAGTTGAACATTAGCGAACGCACGGCAAAATTCCATGTCGCCAACGTCCTCAGCAAACTCGGACTCGAAAACCGCAGGACCCTCCTTGTCAGTGCTTTGGTCAATTAATTACGCGAGAGCGCCCCTCGAAGAATCCATAAGAGTAGATGTCCTCTAAATAGTTTAAGGGCCGCGTCACTGTGCACTCTCCAATCTAGCCTTGCTCTATTCCGGGCCGGCACGCGAATAGCAACCGGCCGATTCACCTTGAGTGCTCTGGCGATGGCAGATTTTCTTCAAGCTCGTTTTAGATTCAGGCTTCGAGAAACATGTGTCCGCCGCTGCCCAAACTCTTGAGAAAGGAAGTGGTCCGGATTTTCGGATAGCTGTCGGTAACAGGACCATTACTGGCTAAATGGACCGAATGCCTGGTAAACACGCGAACCGCAAACTGACCCACTACCGAATCCTTCACTCGCCATCTGCCGGGTGTCTCATGTGCCGGGGGCGCCTATCCCGGCTCCGGTCGAGAGTCTTTGGCTCCGCTCACGCTATAGACGAATTCTGGGTCCATCTTCGGGCTGCCCAACTGTCTACGGCAGCAAATCCGGCCGAAGGTCCGCCGGTCGCGCCCCGCATAATAATCTCCGACCAGGCAGCCGCTGTTGGAGATTCTCAACATCGCAGTGCCGTAATGCATGTGCATCGTTCTCATCGCGTCTGCTAATGGCTGATTCTGATACTGGTAGATCAACGCGACGCCTTCCGGGTCGTCCACTTGAATCATTGCCGCGCAACTGCGTGACATGGATGTGGCCGTGCTGAGGAACACGGTGATTTGCGTCCAACTCTGGAAGATATGGATCATCAGGTCATGGCGCTTCGCATGGCCGTCAAAAGAAGAGATAAGGTAACCCTGCCAGCGTCCACCGAGGTTCGGGATTCTAACTAGCCCCAATTTGGACACGAGGCCGATCCGCCAAAGATACCTGTCGAAAAGGGCGTAGAGCACGCCGTAGAAAGCCATTATGGAAGGAGCATCCACCCACCAAGGGACCGAGAGGTGGGCAGCAGCGAGAAATTTCGATGAGGCCCACGCCAAGGCAATCGCCAGCAACGCGAGCAGAAGAGGAACGATCCTCCTTTCACTCGAGTCTGTACTGTAGCCGTGCATCTTTCACCTGCTCGACTCATCGGAGCCGAACAGGCCTTTTTGGGCCTGCTGGGTCGCGCCTCCACGCCAAGTTGCTGCTGGGAGGCACCAGGGAGAAGAACTAGCTTCGTCAGTGACGTGGCTTCCTGAAGATGGAACCCGTTGGTACGCCAGGAGCAAGCAACTGCTGGACGGTAGCGCCTCTATAACTATTAGACTCCTAATCCTCAAAGAAAGGTTGGACGGCGAACCCTGCCAACAGGCCGTCGCGTGTTTACGAATCGCTTCCGCCAAACCGAGCCGCGTAGTGTCTGATAGACGGGCTAATCGAAAACCTGGGCCTACTCCGGCAGATGGGGTCTGACAATAACTTCCGAGTAGCCGACCATCCGGGAGTTGATCGCTTCGGTCAACACTACCGCGTCAGCGGGACTAACGGCGTGCAGTGTGGCGGATAGAGTACGCAGCGTCCAGCCAGCACCAACACTCCCGACCCTGGTCGGATTGAGGCTTCTGCGGTATCATGTCTCCCTTCGGAAAAGCCGGTTGCGGAACCGACCTCTGAGGCGATCCAGGCGAGGCGAGCCATGGCGTATCACGGCTCCTCCATAGTCGATTTCTCTACCTGTTGTACGGCGCTACGTTCTCGCGCTTACGCCAATCGCACTCGCACTCGGGTTGGCGCTTCTTCTCCTGGATATTTCAGCGTGCGAAGCGAGCTTTTCCTGAGGGCTATCGCCGTAAACATCTGGTATGCGTTCGCGATTGTACTTTCCGTCCCATGTCTACTATGCATGTGAGGTGATATATGGCAAACGAGAGTCATTCCGTACAGTTCGCCGGGGGCAATCTCGGCGGGCAACGTCACATTTGCGCTTTCTTCAACAGCACTGACGAGGAGCACAGGGTGCTTCACTCGTTCATCAAAGATGGCTTCGACCGGGGGGATAAAGCCTTCCACCTCGTCGACCCCGAGCAACGCGAAGAGCATCTCAGGCGGCTCGCCGAGGCAGGCATCAACGTGCGGCGGGCGATCGATAGCGGCCAGCTGGAGGTGCGGCGTTGGCAGGATGCTTACCTGCGCGGGGACCGTTTCGACCAGAATGCGATGTTGGCATTGATCGAAGAGGTGCTCCAATCGGCCGATACGGCAGGGTACCCGCTCACCAGACTGGTGGCGCACATGGAATGGGCGCTGCTCGACAAACCCGGCGTCGATAACCTCGTGGAATACGAGACACGGCTCAACTACGTGCTTCCCAAGTACGATGATCCGGTGGTGTGTACGTACGATCTGTCGAAATTTGGCGCAAGCGTGACAATGGATATCCTGCGCACACACCCGGTCGTGATCATCGGCGGGGTGCTGCAGGAGAACCCGTTCTTCGTTCCACCTGACCAGTTCCTCCTCGAGATAAAGGAGCGACGGCCGCTTCGCAGGAGCGCAGGCACGGCCAACTAAATGCCGACAGACCCAGATCTGAGATCTCCGTTGGTACGTCTACTATGCGTGTGAGGTGATATATGGCAACCGAGAGTCATTCCGTACAGTTCGCCGGGGGCAATCTCGGCGGGCAGCGTCACATTTGCGCTTTCTTCAACAGCACCGACGAGGAACACAGGGTGCTTCGCTCGTTCTTCAAAGATGGCTTCGACCGGGGGGATAAAGCCTTCCATCTCGTTAACCCCGAGCTACGGGAAGACCATCTCACGCGTCTTGCCGAGGCAGGTATCAATGTGCAAGAGACGATGGACACCGGCCAATTGGAGGTGCGGCCGTGGCAAGAGGCTCCGCTTCGCGGAGGCCGGTTTGACCAGGACACCTGGCTGACGTCGTTCGAACAAGTGCTTCAGTCCGGGCCGGCAGCAGGGTACGCACAGACAAGATTCCTGGCGCATATGGAATGGGCGCTCGTCGACTTGCCAGGCGTCGAAGACCTGATCGAGTTCGAGACGCGCGTCAACTTCGTGGTTCCCAAGTACGACGATATAGTGATCTGCGCGTATGATCTGTCGAAATTTGGGGCGAGCGTGGTGATGGACGCCATGCGCACGCATCCAGTCGTAATTGTGGGGGGGTTACTGCAGGAGAACCCGTTCTTCGTTCCGCCTGACCAGTTCCTCCTCGAGATAAAGGATCGACGGCCGCTTCGCAGGAGCGCAGGCACGGCGAACTAAATGCCGACAGACCCAGATCTGAGATCTCCGTTGGTACGTCTACTATGCATGTGAGGTGATATATGGCAACCAATCATTCCGTACAGTTCGCCGGGGGCGATCTCGGCGGGCAGCGTCACATTTGCGCTTTCTTCAACAGCATCGACGAGGAGCATAGGGTGCTTCGCTCGTTCTTCAAAGATGGCTTCGACCGGGGCGAAAGGGCTACCCACATCGTGGATCCTGAGAAACGGGAAGAGCATCTGAAGCGCCTCGCGGAAGCGGGTATCAATGTGCGGCAGGCGATGGACGCCGGGCAACTCGAGTTGCGGCCGTGGCGGGAAGCTTACCTCCGCGGAGATCGGTTCGACCAGGATGCCGCGGTGGCTTTAATCGAAGAAATACTCCAGTCGGGCGCAGCGGCCGGCTACGCGCTCACCAGGCTGGTGGGACATATGGAATGGGCGCTCCTCGATAAACCAGGCGTGAACAACTTGGTGGAATACGAGACACGGCTCAACTACGTGCTTCCCAAGTACAACGATCCGGTGATCTGTACCTACGACCTGTCGAAATTTCCAGCCAGCGTCGTGATGGACATCATGCGGACGCACCCGGTCGTAATTATCGGCGGCATCCTGCAGGAGAACCCGTTCTTCGTCCCCCCCGATCAGTTTCTCCTCGAGTTGCAGGAGCGACGGTCGACTCGCAAAAGTGCAGGCATGGCGGACTGAATGCCCACAGAATCGCATACTGAGAGCGTGGCGCTGCGAACGGCGCTCCGAGAGCTGGTGGCACTTTCGACAATCCCCGCGGTGTGGGTGGGAAGAGAACCGCCTATCATTGCCGCCGGGCTTGCCGATGTGCTGGTCGGATCGCTGCACCTGGATTTCGCCTTTGTACGTTTGTGCGATCCCAAAGGGGGCGCAGCAATCGAAGTGACGCGGGGAGACGCATGGAAAGCATTCTCCGAAAGGTTGCGAACTCACTTGGGCGGCGTCGACCGGTTTTCGTGTAAGGAAATCGTTGCTGACCTTGGCGGCGCAGAGCCATGCTGCGGTATTGTCATTCCCATTGGCGTTAATGCCGAGGCTGGCCTGGTCGCTGCGGCGTGCACTCGCACTGACTTTCCCAGCGAGATTGACCAGTTACTGCTTTCCGTGGCTGCGAATCACGCCGCGGCAGCGTTTCAGAACGCGCACCTGCGCCACGAACTCGACGCGAAAGTGGCGGAACTCCGTGAAGCCCGCGACGAACTCGAGATGAAGGTGGCGGAACGCACCACCGATTTGCAGCGGAGCGAGGCCAATCTAGCTGAAGCGCAGAGGCTGAGCCACTGCGGCAGTTTCGCCTGGAATGTCTTCAGAGAGGGAATCTACTGGTCCGAGGAAACCTATCGGATCTTTGAGTGCGACCAGGCGAACGAACCCACAATGGAGTTCATACTACAACGAACGCATCCCGAAGACAGAGCCCTCGTCCGGCAAGTCAGCAATCGGGCGCAACAGGAGAGGGAGCATTTTCATTTTGAACATCGCTTGTTGATGCCCAACGGCTCAATCAAACATATTGAGGTTGTGGCTCATGCCGTAGCAAGACACGCATCGGACAAGTTTGGAGTTGTTGGTGCGGTGCTGGACGTCACCGAGCGCAAGCGGGCAGAGGCGCTGCGTGACGGAGAGAGTCGTATCTTGGAGATGATAGCGCGCGATGCTCCGCTGGAAGAAATACTGGAGAACCTGGTGCGCGTTGTGGAAGCCCAATTTGCTGGCTTGCTTTGCTCTGTCCTGCTCCTCGACGAGGACGAGCAGCACGTGCGGCACGGCGCCGCCCCCAGCCTTCCCAAGGCCTACACCAAGGCCATCGACGGCCTTTGCATCGGACCGAAGGCGGGATCATGCGGCACCGCCATGTACCGCCGGGAAACTGTCATCGTCACCGACATTCTCCAGGATCCGCTCTGGGAACCTTACCGAGCCTTGGCCGAGCCCCTTGGGTTCCGTGCCTGCTGGTCCACTCCCATACTTGCGCATTCGGGCAAAGCGCTGGGCTCGTTTGCCATGTATTACCGCGAACCGCGCGGTCCGAGCTCGGCCGAGACCCGCGCCCTGGAAATGGCTACCCACCTCGCCGGCATCGCTACTGAGCGCAAGCTGGCGCGTGAAGAGCGCGAACGATTGCGTCAGGCCCAGGCGGATCTCGCGCACATAAATAGGGTGACCACCATGGGCGAGCTGACTGCTTCGCTGGCGCACGAGATCAGGCAGCCGATTTCCGCAGCAGTAACGAACGCTAAAACCTGCCTGCGATGGCTTGGTCGCGACAAACCCGACGTGGTAGAGGCAGCCGAAGCCGCATCAAGACTCGTTAAAGACGTAACGCGCGCGGCTGATATCATTGGCAGAATCAGCTCGCTGTTCAAGAAGGACGCTCTGCAGCGGGAGCTGGTTGATGTAAATGAACTCATTCGAGAAATGATTGTCCTTCTGCGCAGCGAGGCGAACCGCTACTCAATCTCCATCCGCACCGAGCTTGCCGAGGATGTTCCCAAGGTCATGGCAGATCGTGTGCAACTGCAGCAGGTTTTCATGAACCTCATGCTCAACGGCATCGATGCCATGAAGGAAACGAGTGGCGGAAGTGAGCTTGCCATCAAGTCGGAAGCCGACGATGGTCAACTGCTGATCTCGGTCAGCGATACCGGTGTGGGATTGCCCCCGGAGCAGGCGGACCAGATCTTTCGGGCATTCTTTACGACCAAGGAAAACGGGACTGGTATGGGGCTGCCTATCAGTCGGTCGATCATTGAGTCGCATGGCGGCCGCTTGTGGTTCACCGGCAACTCCGGGCGGGGCGCGACCTTTCAGTTCACCTTGCCCACCACAGTCGCGGCGCACGCATGACCTCCCCAGCTGCTCCCACATGGTAGCCAACCTTCGTTCTCTATAT
>WNFO01002575.1_pt1 | contig 15010 bp, 14 predicted proteins | sample 5400251 | NCBI WGS metagenome assembly WNFO01 (sample SAMN13153354, study PRJNA577476) | soil metagenome | isolation source: 100 cm saprolite under Madrone tree | place: USA:California | collected 2016-06-14 | reverse complement strand
CGGTGTGCGCCAGGATTACGTTCACGCCATACACGCGGAACGGGTCACGTTCGGGCGCCCCCGTAACTTTCGGCAAGCCATCCGGCGTCTCGCCTTCGTGCTCGCCCTCGCCTTCCCGCTCCTTGAACGGGTCGAGATTGTCGAGCAGGTGATGCCGCACCTCTTCGAGATACTCGGCCACATCGGTTCCAGGATATTTTTCCTTTAATTCCTCGATCACTCCGTCCACAAGAACCGAAGCTGCCTCCTGCTCCAGGTAACTCAGCTCGCTCGCCAATTCCCGCGAAAGCGTCAGCGTCTTCCGGTACACCACCGTGAATTCCTGCCGGAACTGTTCGTACTTGCGCTCGATATCTTCCGCCACTGTCTGCTCGAGTTTCCCCTCGTGCACCATCTTGGAGATGTCCTCGATGGGCACCATCTGCCCCTCGAGCACGGGGAAAATTTCCGGCAGCGCCACGGCCCCCACCTGCATATGTCCCAGCGCAAACTGTTCCCGCGCGATTCGCCGCGTGAAGTCGTCCATCAAATCCTTTTCCCTCACCGTGAAACGCTCGACGATCCTCCCTTTCTGCCGCTGGAACGGCTCCCCTTCGAACACCTGCGGGATCCGCCGCCGCAAAAAATCGATCCCCGCTAGCACGTCTTTCTTAAAGGCATTGGCCTGTCCTCGCGGTAGCGACAGCAGCCGCGGCCGGTCGGGCAACTTGAAATTATTCACGTAACAGCGATCCAGCGATGGCTTGGTCTGCGGGTGCAGCTCTTCGATCATCCGTGCTATCGTGCCCCCGCGGCTCGTGCCCGCCAGTCCGCAGACAAACACGTTGTAACCCGGCGCCGAAAGCTCCACACCCATCTTCAGCGCCCGCAGCGCGCGCTCCTGCCCGATGAACCCCTCGCGTAGCTCCGCCTGCGCTGTCGTTTCGAATGGAATCCGGGCCAGTTCGCACCGCCACCGCAGTTTCCCGGGCGGCAGCTCCCGGTGGGCCGGGGCGGGTTTGATATTTTTGGAAATCATCCGAGCCGGGTACTCTAGCACACCCATACATGCGCGCAGGGTATTTTGGCTGTACTGTTGAGCACTCCGTTAAGCTTCGCTCTCAGCCAGCTCATCGCGGTGCTCCATATACACTCGAAACACGCCCATCGCCGCCGCCACGATCGTTGGCCCCGCCACCAGCCCCAACATCCCAAACGCTTCCAGGCCACCTAGGACGCTGATGAACAACAGCAGCTCGTTGAGGTGTGTCCGGTTTCGCAGCAGCAGCGGCCGCACGATGTTGTCCGCCACGCCCGCCACGCCGCCGCAAATGGCAGCCACGGCAATAGCTTTACCCCAATGCCCGCTAAACCCCAGCCACATCGCCGCAGGAACCCAGATCCGCGCCGATCCGACCACAGGTACAAAGGAGAAAAACGCGATCAGCACTCCCCAGAAAATCGGCGTCGGAATCCGCACGATCGCAAACGCTGTTCCCCCGAGAGTCCCCTGAATCGCCGCAATCAACAGACCCACCGCCACGCTCGCAAAGATCAACTCCCTCGATTCCTTCAGCATATCCTTCTGAATCGACTCGTCGAACGGCAACAAGTGGCGCGCGCCCTGCACAATGCTCTCTCCGTCCCGGAACATGAAAAACAACGCAAACAATAGGATGAACAGGTCCACAAAAAACGTGAACAGGTTTCTTACCAGCCCCGCCAGTCTCCCCGCCAGAAAGGACGCGACCTTCTCCGCCCCTTGTCGCAGCGGTTCCGAAAAATCCGTCGAGCGCCAGGCCTGTGGCAATTGGCTGTGGAACCATGCCACCAACTGCGCCGGCAATGCCTTCTCTGGATTGAGCAGTGAGCTCTGCACCCTCGCCGTGGCGTCGATCGCTTCCCGCGCCGTGAACACCAGCACCACCAGTGCAGGCACGATCAGTAGCACCGTCACCGCCAGGGTGCTCACCAGCGCAGCTGGCGTCGGTTTCATCCGCCGCACAGCCCGTTCGTGCAATGGGTAAAAGAAAATCGCCAGCACGGCCGACCACGCCAGCGGCACCAGAAACGGCTCCACAATCACGAACACCAGGTACCCGAGGAGCAGGAGCGCCCCGTACGATAGAACGGTGGTTAACCGGTCACTCGTCGTCGTGGTCGTAGGGCGAGCCGCCTTCATGGGAGGTATATAATCGCTTAGAGATAGACGGACCAGGTCATTCCGAACTAACGAGCACACCGAGCATGGCGTCAAAGACCATTCCGCTTTCGGCCTACCAGTTCCGTCTCCTTGCTGTACTTGCTTTGATCAATTTTGTCAACTTCGCCGACCGCCAGGTCATCGTCCCGCTTGTTCCTCTCTTGCGCGCTCATCTCGGCATTACGGACTCTCAGCTCGGTTCGTTGCAAACTTCTCTGCTCGTTGTTCTTGCCGTGGCCAGCATTCCCTTCGGTTATTTCGCTGACCGCTTCAGCCGCAAACACATCATCGCTGGCGGCATCGTTTTCTGGAGCCTGGCCACCTTCGCCAGCGGCCTCGCTTCATCTTTTGCTTTCCTCCTTGTCGCCCGGGCCCTGGTCGGCGTCGGCGAAGCCGCTTACGCCCCTGCTGCTCAGTCCATGATTTCCGGGGCGTTCCCTCAGGAGCGCCGCGCGTTTGCTCAGGCCATTTTTGCCGCGGGCATGTTGCTCGGCGGGGCTTCCGGCCAGGCGCTGGGTGGCATCGCGGGTGAGTTCCGCGGCTGGCAGCATGCCTTTTTCATTGTCGCTATAGCTGGGCTGCTTCCCGGCATCGCCGTCCTCTGGCTCGAGGAACCGCCCCGCGGCCCTCGCTCGGAAGTCGTTCCCCTCGGCCGCATCCTGAGCGTGCCTGCGTTTTTGGCCATGATTGTGGCAGGGATTTTCATCACCTTTTCAAGCGTCTCTCTCCTCACCTGGGGAATCGACTTTGCCGTCAACTACAAGGACTTCAGCCTCAAAGAGGCGGCCGTTTCGCTGGCCCTCGTTGCCCTTTTCTCCCTGGTCTTCGGAGTCCTGATGGGCGGTTACGTCGCCGACCGTCTCCAGAAAAAATTCATCTATGGCCGCCTCCTCGCCATCATGGCCGCGTTCTTGCTCGCCGCCCCGTTCCTGCTCATGGCTATCCAGGCCGAAGAAAAATGGACTGTGCTGGCGGGACTTTTCATTGCCGGCTTCTTCATGTCCTGGTATCACGGCCCCGTGACCGCCGTCATCCATGACATGATGCCTCTCCGCGCCCATGCCACTTCCGTCGGCGTCTACATGTTCGTCACTCAACTCGTCGGCGCCCTCGGCCCGCAAATCGTCGGCAAAATCTCCGATCTTCGCGACCTCCAGCTCGGTCTTCAGATTGCCGTTGCCGTCATGGTCTGTGGCGCTCTCCTCTTGCTCGTTGTCATCCACTTCATCCGCCGTGATGGCCTCCGTCATCCCGTCCTCGACGCTTTCCATGTCGAAGCCAATGACTAGCCCGTCGAATTCGAGGGTAAGCCCTGACTAACCGCCCAAAAAAGTAAGGCGGGCCAAAGCCCGCCTCAGAGCCTCCGATTTACCGGGATTCCTACTTGATGCCCACCAGATCGATCAGCCGCAATACCTCGTCGTGCGTCACATCGTAGAGCGGCCTTTCGTCTTCTTCCTCCAGCCGCTCGCGCAGGTATTCGGCAGCGACAAAGCTCGCTTCGCGATCCGTCAGGTCCCGCCCAGTGCGCTCGCGGAATTTCACGAACGCCGTGTGCGCCAGCCCAACGACCACTGCCTTCCCGTCCACAAAAAACTTCGTATCGATCGTGTCGCTGTGCCGCGTTGCGACCCCGTTCCACATGTGCGAAAACCTGCACTGGTACGTGTGCCCGCTCAGCTTTGATGTCACCTCAAACGCGCCGACGAACTGGCTCATTGCGCCGGCATTCGCCAATACTGGCCGTGTCGTCACCCTATCTCCTTCTTCGCACTTTCCTTACTTCATTGTTTCCTTGGCTTCTCTTCTTCATCTGCTGACGGCCGCCGCGCTCTCCGAGTGCGTGTAGCTCCGAATCGCCGCCGCCACGCCCGCTCCCGCCGGCACACGCAAGCCCTGATCCTGCAGCACCTTTTCAAACGCCGACAGGAACAGCAGCACGTAAGGCTTCTGGCTGCAATGCCCCATCAACCCCACGCGCCAGATTTTCCCCTTCACCGGCCCGAATCCTCCGGCGATCTCAATATTGAATTCATCCAGCAGCTGGTTCCGCACCTTCACGTCATCCACGGCGCTAGGGATCATCACCGCCGTCACCGTTGGCAACCGGTCTGCCGGGTTCTTCACCAGCAGCCCCAATCCCATCGCTTCTACGCCCGCGATCAGCGCGAGCTGATTCACGCGATGCCGTTCCCACCGCGCCTCCAACCCCTCTTCCATCACGATGCGCATCGCCTCGCGCAAGCCATAAATCAATGAAATCGGCGGCGTGTGATGATACAGCCGCTCTTTCCCCCAATAATTCATCGCCGTCGTTAGGTCGAAGTACCAGCTCTGCACCTTCGTTTTCCGCTTTCGAAAGACTTCTTCCGCCGTGGCGCTCACCGTGATCGGCGACATTCCCGGCGGCGCGCTGATGGCCTTCTGTGACCCGCTGAAGCAAATGTCGATTCGCTCGCGGTCCACGTGCAGCGGCACCGCCGCCAGCGACGCCACCGTATCGACAACCAGCAGCGCGCCCAGCTCATCTGCAACCTTCCGGTACGCATCGAGACCCGTCACAACACCCGACGATGTTTCACCCTGGGCCAAGCCAACGATCTTGATTTTCCGGCCCTTCCCAGCTTTCCGCACATCCTCCGCGTCCACTGGCAACCCGTACGGAACCTCAATCTTCATCACCTTCGAGGACGCGCGCGTCGCTATCTCGTACATTCGCTCAGAAAACACCCCGTTGACCGCCACGATGGCCTCATCGCCTTCTTCCAGCGAATTCAGCACTGACGCTTCAATCCCTCCCGAGCCCGACGCTGAAATCGGCATCGTCAGCCGGTTCTCCGTCTGGAAAATCTGCCGCAGCAGCACCTGTGTCTCGTCCATGCATCCCTTGAACCACGGATCCAGGTGCCCCACCAGCGGCGTGGACATCGCGCGGTACACTCGCGGGTCCATTGAGGACGGACCCGGCGTCAACATCAGCCTGTGCGGCGGATTCAATTCGCCAACTTTTTGCGTCATAGCCTTTGCCCTTCTGCTTGCGCTTTCGTCCAAGACCTACGCGCGGGTCCACTTCCTGAGCACAACGGGAAACCCGGCGGGAAGGGCAATTTTCCCGCAATCCCCCACGCACCGCAACCGACAAATTGGCAGGAAGCGGCGTCAGGCTAGCTGTTTCAGCTGTAGCCATCCGGCGGTAAGAAAGAGCACAGTGACGGCACCGGTCAAGTATACGCCCACGAACGGACCCAAAAAGCCTAAGAGAAGGAGGGCTGTCACCCCCGTGGAGGCCGCGCACAGGAGGACAATCCCTCCTCCCCGCTCCGTCTTGCTCGCCACGAAGGCAATAATCCCTAGGACAAAAAGCTGCACCGAGAATGTCAGCCAGCACGCTTTAAGGATTCCGTCCAGCGGGGGCTTTATACCGCCGGTTTCGATTATCCGCCGCAACGGAACATACCCTACAAAATGAAAGACTGCCGACGCTATCACCACGAAGCTACCTGCTCCCGTAATCCATCGGGCGGTTTTCATCTGTTAGCCCTCTCGGCATCCGACTTTGCTCGGGGAGATGCCCGCGCGGGATTGTACATCGGCTGCGCTCTCGCGGCCCATCGGCGAATCCCGCGAACGCGATTGTTTACGGCTCGAACAAAAATTGAATGGTGACGTCGGCGTGTGCGGGCACGGGCTTGTCGTTTCGCGTGGCGCGTTGATAGCTGTACCACTCTAGTGCGTTTGCGGTGGCTCTCTGAAGGGACGCCTTTCCCGACTCTACAGTCACGGATGGAATATTGCCCGCCCTGTTCGTCGGTTTGGCTGGCAGTATCGGGTTATGCCCCGCTGTAAGCGCGGAATGTCGACCAGGTAAGGCGGTGCTCCTGGAAATTCAGCCCGATGATGAAACGGTTCTCCCCGAGTTTCTCGCAATAAACTACCTTCCCGCGGATCGGAATCTCATCCTTCAAGGAAGTGATTTGTGCGACCTCGCCAGGTTGCCAGGCGCTCGCGGAAACCACACGGGCCCCGTGTACACTCACGTTATCTGTGTAGGTCAGTTCTTCCCCGTTCACAGGCAAATCCTGCACCCGTCCGAGCCGCACAACAATCGCGATGGGGAGACGCTTTTCCATTCTTCCGGCAAGTCTGCGCGCAAAGGCCATAGGGCCTCGGCCTTGACCACATGGCGGGGCTATGCGGCGCGGGGCTGGTGGTGGGGCGCGACGCCGGCTTGGTTCAGTTTCCCGCCGGATTCTTACTTACCATTGGCATGTTTCTCCGCCAATCCGATGAAAACCCTAAAGTACTATGAAGCCTATCCATTAGTACTTTAATGCTCCCGGGTGCCCCGACTTTCGCTGAGAACGTCCTCCGTGTCCCAGGGACGCCCATGTTGCGTTTGCCGCACGCGCGAAGCCTTGCTGGAACCTAGCGGCCCACCTCATCGAAGTCAGTCTACGGGCTGCCTCAAAAACGGGTGAAGACGTACGGAAGTACAACTGTGTACTGGGTTTATGGAGGAATCGCCCAATTCCTCGCGGTGCGCCAGAAGAACTCTTCGCGCAGATATGCTATTGTCCCGTTAGATTCATCCTCGGAGGAGAACAGCTCCCCATTTAACGATGGGGGCACACGGAAAAATGGCCGAACGCCCTGTACTCGTTGGACTTATTCCGCAAGCGGTGGTGCTCGATCCCGGCGACCAGGTCTCCTGGATCTCCGACGCGGGCAATCTTCGTGTCGAATTCGACGTCAACCGCTGCCCGTTCTCTTCCAACGTTTTCCAGGCGCCCGCCGGTATGCGTCTTCTCAGTGGGCCGCCGCGCCCCGGCGTCAAGGCCGGTGCCTTCAAATATCGCCTGTGGCTCAACGAGCAGATCGTGGGGCAAGGCGAAGTGATCCTCCGCGAAAAATAGGGCAAAATAAAACTGCCGTTCTGCTTTGCAAGGCTAGAAAAACAATCCGGAAGACAAAAACGCCCGGCGGCGAGGTGCCACCGGGCGCTTCGCTCTGGCAAACCTATTTTGCAGCAGCCTGCTTCGCAATAACGAGATCCTTGATTTTGGCATAAGTGGCCTGGGGGATGATCTTCTTGCGGACGAGATCCGTCTTCATCTTATACGGGCGGCCATCAACGATCTTCTGGGAATAGGCCTTGCCGATGCCGGGGAGCGCTTCCAGCTGGTCCTTCGTAGCGCTGTTGAGGTCCAGCAGATTTCCCGCCGCCGGCGCTGCCGCTGCGGCCGTGGCTTTCGGTTTCGCCGCAGCACTCTTTGTAGACGTCTGGGAAACGGCCACGGATACCCCGAGGAACAGCACGAGAACAACCAAAATAATCCGGCCCCATTGCTTCTTCATTTCGCTCTCTCCTTATCTTTGGTTTTTGGAAGAATCCACCCTGCCGTCACTTTTGAGCTGCTTTGTATCCAGCCTTGGTGGCATCCGCCTCAGTCATGTACTTGCCCTGCTTGGTCTTACCGTACCACCGCGTCCCGGGCTTGTGATAAATCCCGGAATCCGTGTTCACCCAGACCATGCCCGCGGAGCTCGCAGGAGGAGTCTGTTGTGCCGAAGATGTCCTTGAAGTCGGCGCGCTGGCTGGGGTTGCCGGAGTGGCTGCCGCGGGGGTGCTAGCCGGCGTTTTTGAGGCTGCGGGAGTCACTGCCGGGGTGGCGGCTGGCGCTTTGCTGGCTGGCGTCGCAGTTGGCGCGGGCGCTGCGGGAGCCGTCGCTGCGCTTGCAGAGCTGGTGCCCTTCTTGGATGTAGCTGGTTTCTTGGTGGCCGATTTGGTTGCGGTTGTCCCGTTCTTTGCGGCCGCGCCACTGGCTGCGGCGGCAGACGGTTGATTGCCCGACGCGGTCTTCTTCTTCGACTTAACGCTCTTGGCGGATGCTGAGCTGGAATCCGGCGACTTTTTCGAGGAATCGGCGGTCGCGGCGTCGGCCTTCTTCTTGGCGGTCTTCTTCGGCTTGCTGGTGTCGCTCTGGCCCTGATCGCCCTGCTGCTGAGCCTGGGCGCCAAGCGACGAGATGCCCGCAAACAAGAGCAATGCGGCGAGCAAAGCGAGATACAAGACTTTCCGTTTATTCTTCAAGGCATTCCCTCCACCCTCGGCGGCTGCGCCAGTCTGCCAGAAGAACTCATCTAGGGGGCGACGGGCCGGAAGGCAGATGGCATCCAGTTGAGCGCCGCAGGGCCTCCGATATCGGATGGGCGAATGATGTCGAAGGGGAAAGAGGAAGTCAATACGGAAGAAGGCCAGCTAGCCTGCCCGTCCGGGCAGGTCCGTGTTCAATCTCCGAGAGCGGGAGCTGAAGGAACTTCCACCAGTTCCGCCAAGCCCCGGCGCACGGGACCCAACACAAACGCGGGAACTTCCCGCTCCGGCAGGAGCGAAAGGTTGGTCGCTTTCTGAGGGAACTCCGTCCGGCGATCCAGCTTGAGACTGGCTTCGCGCAGGAACTCGGCGGAAAAACCCATGTCTTCGGCGCGGTCAATGCCCCAGAACCATAATTTCTCTTCATGACGCTGAAGAAAGTCGAGGGATTCTTCCAGTTTTTTCATGGCTCGATCAAAGGAAGAAGCCAAAAAGAAAACGCTGAGCGTCCAGGCGTGCCGAGGGTAGTAGGCCTGAATGCGAACACAATACTTGCCGGCTTGATTTCTCTCAATGCTGCAACGGTAGTCATTCTTGACAGCAGACGCGCGGGGATGGGTCTTTTTCATATTACCTGAGATCTTGGCCTTGGGTGACCATAGCGAGTTGGGTTCCGGCTTGGTCAGGCCGATCGCTTAGCAGCAGGGTTACGGCCTGAATCCGGACCCTCGAAGCCCTACTAGCCTAGCGAGGTGCGCGGAGAAAGACAAGTGGAGGCGGCAATAATTTTAAGAGCAATATTTTCAATAACTTAGGCTAGCCAAGGGTCCCAAATCCACGCAATTTCTCCAGCATCAATTTCAGCTTCCCTTCCCGTTTGAGCCGATCACCAAGAGCGGTTTGGAAGGCCTCGAAAGCAAGCGAGCGCTTGTTTTGGAGCACTTGCTCGGTCAAATCCTTCTTCTGTTTTTGAAAATCATCTGGATTCGGTTCCTGCTTGCTCGCCACGCGGTAAACCACCCAGTTGCTACCCAGTTCCAATGGCCCACCGACCGCGCCGGGTTTCAGATTGAAGGCAGCGGCGAGCTGCTTGCCGCTGGCTACGCCGGGAATCGACCCGTTGCGGGCAAGCTCATCGCTGGTCTTAGCTTCCAAGCCGAGGGCCTTAGCTGCGACATCGAATTTCTCTCCCGCTTTGACGCGCTTACTCAACTCCTCCGCCTTGGTGCGCGCCTCTGCCGAGGCCTTCTGCTGCTTCAAGTCCGCGATTACCCTGTCGCGAGCCTCCTCCAAGGAACCCTGGTGGGCAGGAAGGATCTGCTTCACAGAAAGGACGGCGTACCCGCGATCAATGTGGAGCGGCAGGCTCAGTTCGCCCTGACGGAGCCGGAAAATCTCGTCTTTGACCTCCGAAGAATTCCCCAGTTCGAGGATAGGATCTCCCGCGCCGAGGGGGCGGGTCTCCCCCACGGAAAAGTGAAACTGCTTGGCTAAATCGTCGAGCGAAATCTTGTTGGATTGCCGGATAGCGGCGGAAAGCTTCTCGGCATCGTCGCTGGCCTGCTTGTCCGCCTGCGACAGCAAAAGAGGCGCGCGGATGGAATCCTTAACTTCTTCAAAGGATTTGGTATGCGCGGTCTCTTTTTCGAGCACCTTAATGATGTGGAAGCCGTACTGGGTTCTGACCAGATCGGAAATGCTGCCCTTCGGCAGGCTGAACGCGGCCTTTTCAAATTCGGCCACAGTCTGCTTCTCCACGATCCAACCGAGGTCACCGCCTTTGTCCTTCGTGCCGGGATCCTCGGAATACTTCTTGGCCAGATCTTCGAATTTCCCGCCCTTCTTGGCCTGTTTTAGAACATCTTCGGCCTTCTTTCGAATCTCTTCCACTTCAGCGTCTGTCTTACCGACGGTCATGAACAGGATGTGCTCGACGTGCACTCGGTTGGGCACCTGGTATTGCTGGATATTCTGCTGATATTGGAGTTTCAGCTGATCCTCGGAGATCTGGATGGTCTGCCGCAACTGGTTCACATCCACAATCAGGTAGCGCGCCACGCGCTTTTCCGGCACCTGGTACTTGGCCTTATTCTTCTCGAAAGCCGCCTTAATCTCCGATTCCTCCGGCGAGATCCTGGCCTGCAAATCCTCGGGCTTAATGAAGGCATAGTCGAGTTTCACCTTCTGATTGCGGTAGAAGAATTCTTCCTGCAGCTCGGCGGGGCCTACACTGATGCCGTCGGTCACGAGTTTCCGGAACTTCTCCTCAAGAAGTCCCTGGCGAATCAGTTCTTCGAAGACCGGCACGGTCATCTGAAAGCGGGCCTGGACCTGCGAAGCGTACTGGTCCATTCCCACCGGTGTGTCGCCGTTGAAGGCCGTTGGCAGGAACTGGTGGATGCGATCGGCAATTTCCTCGTTCGAAACGCGGATTCCCAGGCGCTTCGCTTCATATTCGATTTCTTTCTGGAGAATCATTTGCTGCAGGATTTGCTGGGCGTAAATGGATTCGAGGGCCGGGGGGATATTGTTCCGCTGCTTGATCTGGTTGAGCTGTTGGCGGACGTCCGCCAAGCTGATGTTCTGATCCCCGACCTTCGCGACCGTATCCGTGGAAGTCTCAGCGGACCCAGGTCCGGTAGGGACGAGATAGAGGAGCATGCTGCCCCCCAATATCAGGACCACGACGCCGAGGAGAATGCGGGTCAGGAACTTCTTGTTGTTTCTTGGCTCGCCGGCCATCCGATGAATCCCTCCAAGTCTCCGCGCAAACCTCAGATTATATAAGATTGACGCCATGCGCCTCAAATAGAATCGCGCCCTGGCGCACGGGAAACCGCGCGTGGAGGTTGAACATCGAAAGCGAGAGATGAGTTTTCTACTGCCAATTCGAACGAGCACCGCGCTAGCGCTTTTCGTCTCGCTTGGGGTTCCCACCACGTCAAGGGACAAAGCGGATCGGCAAGGAACGGCGCGGGCGGGCGAGGAACAACTGGCTGCCGCGGGGCCCACGTTTTACCGGGATGTCCTGCCGATTCTTCAAGAGCATTGCCAGGTGTGCCACCGCGAGGGCGGGATTGCGCCGCTGCCGTTTGAAACCTATGAACAAACGCGCCGCTACGCGGCTGCAATTCGAATCGCGACGCAGGAAAAAACCATGCCGCCGTGGTTCGCTGACCCTTGGATTGGCCACTTTTCGAATGACCCGTCGCTGACTCCGCAACAGATCGCTACGCTTGCCGCTTGGGCCGTGGCCAAAGCCCCGGCCGGTGATCCTAGAGACGCTCCGGCCCCGCGGCGCTGGGCGAAGAGTTGGACGATTCCGAAACCGGATGTGGTTTTGAAGATGCCGGAAGGCGTTTCGCTTCCCGCGGCCGGAGACGTGGAGTACACCTACGAAATTGTCCCGGCGCATTTCACCGGAGATCGCTGGGTGCAGTCGGCGGAAGTCCTTCCGGAGCTTCGCGCGAACGTTCATCACGCGGTTGTTTACGTTCGGCCACCGGATTCGAATTGGCTGCGTCACGCGCCCGTGGGGAAGCCGTTTACGGCATCGACGCTCACCGATCCAGAGGACCGGCGCGGCGCGCATTGGACGGACAGCGACGTTCTGCTTGTTTACGCGCCAGGGAGCTCGCCGGATTCCTGGGCGGCGACAATGGCGAAGTTCATCCCTGCCGGGTCCGACCTTGTTTTGCAAATGCACTACACGACGAACGGGCGTGCGGCCTTCGACCGAACCGCCATCGGACTTGTTTTTTTGAAAGAGCCGCCGGCTCAGCGAGTGCTCACGCTGCAACTCACCAACGACCATTTCGTGATTCCCCCTGGCGCGCCAAATTATCGCGTGGAGGCACGCGGTACTTTGCCGAACGGCGCCACGCTGCTCAGTTTTTTTCCGCACATGCACCTGCGCGGCAAGCGCTTCGAATACAACATTCTGCACACGGAGAAACCCGCTGACGGCCAATTGGGCAGGCGAATCGAGCCGCTGCTTCGAGTGAACTATCACTTTCACTGGCAGATGAGCTACCGCCTGGCCGAACCGCGCTCCCTCAAAGCCGGGACCGAACTCCAGGCCGTCGCCTGGTACGACAATTCGCGCGGCAATCCGCACAACCCCGATCCCGATGCCGCGGTGCGCTGGGGTGAGCAAACCTACGACGAAATGATGGTCGGGTTCTTCGACGTGGCGGTGGTGGCAAATCAGGACAAGCGGAGCTATTTTATCCGTCATTGATCGGGAACCCTTGCAGGATTCAGGAGCCGCAATGGAAATCCACAGTGAACATGTGAGGCTAAGCGTAAACGACGGGACGCAGATGCGCGCCTGGGTGGCGCGGCCCAGCGAGGCGGGCGCTTGTCCGGGGTTGCTGGTTTTCCACGAAGCGTTTGGCGTGAACGCGCACATTCGCGACGTGACCGAGCGATTTGCGCGCGAGGGATTCCTGGCGATTGCGCCGGAGCTTTTTCATCGCACCGGTGAGGGCTTTGAAGGCCGGTATGACGATTTCCCGGGTACCATGCCGCACATGCGCGCCTTGAATGACGCGAGTATGGCCGCGGACCAGCGCGCCGCGCACGAGTGGCTGATTGCGAATGGCGCGGCAGACCTCCCCATCTCCGCAGTGGGCTACTGCATGGGAGGCCGGGCCGCATTTCTCGCGGCACTGACGTTGCCGCTGGCCGGCACCGTCTCGTATTACGGCGGCGGGATCGCACCCAACGCGAACAATCCGGGGTTGCTCGACCGGGTGAGCGCGCTGCGCTCTCCACTCCTGTTCTTCTGGGGCGGGCGCGACAGGCACATCACGCCGGAGCAGGTCCGCGCGGTGAGCGATGCGCTGCGAGCTGCCGGAAAGAACTTCGTAAACGTGGAAGTGTCCAACGCCGATCACGGGTTCTTCTGTGACGCGCGAGCGAGCTATAGCTCGGCAGCGGCAGCGCTAGCCTGGCCGCTGACGCTCGCATTTTTGCGCACGTACGGGGCGAAAATCGACAGGTGGAAGAAAACCGGGGAGCGGATGCAATCGGAGTAGTCTCGATTCGGCCATTCCATGGAAGCCACCTGCGGCGCTCAGGATACCCACCTGCTATTTGCAGTTTGACTACGCCAACGCACGCAGTTTGGCCGCTTACAATCTGCTGTGCTACATTGCAAATTTGGCGCAATTGGCGCGCGAATACTCGTGACCACACAGGCACCCGTCGATCCCAACCGGCCCGCGACCCCGCCGAAAATCCGGCGTGTTGAGGTGTATTGGCACACCGTCACGTACAAGACGGTAGCGATTTACGCGCTCCTTGGCGCAGTGATCATCATCGCTTCGCTCTATCTCATCGTTCCCGGCGTGTTTACCTCCATTACTGATCGCGTTTCTAAAGCCGTGGGGAATGTTGACGCGGGGAGCGTGAGCAACCCCCAGACTCAGGCGAAATTCGTCAATCTCGACGGTCGGGTGCAGGTGAAGAAGGTCAATTCGGTGCAATGGGCAAACGCGGACTATCGCACTTCGCTCGACAAGGGCGATCTCATCCAGACCAGTTCGGAGGGCGCGGCGCGTATCATGTTTGCTGACGGCACGACATACACCGTGAAGTCCGATACGCTGGTTACGGTGGAAGAGAATTCGATGGGCAACAACAAGCCCACGAGCGTGGCCATGCGTATCAACGTCGGCGCGGTAGACATGGGGACGCCGACTTGGTCTTCGCCGAACTCGAAAGCAGCGGTGAGCGCGGAAGACTCGACGTTTCAGTTGCGGCCCAATAGCCGGGCCAGCGTGAAAAACGATCCCGCTTCTAAGGAAACCGACATCGTGGTTTCCAGCGGCAGCGCGCAAGTGCAACATGGGCTGGAGAAGATCGAGGTCCAGCAATGGGAGAAAGCGACCATCCCGTCCGGCGGGACAATTCAGAAAACGACAGTCCTGGCCCCCCCGGATCTGATCCTGCCGAGAAACCTGGAGCCCATCACCGCAGAATTTCCAAAGGCCGCCACCTTGCATTTTGAATGGAAGCCAGTGGCCGACGCGGTCTCCTATTCGCTGCGCGTCAGCACCACCGCGATGTTCACCAAGATCGCGGCTGAGAAGCGCGGCGCGACGGGAACGAGCGCGGAATTGACGGGACTCGACGCCGGCGACTATTTTTGGAACGTCATCGCCACCGATGCGAAGAAACAGACCAGCGAAGTCAGCGAGACCTTCAAATTCACTCTGGTAGCCCAGGGCAAGGCCCAGGAGATGATGCTGGAGATCGACGGGACACAGCTTCATGGACGCGTCGCTGAGATCATCGGGCGAACCGAGCCGGGCGCGGCCCTCATCATCAACGGCCAGCCGGTGCCGAACATCGCGCGGGACGGCGGCTTCCGGCATTTCACCGTGCCGCTCGAGCCGGGGCAGCATACGATTGTTATTATTGGACAGAACCGCCGGGGAGGGACGGCGCAGAAGCAAATATCTATCGTTGTTCCGAAATAGGCGAATCACAGCCGGGAGCGAGGCGCTGCTTTGCGCCGAGCGCGGCGTCCGGAGACAATGAGTAGGTGGACTGCTGCGCAGTCGCAGAAGGAATTGCCGGGCGGGCAGCGGAGAAGAGTTCTCCGCAGGGGGCGGAGAGATGAACAAGAACGGATACAATTTGCGGTCGGTCTTCAGCCTGTTTTCATCCGACCTGGCCATCGATCTGGGGACCGCGAACACGCTGGTGTTCTCCGCCGGCAAGGGGAT
>WNFO01002574.1_pt1 | contig 15011 bp, 11 predicted proteins | sample 5400251 | NCBI WGS metagenome assembly WNFO01 (sample SAMN13153354, study PRJNA577476) | soil metagenome | isolation source: 100 cm saprolite under Madrone tree | place: USA:California | collected 2016-06-14 | reverse complement strand
GCGATGGTAGATCTGCCGAAGACGGCGGACTGCGTGGTCATCGGCGGCGGTGTTCACGGCGTTAGCCTCGCCTACCATCTCGCGCGCAAGAAGGCCGGCCGCATCCTTCTGATCGAGAAGAAGTTCATCGCCTCCGGCCCGACGGGCCGCTCGACCGCGTTGGTGCGCCGCTTCTACGCGATGGATTTCTTCACGCGCACCGCCAGCGCGGCGGCCGAGATGTTCCGCCACTGGAAGGACGTCGTCGGCGGCGACGGGGATCCTGGTTTCCAGCAGGTCGGCATGCTGGCGCTCGCCGGCCCCGACAAGGCGCCGCACCTTCGGCACAACGCCCTCCAGGCGCAGAAGGTGGGCGCGCGCGTCACGCTCATCTCACCGGCCGACGTGAAGGCGTTGGTGCCGGCCGCCAACGTCGACGACATCGCCCTCGCGTCCTATGAATCAGAGTCCGGCTACGCCGACCCATCCTCGACGGCGAACGCGCTGGCCAACCGCGCCCGCGATCTCGGGGCGACCATCGTCCAGTACCGGCACGTCGATTCGATCCGCACCGCCGGCGACAAGGTCGTGGGAGTCCGATCGGAGGGCGTGGACATCGACGCCCCGGTCGTCGTCAACTGCGCTGGGCTCTGGGCGGATCGGCTCCTGCGGCCGCTCGGCATCGAAGTGTCGATCAAGCCCGAGCGTCATCAGATGTGCTTCTTCCGCCGGCCGGCGGGCTTCGGAGTGCACCCGGCCGTAGCCGACAGCGTGCAGATGACCTACATGCGCCCCGAGCATGGCGATCTCACGATCCACGGCAAGCTCGTCTACGACGAGATCGTCGACCCGGACTCGTATAACGAAGGCGCCGACCCGGACCAGATCGTGAAGAACGCCGAGCTGATCGCCCATCGCTTCCCGGTGATGGAGCACGGCCTGGCGATGGGCGGCTACTCCGGCCTGTACGACGCGACGCCGGATCACCACCCGATACTCGGCCCGATCCCGGAATACGGCGGACTCTTCGTCGACTTCGGCTGGAGCGGCCACGGCTTCAAGCACTCGCCGCTGATGGGCGACATCATCTCGGACGTGATCCTGCACGGCCGCTCGAAGGACTACGACATCACGCCGTTCCGGTGGTCGCGCTTCCGCGAGAATGACCTGGTGCCGAGCGCCCGCTGGGCGGCTGAGCCGCACCCCAAGCACAGGTTATGAAGATGGGGTTATGAAGATGGGGGGCCCCGAAATGGCCCCCCATACCCCCCGACGCTGGCTCGCCCCGGCTGCGCCGGGGCGCTCGTCCGTCCGGCCGTCTAAACCCGTCGCCCGTGCCTCATGAGCGCTTGTTGTCGGCGAGCGCGGTCAACGCGTCGTGGATTCGCTGGTCGATCTCGATGCCCTCGCGCGTGAGACGCGCGCGCTCGCGATAGGCGCGTTCGCCGGGAATGCGGATCTCGTCGACGCCTTCCTGGCGCGGCGTCGCCTTGATCGCGGCGATCTCCGCGGCCAGCGCGCGCCGATAGTCTTCGAGCGGAACGAACAGATCGGGCTTGAACGCTATGAAGAGATATCCGGCCTTTTCCTGCTCGCCGTCCCAGCTACAGAGCACGCCGAGCGCGTGTGTCGCCAGCGCCAGCGCGAAGCCCTTGTAGCCGCCGAACGGGAGGATCGCGCCGTGCCGCGCGGCCTCGGCGTCCGTGGTCGGACGGCCGTGCTCGTCGATCGCCACGCCGTCCGGTAGTGGGATGCCGAGACGCTGACGGAACTGCAGATCCGTGCCCATGAATACGGAGGTACCCAGGTCGATCACGAGCGGGTCGCCCTGCATCGGGAAGCCGAAGGCGATCGGATTGGTGCCGAGCGCTGCCTTGGCGCCGCCCGGCGGAGCGACCAGCGCGGGCGCGGCCACCGTGTGGATCCCGATCAAGCCCGCTCGCGCCGCCATCTCGACGTAGTAGGCGCTGCGGCCACTCATCCAGATGTTGTTGACGGCGACGAGCGCGAAGCCATGCCGCTCCGCCCGCTCGATCACGGCGCGCGTCGCGTAGTACATCCCGAGCATGCCGCTCTGGTTGCCGCCGTCGAAGAGCACCGACACGCTGGTCTCCTTGAGCACGCGCATCGGGCCGCGCGCAGCCCTGAAGCGCGGGTGCTCAGCGACGTTGAGCAGCTTGGGCAGGCCGGAATACTCGTAGCCGCAGAGAGCCGCGTCGATCACGTGGTCGGCGAGGATGCGAGCTTCTTCGGAGTCATACCCGATCCCGCGCATGGCGCGCTCGGACAGCGCGCGGGCCTCGGCGAGGCTCAGGTGGACGCGTGCGGTGGAATCAGTCGTCATGCTGCCTCCTCGCCGAACAGGATATATTCAGGCCACCATGAAAACCCAGGACAGCCGAGCTCCTCTCACCGGTATCCGTGTCATCGAGCTGGCCGACGAGCAGGCGGAGTACTGCGGGTTGACCCTCGCGGGTCTGGGCGCAGACGTCATCAAGGTGGAGCCGCCTGGCGGTAACCCCACACGCGCCATCGGGCCCTTCTACCAGGACCGCGAGGATCGCGAGCGCTCGCTGTTCTTCTGGCAGTACAACCGCGGCAAGCGCTCGATCGTGCTCGACCTGCACCGGACGGAAGACCGAGATCGCCTTCGCTCGCTGATCGCCACCGCCGACGTGCTCCTGGAGTCGACGCCGAGAGGTGAGCTCGACGGGCTCGGACTGTCCGCGACCACGCTGAGGCAGCAGTATCCCACCCTGATCGTCGCGAGGGTGTCCCCGTTCGGTGACCACGGCCCGTGGGCCGACTTCAAAGGCTCGGACCTGGTGCACCTGGCACTCGGCGGCGTGATGATGAATTGCGGCTACGATCCCGCCCCGGGCGGGAAGTACGATCTGCCGCCGATCGCCCCTCAGATGTGGCACGCCTTCCACATCGCCGGGGAGCAGCTCGCTTTGACCATCATCGCGGCGCTGCTCTTTCGCTGGCGGACGGGGCAGGGACAGCATCTTTCGTGCGCGATCCACGAAGCGGTGGCGAAGTCGACCGAGGTCGATCTGATGACGTGGGTGATGCGGCGCGCGCTCGTGCTGCGCCAGACCTGCCGCCACGCGCGTGAGAACATCACGCCGCATCCGTCCATCGTGCACACGAAGGACGGCCGCTGGGTAATGGCGAATCTCGGGACGCGGCCGGGTGAGACCGCGCAGCTCGTTGCCTTGCTCGAGAAGTACGGCATGGACGCCGGTCTCGACGCCGAGAAGGCCGCGTTGCCGACGAGCGGACGTTTCGTTCCGGGCACGGGCCCGAGCACGGAGAAGCGCGACCACGCCATGGAGGCCGTGCAGCGCTTCGTGCGGGCGTTCACCTACGAGAACGTGCCGTGGCGCGAAGCTCAGGAGGCCGGCATGCTCTGGGCACCGCTGCGGAAGCCGCACGAGAACGCGATGGATCCGCACTGGCTCGCGCGGCAGAGCTGCACGGACGTCGAGCATCCGGAGCTCGGCCGCTCGTTCCGGTACGCGACGAGCAAATGGCTCGCGACGGGCACGTCGTGGTCGGTCGGCCGGCGCGCGCCACTCCTGAACGAGGACGCGAAGACCGTGGTCCTGCCGCGTGAGCGCGACCTGCCGGCGATCGACGCCTCGGCGCGGGCGCCGGTCAACGAGGGGCTCTCGCCGCGCGGCAAGCCGTTTCCGCTGAACAACATCCGGATCCTGGACTTCACGTGGTTCCTGGCCTCGGCCGGTGGCACGCGATTCCTGGCCGCCTTCGGCGCCGAGAGCATCAAGGTGGAGCTGAAGAGCCACCCCGACACACGCATGGCCGCGATGGCGCCTGTGGGAGGTCGACCCGCTCGCGATGCGGCGACGGGGCCGTTGCGCGGCGTGACCGATCCGGATATGGGCGGGCAGTTCAACAACAAGAATCCGGGCAAGCGGGGGATCTCGCTCAACGTCCGGCACCCGAAAGGGCTGGAGATCGCGCGACGTCTGGTGGCGATGTCAGACGTCGTCGCGGAGGGCTTCTCGCCGGGTGTCCTCGACAGCTGGGGACTGGGCTACGACGCCCTGCGCGCGATCAAGCCGGACATCATCTACGTTCAGCAATCGGGCATGGGCGCGAAGGGCACGTACGGCCGCTTTCGCACCGTGGGGCCGATCGCGAACTCGTTCTCCGGTCTGTCGGAGATGTCGGGGTTGCCCGAGCCGGCGATGCCGGCGGGGTGGGGTTACTCCTATCTCGATTGGATGGGTGCGTACAGCTTCGCCCTCGCGATACTCACCGCGCTCTTCCATCGAGCCCGGACAGGTGAAGGGCAGTGGGTCGACGCCTCGCAGTCCGAGGTCGGGCTCATGATCAGCGGCACGACCATCCTGGACTGGTCGGCCAACGGCCGCGTCTGGTCACGCTACGGTAATCGCTCGCCGTACAAGCCGGCGGCGCCGCACAACGTCTACCCGTGCGCCGGGAACGATCGCTGGCTCACCATCGCGTGCTTCAAGGACGCGGAGTGGCGCTCGCTGACCCAGGTCGCGGGACACCCGGAGTGGGCGAACGACGGTCGCTTCAAGGATCTCGCGGCGCGGCTGGTGCACCGGGATGCTCTCGATGCGCTCGTCGGTGGCTGGACGAAATCGCGCGATGCCTACGAGACGATGTTCGCCCTGCAGCGCGCCGGCGTGCCGGCCGGCGTGTGTCAGACCGCGGCGGATCGCTGCGACAACGACCCGCAGCTGGCGGCGCTCTCGTGGTTGACCGAGGTGACCGGCACGAAGATCGGTCGCTGGCCGCTCGCCGAGGTGCCGGTCAAGATGAGCGAGAGCCCGGCCTACATCGGCGGGCGCATCGACCGCGGCGCGCCGTGCTACGGCGAGGACAACAACTACGTGTACGGCGAGCTGCTCGGGATGTCCTCGCAGGAGATCAAGGCGCTCGCCGACGAGGGCGTGATCTGAGACGCGAGGAACTGGAGGGGGCAGTCCTTCACCGCGCCAGTGAGCCGCCATTCGAGCGACTTGTCGCCCGCGCGCCACCGGTCGGCGGCCACGCCCGTCCAGTAGAGGTTCATGTTGATGCCCAGCGCGGTGGCGTGCGCGTGGTAGGCCAGGCGACGCTGCTCCTGCATCACCTGGGCGAAGGTGAGGCCGCCGCCGCCAAGCTCGCGCGGCACCGCGCAGGCGAGGTAGCCCGCCTGTTTCATCTCGGCGAAGTCATCGTTGAAGAACAGGTTCTCGCGGTCGTAGCCCGGCGCCCGCTCCGCGAAGCGCTTCAGCATTGCATCGGAAAGGGTGCTCTTCCTGGTGGTGACGGCCATGTCGTCCTCCTCTTTGGGTGCGCTGCCCGTCGTTGACTGGCCGGCGTATGCGCAACCTCCGTGCCGAACGACCAGGCGCGTGATACGGCCACTTTTTGCGGTGTTCGGCGGCCCGGGCGCAATCCAAGGTGGCGCCCTCGCCGGACGCGCCGGGCGCCAAGTGCTCGCCGTTTCGGGAGGAGACGCGCCGTAAGCTCAGATGACGGAGCGCGACGTCGACGTGCAAGCAGGGTTGTCGGGCTTTTCGCCCGACACGAGCGAACGCGAGGTCTCAGTAAGGCTCGTTGACGAAGATGAAGGTGGTGCCCTGCACGATCGGAGCGCTCGCGCCGACGAACGAGACGTTGACGTCCTTGACCTGACGTTCCCCGGCCCGTCCTGAAGCTTGCAGCGCGCCCTCGATGATGTGCCAGAGGCCGTGGATGCGTCCGGTGCCGAGGCTGCCGCCGAAGGTGTTCAGTGGAAGCTCGCCGTCGAGCTCCATGCGTCCGTCCTGGATGAAGTCGAGGGCTTCGCCCTCCTTGCAGAATCCGTAGGACTCGAGGCCGTAGATGACCGAGGCCGAGAAGCCGTCGTAGATCTGCGCCACGTCGACGTCCTTCGGCGAGAAGCCCGAACGCTCCCAGGTGAGGCTCGACGAGCTGCGGCCGCCCTCCATGTAGCTGCTGAGACTGCCGATGCGTCCGGCCACCTCGAACGCGAGCCGCTGGCCGTAGCCGGCGATGTACGCGGGGCTCGGCCGCAGGTCGCGCGCCCGACCGGCGGTCGTGAGGACGATGGCGACGGCTCCCTGCACGGGGATGTCGCAGTCGTAGAGACAGAACGGGTACGCGACCATCCGAGAGTTCAGATAGTCCTCGCGCGTGAGCGGCTGTCCGCAGAAGTACGCGTGCGGGTTCTTGTGCGAGTGCCGCCGCTGAGTCACCGCGAGCGTCGCCATCTTCTCGCGGCTCTGATTGTGCCGCTCCAGCCAGCGTGTGTAGGCGACGGCCATGCCCTGGCCGGGCCCGCCGAACCCGTACGGCGCGGTGAACTGCGCCGCGCCCTGCGCGTACGTGCCCGGCAGGTTCTGGTAGGTGCCCTTGGGGTTGTGCATCGCCCGCCAGACCACCGCGTATGTGCAGACCCCGGCGAGCAGCGCGTTGACGGCTTGCTGGACGGCGCCACCGATATTCACGGTCTCCACCTGAACGTGCCAGGCGAGGTTCGGGAGCTTCAGCATCGCCATCATGCAGTTGACGGACACGACGGTGACACCGTCGACCATCGCGTGGCCCGTCGCCGGCAGCTCCGGATAGGTCGCCAGCCCATCGATGTCCGACATGGCGAGGCCGGAGTCTTCCACGGCGCCACGGACCGCCTCGAGCGCATGCGCGGCCAGCGGGATCTCGGCCGAGCGCGTCACCTTGGAAAATCCCACGCCGCTGACCGCGACCTTGCACCGGTGCTCCCACATGCGGTGGATCTCCTCGCGTCTACTTCGTTTCGCGCGCCAGCCGGAACTGGGGCAGGGTGATGTCGTCGTTGAGCGGCTCGAAGACCACCTCGACGCGACGCCCCACCTTCGCCTCGGTGTAGGGAGCGTCCAGCAGATTCGCAGCCAGCAGCGCTCCGGGCGCATCGTCGAGCTCGACGATGATGCTGGCGTAGGGAATCGCCGCGGCGAATCGCCGATCGCCCGCGTGGTACATGATGGTGTACGAATAGATCGCGCCCTTGCCGTTGACGGGCTCGAACGCCAGGTCGATCGCCATGCAGCGCACACAGGTGGCATAGGGCGGATGCTGGAAGTGCTTGCACGCCTGGCAGCGCTGCAGCGCCAGCACGCCGCGCTTGGCCGATTCCCAGAAGGGTTTCGTCCACTCGTTCGGGACGGGAATGGGCCTGGTCACCTTGCTCCAATCGCTCATCGTCATGGCCTCGCCGCGAGCAAGGATGTTGGCCTCGCGCAGCCATGTCAAGAGGCTCCGCGAGCCATCCACATGTTCACGGCTGTCCACATTGTGAAAATGTGACGGACCGGCGCGGGCTGCGCCCGGCCCTGGCCGTGACCTTCGCGATTCTCGCGGCGTCTGCGGGCGCTCGACGCTGATTGTCACGGAATCAGTGGTCTGCCGCAGCCATCACGAGCGCAAAGGCGCTCAGGACGCGGTCGAACGCGTTGTTGACGTCCACGCGCATCGCCCTCCACAGTCAGCGCGATACACGAAACCATTCCTGAGGGGGCGCAAGATGCCGGATCAGACCACCGAGGGACGGTTACGTCGGGAGCTCCATCTGATTCTCGGCCGCCTCGAGCAGCAAGATCGCGCGGCCCTGATCGAGGCGCGCTCGGAGGGTGCTCGGCTGGTCGGAGACATGTTCGCGGATGCTCAAGTCGTCGCGTCGCGGAATCTCGACGCGCTGAGCTATGAGCGCCTGTCCCGTCGTGCCAGGGCGCTGGCGGACGCGCTGGAGCGTGTGCGCGACGGGAGCTACGGGATCTGCGAAGAATGCGGCGGCACCATCCCCGAAGCCAGGCGGCGCGCCTTGCCGGACGTCACGACTTGCGTGCAATGCCAGGAGCGCGGCGAGAGCCTCCGTGTGCGACCGGAAGCCACCGAATCGATCTCACGTCGACCGCGCCTTCGACACAAGAGCGGCCGGCGTGATCCGGCGAAGACTTGATCCGTTAGGAGTGGTAGCGTAGCGGGACGATGGCTCCCGGGCTGCGCTCGCTGTTCTCGCCGATCCAGGTTGGCCGTCTCACGCTCAAGAACCGGATCTACTCCTCGGGCCACGCCGAGGCCATGGCCGAGGGCGGGCGGCCCGGTGAGCGGCTCCGGCGCTACCACGAGGCGAAGGCGCGAGGCGGCTGCGCGCTCACGATCTTCGGCGGCTCCTCGAGCGTTCACCCTTCGTCGCCGGCCGCCGCGTGGAAGCAGATCGCCAACCACGACGACTCCATCATCCCGGCGTATCGCGCGATCGCCGACGCCGTGCACGGTCACGGGTGTCTCGTCTTCACCCAGCTGACGCACCTGGGCCGCCGGGCGCAGGCCGACGGCGAGGAGGCGAACGTCCTGCTGGCGCCGTCGCAAATTCCCGAGCGGGTCCATCGCGACGTCCCGCACGAGCTGGAGGCCGAGCAGATCGCCGAGCTCGTGGGCGCCTTCGGCCAGGCGGTGCGCCGCTGCCGAGACGGCGGCCTCGACGGGGTCGAGATCTCGATGGCGCACAACCACCTGATCGATCAGTTCTGGTCGCCCCTCTTCAACCAGCGGCTCGACGACTACGGCGGGAGCCTCGAGAACCGGATGCGCTTCGGCCTCGAGGTGCTGCGCGAGATTCGGCGTCAGGTCGGGAATGACTTCGTCGTAGGCGCCCGTGTTTCCGGCGACGAATTCACGCGGGGTGGTCTCTCGGCGGCCGACATGGCCGAGATCGCGCGGCGTCTCGCCGCATCCGGGCTGATCGACTTCCTGTCGATCATCGGCGGCGGCGCTCACACGTATGAGCTCCAGGCGGCGGCCGTGCCGAACATGAGCTACGCTGCCGGCGTCTACGTGCCGCTGGCGGCCGCCATCAAGCAAGCCGCGCCCGGGATGCCGATCTTCCACGCGAGCCGCATCGTCGATCCGGTCCACGCCGACCGCACCGTGGCGGTGGGTCACATCGACGTCGTCGGCATGACGCGCGCGTTGATCGCCGACCCTGATCTCCCGCGCAAGGCGCGCGAGGGCCGACTCGACGACATCCGCACGTGCGTCGGGGCCAACGAGGGGTGCATCGATCGGATCTACCAGGGCAAGCCGGTGACGTGTATCCAGAACCCCGCTACCGGTCGCGAGGCCGAGCTCGCCGACGTCCGCGCGGCGACGACGCGCAAAATAGTCGTGGTGATTGGCGGCGGCGTCGCCGGGCTGGAGGCGGCACGAATGGCCGCCACGCGTGGCCATCGTGTCGTGCTCTTCGAGAAGGCGGCGGAGCTCGGAGGGCAGGTGTTGCTCGCCGCCCGCGCGCCTGCCCGCGCCGAGTACGCGGGCATCGTCCGGTTCCTCGTCACCCAGGTCGAGAAGCTCGCGGTCAAGATCCGGCTTGCCGTCGAGGCCACGCCGGCCGCGGTGCTCGCGGAGCACCCCGATGTCGTCATCGTCGCGACCGGGTCGCATCCCCACATCCCGCCGCTGCCGGGCTGCGACGGCAAGCATGTCGTGACGGCCCGTGACGTGCTCTCCGGCGAAGCGACGGCGGGCGCGAACGTGGTCGTCGTCGACGACGTGCACACGCAGGAGGCGCTCTCGACCGCCGAGCTGCTCCTCGAGCAAGGCAAGCGCGTCGAGGTGATCTCGCCGCTCTTCTACGTGGGCCAGGACATCGGGGTCACATCGATCGCGCCGCTGTACGCGCGCCTCTACACCCGGGGCGTCGTCCTCACTCCTGGCACCGAGCTCCGCGCCGTGGAGGGCTCGACCGTGATCGCCGCGAACGTCTATTCGGGCGTCGAGCGGCGTATCGAGCCCGTCGACACCGTGGTGCTGGCGGCCGGGAGCCGCTCGACGGACCACCTCTACCGCGCGCTGAAGGGCCAGGTCCCAGAGCTCTACGCCGTGGGTGACTGCATCGCTCCGCGCGGAGTCCACCAGGCGATTCTCGACGCCACGCGCGTGGCGCGGGCGATCTGACGGCGACCAGAGCGCTTATACTGCGGCCATCGCCGGAGCCTCGCCGAAAAAGCCGGTGATACGCTCCAGCCGGCCATCCGTAACCACCACGGCTCCATCGGGAGTCACGAGATCCCAGGCGAAGCGAAGCTGGTCGTGATGCGTGTCGACGCCGCTCCGTCTGCGGAAGCGATGGCCCGGGAACTTGGCTTGCACACCCGACACCATCTCGCCGAGAGCCGCGTGGCCCCGAGCCTCGAGCATCGGGTCGGCATAGTGGCCGTCGTTCGCCCAGGCGCGCTCGATGAGCTGGGCGCGGCGCTTCGGGTCGGTCTCGTTCCACATCGCCAGGTACGTGTCGACGATCGTTGTGGCGTCACCCATGTCGAACCTCCTCGGTTTGTGATGAGCTGCTACACACACCCTCACCGAGGCGTCGACGACCAGCAATTACGTGGGAGGTAACGCGATCAGGCCGTGATCGCGAGCTGGTGGCCGAAGATGTAGAGCGTCGGATGCATCTTGAAGCCCTGGACGCGCTTGTCGTGGAACGTGAAGATCGCGCGCCACACCGGCTGCACGATCGGCCCATCGTCCTGAAGAATCTTCTCGAGCTGCACCATGAGCTCGCGGCGGGCCGTCACGTCGAGCGTCCCTTCCGCGACCGTGAGGATCCGGTCGAACTCCGGGTTCGAGTACTTCGACTCGTTCCACGGCACCCCCGTGCGGTAGGCGAGGGCCAGGCTCATCACGCCGAGCGGGCGATGGGCCCAGGTCGTGAAGCCGAACGGCACCTTGGTCCACACTTCCCAGTACTGCGTGGACGGCATCACGTTGATCTTGACGCGGATGCCGGCTTCCTTCCATTGCTCGACCATCGCCTGCACGGCCAGGAGCTCCCAGCCGGGCTGCGGGCGGGCGATGATCTCGGTGTCGATGCCGTTCGGATAACCGGCGTCGGCGAGGAGCTTCTTCGCCCTGGCCACGTCGCGCTGGAAGGCCGGCAGCTTCGCGTACTCGGGATGCACCGGGCTCACGTGATGGTGCTCGCCGACTTGCCCGAGACCCTTGTGCGCGAGCTGGAGGATCGTGTTGGAGTCGATCGCGTAGCGCAGCGCCTGGCGCACGCGCTTGTCGTCGAACGGTTTGATCGGCTGCACGCGGGCCGTCGCGGTGTAGGCCGTGGTGACCTGGTACATCTGCACGTGGGAAAGCTTCTGGAGCGCGTCGAGCTGCGTGATGTCGGCGCCGTAGAGCCCGTCGACCTGCTTGGAGGCGAGCGCGGCGACCGCCGCCGCCGGATCGTCACCGAGGTCGATGAACTGGATCTCGTCGAGATTGGGGCCGCCGCCCCAGTAGGGCTCCTTGCGCGCCTTGAGGACCTGGCGGCGTCCGACCTCGGCCTCGACGAGCGTGAAGGCGCCGGTGCCGTTGGAACCGACCTTGAATTCGCCGTTCTCGGCCGGATCGAGGATCAGCAGCGGATAGTGGAAGAGCTGCTCGGGCACCGCGAGCTGAGCCGACTTGCCGTTGAGCTTCACCGTGAAGGTGTCGACCTTCTGGATGGCGTTGGCGTCCCAGAGCTTCGTCGACTTCTTGGCGTTGCCCTTGTCGTCCTTCTCGCCGGTCTCGTACTCTTCGAGCAAGAAGCCCTTCATCAGGCCGAGCACGGACGAGCCGGTCTTCGGATCGAGGACGCGCTTGAGGTTCCAGACGACGTCGTCGGCCGTGAACTGCCGGCCGTTGTGCCACTTGACGTTGCGGCGAAGCCGCAGGGTCCACGTCTTCAGATCGGAGCTCGCCTCCCACTTCTCGACGAGCGACGGGCGCGTGACGTTGTCGACCCCGGTCGTGGTGAGGTAGTCGAGCACCTGGCGCGCGGAGTTGGACGATTCGACCCAGCTGTAGGTGTGCGGGCTCTTGAGATCCTGGCACCGCATGCCGAGACGCAGCACGCCGCCCCGCGGCAGCCCCTGCGCCGCGGCCGGCGCCGCCATCGGCTCGCCGGTCACCTTGCGCACGAAGGCGTACGCGGCCGTCGCCGACATGCCGAGCAGCGCCGCGAAGCGCACGAACTCGCGCCGGTCGATCAGGTGATCGGCGAGCTGGCGCTTCAGGGTGGGGATGAGGACGTGCTCGTCAGCTTTGCGCATGGTCGGACCCTCCGTCGCCCCCGCCGGGCGGCGCCAGTGTCGGCGGGCGCCGGGGCCTTGTCAACCGTGGCGAGGACGGGAGTGCGCGCCGCAGGCCGTCGCGGGGCTGGGGCCCGCCGCCGAGGCGCGCCTGTGCATCGAGAATCTACGCGAGCCGGGTATAGCCGGCTGCTTCGGCCTGCCGCTGGCGGTCCAGCATCACGTCGAACGAGGCGGCCTCGGCGGGGACGAACCGCGCGATGAGCAGCTCGTCGAGCGTCGGCTTGAGGTCCGGCGCCGTGTGCGCCGCCAGGAGCGCCTCGGTCATCCGCGTGCGCGTCGGTGCGTCGACACCCGGCGAGGCCACCAGCGGCGCGCTCGGCGCTTCCACGGTCGTGGCGACGACGCGGACGCGCTTGGCCCGCTCGGCGCCGTGATGGCGCAGGAGATCGAGCCCGTAGGCGTCGACCGGCCCGACGTCGGCCCGGCCGTCCAGCACGGCGTCGATCACCGGGAGCTGGCGGTGCAGGGGGCCCACGACCTGGGAGTAGAGCGTCGGACGGTCGGGTCGCCGATAGCCCAGCAGGTGAAAGCGCGCCGCGTTGTATCCGGAGTGCGAGTGCTCGATCGAGTACGCGATGCGGCCGCCGAACGTGTCCTCCAGGGTGCGGTAGTCGCTGTCCGCGCGCACGACGAAGTCGGTGAAGTAAATAGGCCGTCCGTCGTAGCGCGTCGGCGACGGCACTGGCGCCGCCAGCAGGTGCGGCCGTTCGGCGCGCATCGCCCAGGGATAGCCGCACATGAAGACGCAGCCCAGGTCGTCGCGCGCCCAGAGCTCCTCGAGCGGGTAGGGATCGGCGAGCTCGAGCACCTTCAGTCCGCCGCCGGAGCGATCGGCCACCCACTCCAGCAGGCGGCGCCACGCCGCCGTGAGCGTCGGGGACCACGAGTACATCCGGGCGGAGGCGACCGGGATCATGCGACTTGGGACCGTAACGCCCGGGGCCGCGTTAGTCAACCGACGATCGCAGCGCGCGGCGGGCGGTCTACCGCGACAGACCGGCGGGCGCGACCTCTCGCAGCGGCTGCTCACGCAGAGCGAGCGGAACGTCCTCGCCGGTCTGCGCTTCGTCGGCGTGACGGGCGGCCGACTCCAGAACCGAGTCCGGCGTCCGGAAGAGCACCCCCACGCAAAACACCACGAGCGCGCCGATCATGGCCCACCAGGTGAACGAGACCTCGGGGATGCTCGCGGGATGCTGGAACGTTCCGTCGACCCCGAACAGGGGCGCCACCGTGTTGACGATCGCCATGTCGAGCTTGCCCACGACGACCGTCGCGACGAGCCCGGCGGAGATCGCGATCACGTTGCCGGTGTCGGAGCCGCGCCGCTCGGTGAACATGCCGATGAGGAACACGCCGAGCATGGGACCCAGAATAAAACCGGCGATGCCGAGGACGACGGGGATGATTCGCAGGTCCGGTTGGGTCACCTTGGCGTAGGCGAACGCGCCGGCGATCACGATCATGAGCACGGCGAAGAGCACCGTGAACCAGCGCGCGGCCTTGACGTAGTGCGTCTCGGGCTTGCCGCGAACCCATCGCAGGTACCAGTCGTTCGTCGCTCCGGTCGCCAGAGCATTGAGCGCCGCCGAGAACGAGCCCATGGCCGTCGCGAAGATGCCGGCCAGCACCAGACCGCGGATGCCGACCGGCATCACGTTGAGGATGTACGAGCCGAAGATGTCCGCGGTCGCGGCCGGCTGGTAGGTCGGATCCTTCTGGTAAAAGGCGAAGAGCAGGATGCCGATGAAGACGAAGGCCGCGGCGATCGGCAGGTCCATGAAGGCCGCGGTGATCAGGCTGCGGCGCGCCTTCTTGTGGGTCTCGGCGGTCAGCATTCGCTGCACCATGTCCTGATCGGTTCCGAAGGCGGCCATGTTGCCGAGCGTGGCGCCGATGAGCGCGGAGAAGAGCGTGTAGTCGCTCGCCAGGATCATCCTGACGTAGTCCCAGACGCCCATCGCCGTCAGATGATGACGCGCCTGCCACTGGGCGACGGAGCTCGCCTCGAACCCGTGCAGGAAGTAGCCTTCGTGCGTCGTCAGTTGCGGCACCGCTCGGATGACCTCGCCCAGACCTCCGACGTGATGGAGCAGGGTGGCGATCGCGATCAACGCTCCGCCGAACATCAGGCAGGCCTGGATCACGTCGGTCCAGATGACCGCCTTGATGCCGCCGACCGCCGTGTACAGACACGTGACGATCGTGAGCAGGATGATCGCGACCAGGTAGGGGCCGACCGTGGTGACCGCTTGCTGGCTGAAGTGCACCTGACCGCCCGCCGCGAACATGCGGTAGGCCAGCACCATCACGAGCGAGGGGATGAAGAGCCGCGTGCCCGACGCCAGGGTCCGCATGAACAGGAAGAGCGCCGAGACGTAGCCCTTGGAGCGTGGACCGAAGCGCACGCCCAGATAGTCGTAGACGGTGTAGACCTTGTAGATGAAATAGGGCTTGAGAAAGACGTGGCCGACGATGACGCGCCCGATGATGAGGCCCAGGACCAGCTGCACGTACGCGAAGCTCTTCTTGGTGTAGCCCTCGCCCGGCGCGCCGAGGAACGTCGCCGCGCTGGTTTCCGCGGCGATGATCGAGGCCATCACGGCCCACCACGGGACGCGCCGGCCTCCGAGCGCGAAGTCGTTCAGGCTCTTCTCGCGGCGCCCCATGTAGAGGCCGATGGCGATGATGGCGACGAAGTAGACGAGGATGATGACGCCGTCGACGAGGAGCCCGTCGATGCCCATGTCCCTAGCCTATCCCACGGGGTCCCTCCGGGAAGAGTTCCTCGGCGCGGCCGACGTCCGGGGAGGTCTAGCTGCGCGCGAAGTCGATGAAGCCTCGCTCGACGTCGGTGGAGACGAGCTCGACCTGCAC
>WNFO01010434.1_pt1 | contig 15023 bp, 10 predicted proteins | sample 5400251 | NCBI WGS metagenome assembly WNFO01 (sample SAMN13153354, study PRJNA577476) | soil metagenome | isolation source: 100 cm saprolite under Madrone tree | place: USA:California | collected 2016-06-14 | reverse complement strand
GTTTGCAGTTGCCCCGCAGTTCTAACTAGCTCAGAAGCATGGCCACTAAAACCCGTCGTTTTGTTTTTGATTGGTGGGTAGTCCAGAAGCGCATCGTCTACCTCATCATCCTTATCGTTGCTCTCTGCGGGCTGGCCGGCGGAGGCGCGCTTTACGTCTGGAAGTATGGCAATCCGCTCAGAAATGTGGGCACGGGCACAAAACTCCCCGCCGGCGCGCGCTTCATTTCGTTTGAGGGAGAGGTGCGAGTCATCCGCGCCGCAACCCGCGAGACCGTTTCGCCCGGCAGCGATACCGAACTCTATCCGGGTGACACGGTGCAAACGCTGGCGAGTGGCCGCGCGCGCGTTGGCATGGCCGACGGTTCCACCCTGGTCGTTCGTCCCAACAGCACCATCATCATCCGGGACAATGCCAGCGAAGATGATGGCAAGAAGACTAACGTCCATGTCGTCGTTGATAGCGGTCAGATGTACGTGCGCACTGAGCAGCAGCCCGAAGGCACAAACAATGTGGTGGAGACGCCGAAGACTAAAAATAAACTGGGCGAACAGACTGGCGCCAGCTTTGGCGTGAATCCTGAGGGCACGGAAGAGATTCGCGTCAACAACGGTGCGATCGAAACCACAAATCGATCGGGAGAGAAAACCACTCTACACGGTGGCGAGTATGTCTCAGTAAATCCATCGGGAACGATCTCGCGACCGCAGCGATTGCTGGACATCCCTGCGCCGTCCGAGCCGCGCGATCTTGAGCGCGTTTTCGTCGGTGACAACGGCGCAGCCAACATTTCTTTGAAATGGCAGCGGCCACAATCAGGCACCGCGTCGTTTTTTCGAGTTGAAGTCGCGACTTCTCCTTTCTTCGTGGCTGACGGCAAAGTAATCGAGCGCGATCAGCTTGCTTCAAGTGAATTCATCGCCAGCGATCTGCGGCCCGGCACTTATTTCTGGCGCGTGCGCGCCACTGCTTCGAGTGGTCAAACCAGCGACTGGAGCGACCCGAAAAAATTTATTATCGCGAACCGCGGCACGGGCTCACGCGTTGCAGTTTCAAATCTGACTGCTGAATTGCTGGGCGGTAATGTTTACCTGGTTCGCGGGCACTCGGAAGTCGGCAACACTATTCGCGCCGCTGGTCGCGACACGCTGGTAGCCACCGACGGTTCATTTCAATTGCAAATTACCGCCGCGCCGGGAACGCAGGAAATTGTAGTTGACGCGGAAGACCCGCGCGGCAACAGCAGTCAGTATCGTGTGTCGCTTTCGGCTCGCGGCGGACGCGGGCGCGGCTAATTGTTTTAGTTTTAGTTATGCCCAGACATGTCATTCTTCTAACTGATGCGCACGAAGCTCCAGCCTACGAGCTGATCGAAGCGCTGCGCCTGGCCGGCGTCCAGACACTGATCGAAGGTCTGCGCGAAGTGGAAGCCGAAGCTGCTCTGATTCGCCGGCGCGAAACTGAAAGCATGAGCGATCAACTTCAGAAAGCGCCCGTGGCAATTCTTTATGAAGTGTTTGCGGGCGCCGACATGGTTGAGCTTCATTCGGCCATCGATCATGCGAAAACTTTCTGGCCGGGAACACCGGTGATTGCTTGTCGCAGGCATTCGACCGGCTTTCATGGTTTCAGTGTCCGGGGTGTGGATGGCGCGACGCTCAAGCGGCTGGGCTTTCGCGCAATTGCCGACAAAGCGGCGCAATTGCCGGCAATTTTGCACGAAATCGAAGGGCACGGCGCCACTGGAGAATTAAGACTGCCGGAAACGGTGAGACCGGTAATGGATTCAGGACTGGCCTCCCTGCCCGCAAGAATGAAATCGGCGAGCTTGCGGGCGGCGTTTGATCTTGTCTCTTCGCTGCACTTCATCGGCGATCAGAGCGACGCTGCACAAGTGGCCCTCAGCGGATTGACGTCGTTGGTCCAGGCTGATCATTGGGCCATCTACCTGCTCGCCGATGAGAAAGGTCCCGAAGCAGCAACGTTGGAAGCCATTGCCACGCTCAAGCCGGCAGACAAATCTGATGAACTGCGTGATGACTGGCGCGAGGTGTTGCTTGCCGGAGAAGAGGTGCGCACAGGCATTGAATCCAAAGCAGCGAAACTCGCCGGCGCCGGGATGGGCGCGATGAGAAAAAAAGAGCATGGCGAATACGTGGTTGCGGTTCCGCTGATTTGTGGCGAACGGATTCTGGGCGTACTCGAAGGCAAACGCGAGAGACGCTCCTTTAAGAAATCCGAGCTTGCTCTGCTTGATGCTCTTTCGTTGCCGATCGCGTCAGCGCTGGCAAACGCGGTGCGCATAGGCGAGGCAGAACGGCTTTCGCAAACCGACGATCTAACTAAACTTCACAACGCTCGTTACCTGCGCCAGTTTCTTTTGAACGAGATTCGCCGCGCCCGGCGTTATGGTTCCAATGTTTGCGCTTTATTTCTGGACCTTGATGACTTTAAACGCGTCAACGATGCGCACGGACATCTCGCCGGTTCGCATGTGCTGATGGAAATGGCGGGCGTGATTCTTTCATCGATACGCGACACAGATGCGGTGGCTCGTTATGGCGGGGATGAGTTTGTAGTCGTGCTGCCTGATACGGGAATCGAACTCGCCGGCACGGTGGCCGAGCGCATCCGGGAAAAAATCGCGAAGCATTTTTTCAATGCCGGCAGGAATTTGAAACTGTCGTTAACAGCTAGTTTTGGCGTCGCTGCTTTTCCCGAGCATGCCTCGTCACCGCAACAGTTGATCTCGTGCGCCGATACCGCCATGTATGAAGCGAAAGCGGCGAACAAGAACTGCGTGCGCTTTTCGCCGCTGCTCCGAGCGCCAGACGAGAAGCTGCCGAACGAGGTCAACGTGCAGACTATTCTGGACGCTGACGAAGGAAAAGCCTTTTCTTGATAGCGCAAAGATCGAAGTTCAGGTATCTTTGATAGTTCGGAGTTGGTTTAAGGTTTCCGAGGTAAGTTGTAAGTGGTAAATGGTGTTTGGGCGCCCGGAGTTTCAGCCCACTTCCCCGAAGCCGTCAGGTCAGTTGCTATTGCCGCTCACAACTTTGCGAGTTGCCGCCCGCCGAAGTTTTCTGTTTCATAACACTGGAAGTGAACAATTTAAATGGCTCTTAAATCGATTTTTAGTCTGTTTTCCAGCGATTTAGCAATTGATCTGGGAACGGCCAACACACTGGTCTATGCCAAAGGTCGAGGCATCGTCGTTTCCGAACCCTCGATCGTGGCGATCAATAAGGTCACTAACCAGGTCGAAGCCGTCGGCCGCGACGCCAAAGACATGCTCGGCCGCACGCCAGGCAACATCGTTGCGATTCGTCCGATGAAGGACGGCGTCATTGCAAACTTTGAAGTAACTGAAAAGATGCTGCAGCACTTCATCCGCAAGGCTCACAACGGCAAGACGTGGGTCAGCCCCCGAGTCGTAATCGGCATACCATCAGAAATCACTCAGGTTGAGCGGCGCGCCGTAGAAGATTCAGCTTATCGCGCCAAGGCTTCGGAAGTTTACCTGGTTGAAGAAGCGATGGCCGCAGCCATCGGCGCCGGGCTGCCGATTACCGAACCGCACGGCAACATGGTGGTGGACATCGGCGGCGGCACAACCGACATCGCGGTCATTAGTTTGAGCGGCATCGTTTACTCGCGCGCAGTGCGCGTGGCCGGTAACGAGATGGACGAAGCAATCATCTCCTACATCAAACGAAAATATAATTTGCTTGCTGACCGGCGGTGGCGCGTTGTTGAAAAATTTAGACAAACGTCTCTCGATTGAAACCGGCTTGCCGGTGTCGCTCGCTGACGATCCGCTGGCGTCAGTAGTGTTGGGTACCGGCAAAATGCTTTCCGACTTTGACCTGCTCAAACGGGTGAAGTGGGAAAATACATTGACTAGCGGCATGTAGAAAAATGGTAAATGGTGAATAGTAAGTAGAAAAAGCTGTTCCCCAATTTCCACGACCATTTACCATTTACGATTTACCATTTACCTCCTCAATGGCCGCCACTCGCACACAAAGAGAAATTCGCCAGAAGGCGCCGCTGTGGCTGGTGATGCTGCTGCTCACCAATCTGGTGATCATGGCGGTCGATGCGCGCGACAACACCACCAAGCAGCGGATGTTTCGAGTTTGGATTCAGGCCGCGGCTTCGCCAGTCCAGGGCGTTTCATCGCGAGTCAGTGGCGCGGGCAGTGGCTTTCTTCGGGAGATCATTAACTTCCGCAGTGCTGCGGCCGAAAATGCTCAATTAAGGGAAAAACTTTTTGCCACTGAGTTACAACTGCAAAATGCGCGACAAGCGGCGGGAGAAAACGAACGCCTCCAGGGTCTCCTCAATCTCAAACAACAAACCGGATACGATCAGGTAGCAGCGCATGTTATCGCGCGCGACTCCTCGATCTGGTTCAATACTGTGACACTCGATCGCGGCAGCTCTTCCGCAGTGGCACTGAACATGCCGGTGGTAACCGCGGGCGGAATCGTCGGACGTGTGATTGCTGTTAGTCCCTGGACGGCACAAGTGATGATGGTCACGGATGAAAAAGCTGCGGCCGGCGCAATCGTCGGACAACTCGGCGGTTCTGGCGCGCTGGGTTCAGTTCGCGGCATGGGCGAGAACGGACTAATAGAAATGCGGTACGTTTCCGGATTACAGAAAGTAGAAGTTGGCGACTCGATACTCACGACCGGCCAGGATGGAATTTATCCTCCGGGCCTCAGTGTCGGAGAAGTTGTCGACCTCAAACGTGGCACTGCCACGCAACCACACCAGATCTTCATCAGGCCCGGTGCAAACCTGGACCACCTGAAAGAAGTGGCGGTTTTGCTTTATCATGCGCCACAGCGGCCTGCACCCGAACAGACCCTGCCAAACGTAGAGAAGACTAAGAAGCAGTAAGTCATTGCCGATTTCCAATTTCCGATTGCCAAATTTTCATCTGCAAGCCGTTAAACTACCGCGGAGTGCTGGTTGGAAAAACCTTTAAATCGGCAATCGGCAATTGGAAATCTAAAATCGCCCATGCCTCAACTTAAGATCGCGGGTGTTCTCGCGCTGGCAATAATTTTACAATTGTCTTTGCGGGCGGTTTGGCCGCCACTTTCATATATTGACTTTCCCCTGATGGTAGTTGTTTATATCGCTTTACAGCGCCATGCCTGGCAGGCGCTCATTGTGGGAACAATTGCCGGGCTCGCGGTTGATGCTGCCGGCGGCGGGCTCTTGGGCGCAGGCGGCTTTTCCAAGACCTTGATTGCCTACGTGATTTATTTTGCCGCAACTCGCGTCAACCTTGAAAACACGCTGCTGCGAATTCCAGTGCTGGCTGCCGCGACGGTGCTCGACTCGGCAGTTTATGTTTTCTGGCACCGTTCGCTTGGATACGCGCCAAGTGTTCCGTTCGTCCAAACCGTGTCGTATCGATTGATTGCCACCACCGTGATGGGAACCTTATCGCTTTATCTGTTGGACTCGCTTTTTACCGAAGGCGGTCGTCAACGTCGCGCCTTCGCTTCGCGTCGCAAAGGCGCGCGACGAGTGACCGGGTCACTCGGTAGAAGATGAAATGAAGTTCGAAGACTCTTCACAAAACCTGCGCGGCCGCATTTGGCTGGTGCAAATCTGCGTCGTGCTATTGCTGGCGTTGCTCGGCGTCAGGCTCTACTACCTGCAACTGGTGCGCGGTCAGTATTACGCTGAGATCGCGCAAAACCAGCGCATCCGGTTGCTTCCGATTCCAGCTCAACGCGGGGTGATATTCGATCGCGAGGGACATCCGCTGGTCGACTCTCGTCCTATTTATAGCGTCATCCTTTCTCGCGAAGATTTGCGCGGCCGCAATCCAATGACGCTGGTGGCGCCGCTTGCCGATGCGCTCTTCATTGATGGCGATATTCTGCGCGACCGCTTTGAACAAATCGCCTCCCAACCAGCCTTTGAATCAATTCTCGTGAAGCAGGATGCGACTCAGGGAGACATTGCCTGGGTCGAAGCGCACGAGCTCGAGTTTCCGGAACTGCGTGTCGAGCAACAGCCGCAACGTCGTTACCCGCCAAACGGATTGTTGGCCCATGTGCTCGGTTACGTGGGTGAAGTCAGTCCGGAACAGTTGAAGCAGAACAGCTACAAAGACAAGGGGCTCAGGCCCGGCGATCTGATCGGCCAAAGTGGGCTGGAACAAACTTACGACGACTACCTGCGCGGCAAGGACGGCTATCGAAAGGTAATCGTCGATAGTCGCGGGCGCATCCAGGATGAGATCGAAACGGTCGCGCCGCAGCCGGGCCAGGATTTAGTTACGACTATCGATTTGGATTTACAACAGGTTGCTGAAGAACAACTGCGCACCTCGTCCACCAACCGCGGCGTGATCGTCGCCCTGGATCCCAACAACGGCGAGATTCTGGCGCTTGCTTCTGCGCCCACGTTTGATCCAAACCTCTTTTCGGAACGCATCGGGACGAAAGAAGGCCGCGCCGAGTATGCCGCGTTGCTTAACGACCCCGACAAACCGCTCATCAATCGTGCGGTGCAAAGCCGTTATCCGCCAGGCTCGACCTGGAAAGTGCCGATGGCTATCGCCGGATTGCAAGAGGGCGCGATCACGCGGCAATAAGTTCACCCGCTGCATGGGCAATCATGGGATGCCTGACCTGAAAACTGCCATCACCAAATCATGTGACGGTTATTTTTACCGGCTGGGTTTGAAGATGGGAATCGACGGCATCATGAAAATGGTCGATGAGTTTGATTTGAACAGGCGAACAGGGATTGATATTCCCAATGAAGTGATCAGCCTGACTCCGTCACCCGAACTCAAGCAAAAGACCCAGGGGCAGAATGCCGAATGGAAAGACATCGACACGGTCTACGCTTCCTTCGGCCAGGTCTATGACATCATCACCCCGATAGCTTTGTTGCGCACAATCGCCGGCATCTCAGTGGGTGGTAATCTCTACGTGCCTCACTTCTTGAAAGAACTCAGGCCCGTGAACGCCACCGGCCCATTCGAACTTCGCGCCGGCCGATCTTTTCAACCAATTGACGGCGCGCGCCCAAACCCCAAACACCTTTCCATTCCCGAAGATTTCCATCATCTCGTCGTAGAAGGGATGTGGGGCGTCGTCAATAATGGCGGCACGGCAGCGGCAATTCGCATGGCCGGCTTTGACATCGCCGGCAAGACAGGAACGGCGCAGGTTGTCGGACTCGGTAAAGACACTGGCAAGAACAAGGACCACGCGTGGTTCGTCTCATATGCTCCGGCTTACAAACCTGAAATCGCGCTGGTGGCTTTAATTGAAAATTCCGGCTTCGGCGGCCAACACGCTGCGCCTGCTGTTCGCCGCGTCTATGACGTTTACTATCGCAAGACTCGAAATGAAGAACCGCCGGGCGCGTTGCCGGTGGCAAAGACGCCTAAACCCGAAGATAAAGCTCAACCCAAGAAAGCGCCGACTGAGATAGCGCGAAATCAGTGAAAACTAGTTTCGGGTTTCGAGTTTCAGGTTTCGCGTTTCGAGTTTCGAGTTCCGAGTTTTATCGCGTGCTGATTTCTGATTTCTGACTTCTGACTTCTGACTTCTGATTTCTGGCCTCTGACGCCATGGTTGCAATGATTCAAAAACGAGGGCTGCGCGACTTTGATTGGCTGCTGGCCATACTGGCGATTGGCATCGTCTGCTTTGGCACCATTCAAATTCGTTACGCGCAGCCGACTGAAAACTTCTGGGTCAAACAACTAATTGGTCTTGGCATCGCGATCGTTGCCATGCTGGCAATCGCCTTTAACGACTATCGCAAATTACTGAACATCGCTCCTGCGTTCTACGTCTTTGGGTTGCTGCTGCTGTTGATTGTTCTCATTCCCGGCATCGGTCTGAAGATTAACGGTCAACGCGCCTGGATCAGGGTTCCGGGCATCGGACAGTTTCAGCCCTCCGAGTTTGTGAAAGTGACGACCGCGATGATGCTGGCGCGCTATTTTGGCAAGCACCGCACCAGCGTGCTGACGCTTAAGGAATTGGCGATAGGTGGACTAATACTCGGCCTGCCGATCGCATTGATTTTGCTCGAGCACGACGTCGGCCAGGTGCTGACATATTTCCCAATACTGATCGTGGTGCTCTTTCTGTCGGCGATAAGAATGCGTTTTGTCGTCGCCGCAATCGTGCTCGGTGTTTTAATGCTGCCCTTTGCCTATTGGGTCGGCGTCAAGACTCACCTGGTCAAGAATTATCAACAGGAACGCATCAACGTCATACTCGATCCCGAGAAAGCGGATCGCCGCGGCTTCGGTTACAACACCTGGCAATCAATCCTGACTGTAGGCGAAGGCGGCTTGCTTGGAGCCGACAACTCGTCCGGACATTCGCAGAGCAGCCTGAAGTTTTTGCCCGAACCGCATACCGATTTCATTTTTGCCGTCACGGCCGGCAGCACCGGCTTTGTCGGCTGCATTATCGTTTTGCTGGCTTATGTATTGTTACTGTCGCGTTTGATCACAGGCGCCAAGCGCGCGCCGGATCGTATGGGCATGTTGGTCATCATGGCCACCGTCGGCGGGGTGACCTGTCAAATCTTCATCAACGTTGGCATGGCGTTGGGCATTTTGCCCGTGATTGGTGTGCCCTTACCGCTGATGAGCGCTGGCCTGGCCTCGCTGATCGCCACCTTCATTGCTATCGGTTTCGCCATGAGCGTGCAGTTGCGAAGGTTTGTAAACTAGCTGCTACAGCAACGATTCGCTTCGCGTTTGGCTCGTCTTCGGTTTATACTCGCCTTAGCTCGCCTCTGCGGACTTTTCGTTTCAGCATTAAGAAACTTGGAAAACAAAGCAAGCAGCACTGCGGAACTCGAAGAAGAGTACTGTGCTCCCGGCAAGCGAGTTACGAATTTTATCGTCGTCCGAATAAGTGACGATGTGCCAATCAACTTTTTTGGTAAGCCGCCTCGGCGATTGACGCCAGGCAAGCGTGCTAACGACAGTAGAGTCCTTTGACAACGATGAGAGGAAGTTGCGGCGACCACTTTTTTTAGTGATTGCATGCTGCTCTGGAGGCCGCGTTGTTGCAAGTTTTTGCTGGATGCCAGTTTTGCTGGATGCGCGCGGCTAGTTAGGTTTCCTTTTTGAATAGTTCCATGGTCCGGCGCTTTCTGATCCGATGGGATCCAGATCAATCGGCGCCCCAGCGACAATCCAGTTTCTTTCGGCCCGCGGGCGAGCAGTCCCTTTGTTTGCCTGACGCCGGGCCAAAAAGTCCATCCAACTCATTTCACAGCGCGACGCTCAGGCGTCTCGTTATTCACCGCTCTGCGCGCCTCGCTCTGCTGCTTGAAGCGCGCGTAGATCACACCACAATTTTTCATAGCGCCTATAGACCAGCGAAACTACGCCGTCGCCGCATCGCGAGAAGCCTGCCCGGCTTCAGCGTCGTCGACCGTTTTCAAGCTGGATCCGCGCTTCAGGAGATCACAAGTACACAATGGCAAAAGAATTAATAGTTAGCGTCAACGGACGCGAAAAGAAAATCGCGATCATTGAAAACGAGAAAGTCACCGAGTTTTATATTGAACGTGGCGAGGGCAATCAGGGCATCGTCGGCAACATTTACAAAGGCCGGGTGATGCGCGTGCTGCCCGGCATGCAGTCGGCATTCGTCGACATCGGGCTCGAGCGCGATGCGTTTCTTTACGTCTCAGACTTCTTCGATGAGGAAGAAGAATTTGAACGCATCGTCATGGACAAGTCCAAGAAGGGCGACGCCGAGGACGCTCAGCGCATCGCCGCTGAGCAGATCGCTCTCGGGCGGGTTGAGCGCGAACACCAAATGGAGGCGACGCAGGAACGCGCTGAACCTTTACAGGAGATTGAAGCGTCAGCACCTTTGGTCGAAGCCGAGGCAATTGATGACGATGAAGCGAACAAGCGCAGCAGCCGAAGAGCCCGACGACGTGGACGCGGCAAGGACGATTTTGATTCCCCGCAACAAACTGCCGAACCTGCCAGAAAACGCATCACGCCGGAAGACATTGGCACTCCTTTCGTCGCCGCAGATCCATCGATTCATCGCATCATCGATGACGAGGAAATAGCCGCCGTCAACGGCGAGATGTTCAAGGACGCCCGCCTGCAAGAGCGACTGCTGGATCAAATTCATGCAGGTGAATTCAATCTGGAAGATGACTTTCGCACGGCTGAAGTTGGTTCAGTCATCTCGTCAGAGCTGCGCGATGGCTCTTTTCAACGTATCGCCGACGATGAAGAAGATTCGACAACAGCTTTTGATGTATTACCGCGCACGCGAGAGCCGATCGCCGCGCACATCCAGGGTTTCGTTGATGACCTGGATGCGACCCCGCTGCAAGCCACTGGCTTTCACCGCATAAGCGACGACGAAGAGAACGCAAACGAGTTTTCGACAAGCGGAACAGACATGACTGAAGAGGAAGAAACTGAGAGTGCTTCCAAAGGCCGAACGTCTGCAAAGCGCTCACGGTTAGGCAAACTGCTCAACAGCGTAGCGGGAAAAAAGAAACCTGCCAGTAAGCGCTCAATCAAAAAACCTGCGCGTGAGTTAGCGGCAGAAGCAGCCGACGACAACGCCGCAGCAGAGGTGGAAAGTTCCCTCGAACCTTATGACGACGCTGAAGCTCGCCTGACAGACGGCGGCTCGCGTGCTGAGTTTGCTACCCGCCGAGGCGGCAGGCGGCGCCGGCGTCCCACGAAAACCAGTGGCGCAGAAGCAACGACGGAGGCCGCGCCAACAGACGAAATGCCTGAAGCTGAACCGGAGGTGGCCAGCGAACCAGTTGTTGAAGAGCTCGCGGTTGCTGCCAGTCCAGTCGTCAGTTCGGCCGCCAAGCCGGCGCCGCGCGAACGTGCGCGCGGCGGCCGCAGTCAACGCGGTGGCTTCTCGCGTCGCGATCGACATCAACCTACAATCACCGATCTGCTGCGCGAAGGCCAGGAGATACTGGTCCAGATCGCCAAAGAACCAATCGCCAAAAAAGGCGCGCGCATCACTTCGCACATTGCGCTGCCCGGCCGCTTTCTGGTTTACATGCCGACGGTGGAGCACGTGGGCGTTTCGCGCAAGATTGAATCCGATAGTGAAAGGCAGCGCCTGCGCAAACTGATTACGCTGATCCGCGGCACCGAAGATATTCCCTCGGGAGGTTTCATTGTTCGCACGGCCGGAGTGGGCATCAGCGAAGCGGATTTGCGCGAAGACGTTCGCTATCTGGTGCGCACCTGGCTCGACATTCGCGCCACTGCCGAAAAAACTAAACCGGCCACGATGGTCCATAAGGACCTGGATCTGGTGCAGCGCATTCTGCGCGATCAACTGTCCGACGATTTCGCTGCCATTCGCGTCGATTCGGAAGAGGAATACGAGAACATTGTCGAGTTCATAAATCGCATTCAACCGCGCCTCGTCAAACGAGTGAAGCTTTACACGCGCGACCGGCCGATTCTTGAAGCCTATGGCGTGCAGGCAGAGATTGACAAAGCAATCAAGCCGCGCGTTTGGCTCAAGTCCGGTGGTTATCTGGTCATTAACCAAACGGAAGCGCTGGTGGCAATCGATGTCAACACTGGGAAGTTTGTTGGCCGCGGCAGCGGACGTTTGGAAGACACTATCACGCGAACTAACCTGGAGGCCGTGGAAGAAATAGTGCGGCAAATTCGTTTGCGCGACCTGGGCGGCATCATTGTGCTGGATCTAATTGACATGGAAGAGCGCCGCAATCGCCAAAAGGTAATGCAGACGTTGCAGGATGCGCTGCGAAACGACAAGTCACCAACCAAAGTGCTTTCGTTCAACGACTTCGGACTGGTGATTATGACGCGCAAGCGCGTCAAGCAGTCGCTGGAGCGAACTCTCTGCGCGCCGTGCCAGTATTGTCAGGGCGCCGGCCTGATCAAATCGCCGCAGACTGTGTGTTACGAGCTGCTCGAAGAAGCGCGCACGCTTGGCAAAGCGATGAATGGCGACAAGGCCAACAAGCAGGCGACGTTGCGCATTCATCCCGAAGTCGCGAAAGCGCTGCGCAGCTCAGAGCGCGATGTGCTGAATGAGATTGAGGAATATCTCGGACCGGTGGATATCAACAGTGATCCGATGGTGCATCAGGAACAGTTTGATTTTGCGTTCATTTAAGATCAGAGGTCGGAGATCAGAGGTCGGAGATCAGAGGTCGGAGGTCGTTTTATGTCCAAACTGGGAAACGTCTGGAAAACTTTGCTGGCGGGCGGCGCCGGAGTTGCCGCTTTGGCGGCGGTCAACTCGGCGATTCAACGCAACGCCAGCGAGCCCGACGACAGCGCCCTCGGTGGCGACGCGCGATTCTATGACTGGAAGCACGGGCGCGTTTTTTACAAGACCGCGGGCGCCGAGCATGCCGGGCCGCCATTGGTTTTTATTCACGGAGTCGGCGCCGGAGCGTCCAGTTTCATGTGGCGCAAGAACTTCGACGACCTCGCCAGGGACTTTCGTGTTTACGCTTTTGATTTGCTCGGTTTCGGCTTTTCCGACAAACCTGCGGCGGCGGCGTATTCCGCAGATCTTTATGTGGAACTAATTGCTGATTTCCTGCACGAGGTGGCCGGGCATCCGGCGAATGTGATCGCCAGCTCGCTCGGCGCTGCCTATGCCATTCGCGTCGCTGACGAACATCCCGAGCTGATCAAAGCGCTGGTCCTCAATGCGCCAACCGGCGCCGATAATCTCAACCGCCGGCCGGGCATGGCCGGCGCCGCATTTTATGGATTGCTGCAATCGCCGGTGCTCGGCACATCGTTTTACAACGTGATGGCCAGCGAGCGAAGCATTCGTGATTATGCCCGCAGCAATCTTTTTTATGACCATCGTCGCGTAACCGACCGGCTGGTCACCAACTTTTACGCGACCAGTCATCAGGCAGGTGCGCAACACGCAATCGCCGCCTTCCTTTCGGGTTACCTGAATACCGACACGCGCGCGCCCTTTGCGCGACTCACCCAACCGATAGTCCTGGTTTGGGGAAAACAGGATGCGACCACATCGATGGAAAAGCGGATCGCTCTATTGGAATTGAACGAGCAGGCGCGTCTGGAGATTTTTGACTATTGCCGGATGATGCCCGAACAGGAACATCCCGAAAAATTTAATACGCTGGTTCGTGAGATTCTCCTCGGTACTCCGAAGGAACGTTCGATTGCTGCCACCGAACAACTCTAAGCCCGCTTCTTTTCACCCTACAAGTAAACCTAAAAATGATCTAGCAGCTCGTTGAAGGATTTGAGGAAGATGTCGGGATCGTAACTTTCCAGTTTCCAGCTCGTCGGATACTCGCTTCGCACTCCCACCGTCAACATTTTTGCCCGTTTTCCCATTTCGATATCTTCGGGACTGTCGCCCACGTAGGCCGACTGTTCCGGCGTACAGCCAAGTGCGCGCAGTGCCGTGTCCAAACCTTCCGGGTGTGGTTTCTTGTTTTCCATCTGCTCGTTGCAAACGACGACTTCAAAAAACTCCGCAACACTAGACTCTTTTATCTCGCGGGTAACGCGACAAACACTGCCACTGCTAACTACGCCGAGGCGGTAGTTCTGCTCTTTTAAGGCAGCGATGGTGCTCTTCGCGCCTTCGACCAGTTGTGCGTTTTGTTCGCCGTAGTGTTGAATCCAAAGTTCATCCGCGCGCTGCCATTGATCTGGCGGCAAACCCATCGCTTCGTAAACTGAATACCAGTTAGGCGAGTAAACGCGCGCATAAATTTCGCGGTCGAAATTTATTCCGAGGGTTGCAAATGACTGTTCGAAGGCGATCAAACTAAGCTGTGCGGAATCGACCAGGGTGCCATCCCAATCGAAAAGCAGCGTATTGATCGAGGCTGTTTTCTGGCTCATGAAATGTAAGGATTTCGGCAGGTCAATCGGCTATGGCGACCGTTAATTCATCCAGCGGCTGTGATTGAGGCAGGTCATCAGCAGTTGCTGATTGGCGGTTGACTGGCACGTAGAGAATGTCCCGCTGTTGCGGAACAAAACCGGCTTCGCGAATCAGATAGCGCAACATCTTTTCGTCAGCGCGATTGTGCGCGCCCGCGGCCGAAACGACATTTTCCTCAATCATGATCGAGCCCATGTCGTTAGCGCCAAAACGCAGCGCCACCTGGCCGAGCTTTAGCCCCTGTGTCAACCACGACGATTGGAAATTCTCAATGTTGTCGAGGAACAAACGCGAGACTGCCAGCATCTTCAGATAATCAACGCCGGTCGGTTCATCTTTAATGCGGCGGCCCAACGCAGTGTTCTCGCGCTGAAATGTCCAGGAAATAAACGCAGTAAAGCCGCCGGTTTCGTCCTGCAAATCCCGCACCCGCTGCAAATGTCGAACGCGATGTTCGATGCTGTCGCCGATGCCAAACATCATCGTCGCCGTCGAGCGCAAACCGACACGATGCACTGCTCTCATTACTGCCAGCCATTCGTCGGTCGTGCATTTCGTTGACACGCGCTTGCGCACTTCGTCATCCAGAATCTCGCCGCCGCCGCCTGGCAAACTGTAAAGGCCGGCATCTTTCAGACGCTGTATGATCGTTTCGTAATCCAGATCGGAGATCAGATGGATGTTGTGAATCTCCGGCGGTGAGAAGCAATGCAATTGAAAATTCGGATACTTCGCATGCAGCGTGCGCAGCAGATCTTCATACCACTCGATACCGAAATCCGGATGCAGCCCGCCCTGCATCAAGACACCGGTCCCGCCTAAAGCAATCGTCTCGTCGATCTTCTCGCAAATCTGGTCGATGGTGCGTACGTAAGTGTCGGGTGCACCTGGCCGGCGATAGAAAGCACAGAAAGTGCAAACTACGTTGCAGACATTGGTGTAATTGATATTGCGATCGATGATGTAAGTAATGATGTTGTCCGGATGCCGGCGTTGGCGGATTTCATCGGCAGCCGCGCCAATGGCTGCGATATCGTGCGATTCGAGCAGCGCCGTACACTCATCCGCAGTCAGACG
>WNFO01002568.1_pt1 | contig 15029 bp, 20 predicted proteins | sample 5400251 | NCBI WGS metagenome assembly WNFO01 (sample SAMN13153354, study PRJNA577476) | soil metagenome | isolation source: 100 cm saprolite under Madrone tree | place: USA:California | collected 2016-06-14 | reverse complement strand
CACAAGTGACCGGTTACCATCTGTGTTGTTCATCCTCAGGCGTTCACGTCCTGCAAGGTTAGGTGTGCATGCGTCGAACCCGCCAGGACAGATCAAGGGCATGATCTCAAAGTTTCCATAACTCCCTAGTCACGACGACATCAGGGCCAAAAATCAGAGACCTATGTGACTGCCAGACCTAAAGAAGACCCTGTTCCACTATCGTGTAGGGGGCTGAAGCCTCGGACGAATTGCGTATTGTCGGTTACATAGCCTGACGACCAGGATATATTATAACCGCGGGCGAGAGAACCTACTATCTATCTCACCTGCGGGTGCGTAGCCCGTCATGTCCGTGGTGATCTTTACCTGTGATCACGTTTCAAACACCACCATTTGGGACATCGCAGAGCGGCACAACATACCATGCCAAATGGGACAGATGCGCCTGGGCTGTGTTAGAGAGAGGATGTGTTAGCAGACATATAGAGCTCGCGTTACAAACTAGACACAAACCATACATCCCCAAAATTGTCTGGTAAGAGAATATTGTATATTTGAGATTAGACCCAAGTGTTCACTCGGTCGGTTAAAGCCACGTACCTGTCCCAATGAAGGGGCTGACAAAAGTGGTATAGTCAATGGTACCAGACCCATTGACGATCGCTGCTTGGATGGCTGCTGAAATCCTGCGCTGGACCTCAGGGGAAGGCTGTGCACGCACGACACTGCAAGCAGCGACAAGGACGGCAAAGGATCTGGCAAGAGACGGAAACATTATTATACGCCGTCGAAGAAAACAGTCCATGGAACAGATAATATTTATACCATTCGCTTATGTGTACACCGCGAATTGCTCACCCCGAGAACACGCAAGAACTTACAAGAGTGGAGAACCAAATATATGCATTGAGGCCTATTGATGTTACAAGTATGCGACGCTCGGCAGTCGCCAACCACATTGGATGAGTCAACCCTGAGGTAAACTGTGATCCTAGGCAAATCAAAAACCATTACTAACTCAATACTATTAGGTTCTCTAGGTTCTCTCCTGCGAAGTCCCGCGTAGAAGATGGTCTCGGCAATCTAGTTCGTGGACGGTGTAGAGCACAAGGTGTTTCTTCCGAGGAGCGGCTGTCATAACTAAAGAGCAAAGGGCCTCGGGCTTCCGCTCATGAAAGCCCGCTGCCGAAATGGAACTGTATTGGTGTTATGAGGGCATGGCTTGACCTGGAGTGCGATTCTTTGAATATACTAGACCCAGGCCATCGGGGGCCCAAAACTGGCGCACATAGTTGGAGAGTCTGACTTACTAGTACAGTAGTCCGCGATGTTGAATTCCGGTGTCCTGATACCGAAGCGTAGACGGAAAAAACCTTCGTACCCAGGGTTGATATGACTACGATACCATGACTGTGGCCATTTGCCGAGTCGCCGAATTTCAATCATGATAGACACTTTCCTACACTGACACCGTGCATCACAGAATCGATCTGTACTGTATGGCCACTAATCATACTAATCCATAGTGGCCTTTCTCTCCCTCAGTCAAGGTCGGTCCAACGCATGACAATTTGTTACTGTGACCCCACACTTCACCAAACTCAATGCGCGATACTGTCTTAAGGTACAATAAGTGGCGAGTCCCAACGCCAACGCCAGAGGTACCTTTCCTCCTGTTTTCTTCACTTGCTTGTGATTAATGGGCAACAGTCCACATACTTTATCGATCCATATCCTCGATGATGGCTCACTGCTCGACATATTTTGTCTTTATCGACCATTCTTTTTAGGCGAAGGCGGATGTAAATGAGCCTATCTGGGGGCTGGGGGGGAGGCAGCAATGGGTTGGGGGACGCTGGTGGTATAAGCTCGCACACGTTTGTCAAATATGGCGAAACCTCACACTTGGTTCAGCATCCTACCTGCGTCTTTTACTCGTCTGTACAAATGGCACGCCCGTTGCAAACATGCTGGCACATTCACCTTCCCTTCCGCTCACGGTCGATTACTTCGGTGAAGATGGCATCACTGCAGAAGATGAAGAGGGATCAATGCTTGCTCTCGACCAGCGTGATCGTGTCCGCCACCTCCGCCTTTGCCTCCCTGCTGTCTGGAATCTGCAGAAGCTTGCCATGGCAATCGATGGGGAATTCCCAATACTGGAATACCTGATTGTGGGACATTCGATGAAGGACAGCACGGCCTTGATGCTCGGCAAAACACTTCAAGCCCCACGCCTGAATGGCTTCGCCTGTCCGATAGGACCTCGATTATACCCGACTGCCGTGGGCCTGTCACACTCTATCTTATGATATACCACCCATCCGCTTACTTCCAACCAAATATTCTGTTCCAATGGATTCCATTTATGCCCCAGCTAGAGATGATCGCGATCGCGATCGCTTTTACATTCCCTGTTCCCAACCGTGATGTGGAGGGGCAGCTCACGCATACGCCAATCACGACACCCATTACACTTCCTAACCTTCGCTGGTTTTGGTTCCAAGGCGTCGGCGCTTATTTGGGGCGATTTTTTGTCGGATTGCTACCCCTCGCCTCGAAAGGCCGCAATTTGACTTCTTCAAGCAACTCACGTTTTCTGTTCCACCTCTCGTGCAGTTTATGAACACAGCGGAGAACTTGAGGTTCAACATTGGCCGTCCTCCATTTCATTGACAAGCGAGTTGATCTGTTGAGGAATGAATGGACTGGTATATTATGGAAAAAGCAACAAGTAGTGAATGTGATGCGAAGTATTCGATTATTTCTTTTCAAAAACTGTCCAGTATCATCTCGTCTACAAGGGGGTATACACTCGCAAAGAGCTGAGGGGCCAAGCTGGACTTGGATGGATCAAGCATAGCGCACGCGCTCGCACTACGCACTTTCATCTCGCTATCGCGAAACCTCCAGTCGAGATCGACTGTGGCACAGACATGCCACAGCTGTTCGCAGCGTCCCTATCCGAAGTCACGGTAATGACAATATCGGCGCCGACACGGAATGTATCATAAAAGTCAAAGTAGCACCGCGAAGCCGATGCGGGAGTCTGCGTGGCGTTGTTGACGCTCACGCGTACGCTCTGCACATACGCCGCTACGCCGGGCGGGATCGTCGCCTGCACGGAACGCGCATCGAAGCCTTCAACAGTCACGGTCGTACTTGTGTTCAAGTACTGATTGTGGACGGTGTACTTGGGTATCATTGGCGAGACTATGAGGAGCTCGCTCGTGCCAGGGACTTGTTTTGGCGGTGTCCCGGATGTGGATAGTGAAGAGAGTTAGTGTCATGTGAGTCTAAAATATAGCATTAGATGGTAGAGCGGAGCAGACCTGGGTAGAGGCCTAGGAGATGCCAAATGAGCCATGTGGCCATCGCTGCTTGGTCGTCATTTCCAGGTAAACCTGCGGGAGCTATAGCATACAAGGATAGGTCATATGAGTGGGGGGAGCGAATGAGCAGGCTTTCGGCCTTTCATTAGCGTGGACGATGAAGGCAAACATACTAATGTCAAGGTTTGTGAAGACAGCTTTTCGGACGGCCTCGACCGAGCTCGCGGGAGCGTTCGCGTAGTGGTACCCAATTGGTGTCTGTACAATCGAAATAGATCAGACGGTGGTTAGCACTGGCACATAGTGGTGGTCTCCAAAGCAAAACCCACCTGGAAAGATGGCTCATTCCCAGGCAAATAGTAGCCAGTATCGAAAAAGTGATCCAAGCGCTTGATAAAAGTCGTCTACAGTACAAGTCACAATGTCGGCGTCAACGCATACAACAAATTGGAGCAGAGGCACGGCGGAATTGCTCACGTTCCCTCCCATCAAAGTGACAAGGTGAGCCATGTCGTGAGGGGCGAACCAGCTGTATTCCCAGGATGATGATTCATAGAAGCCGACAGTGTTGCCACTTCCCAGTGAGCAGAATCGCTGTGGTTGGTCTTTTGGCGAACAGTCTGCGGGGTCCTCCGACGCAAAAGTGCCATTCGGGAAGCGTCTCTGCATGAAGCCTGCGTGTCAAATATAGTTAGTCGACTTGCAAGAGGCGCAGCATCGAGGCCGCAAAAGAGCATTCCAAATAAAAAAGACTTCACCTCGAAACCCGTCACTCGTGACATCAGGATCCCAGATATTCCTATAGTTCTTTGATATCGGGGCGATGCTTCAACCCGAAAGCCTAGTATTGCAGAGTGGAAAGAGAGCCCTCACCAGCGACCGGTTCGCGTACTTTGCCTCGTCTTTCGTTTTGTTCAAGAGAAGGGCAACTTGACGGATCGCAAAGTCGTCAAAGGCGTACTTTTAATTAAAACATAGCGAAACAGGCCCAATGAGCATGCAGCGATTCGGGTCACCAGCACGCATGTTCACCTCAAGTGTTCTGCTGCATTCTCGCGTTGCCTGCCCCTTGCTAGATCTGTCCACCGCACCATAAGGCACATAGCCATATTTACTAATGGACAACAGCGACACTCAGCCCGTCGGTTGTCGCAGCTAAAGAAGAATCTCACTTGTAAATGTTGGATTGGCGGCCTTGGAAGTCCCAATCTAGCGGGTTGTCTTCGGCGTCTGCGATTTGTGCGGCGTAGAGCTCCCCGAGATCAATTCCCAGAGCATGTGCTTTGTTGTGATAATTGATCGCAAAATGACCGACAATAACATCGCCATTGGAACCTAAACCACATCACCGTCTCTTCGTTAAAGTGGGATCAAACGTGGCAAGAAAACCCAACCAACCTCCTTGTGTCCAGCCAGGGAGGTTATTCGCGCGACAATCCGGCATCCAGCCCCTCCTACGGTAAGCATCGATGTAGCTATCAACAATCTGTGCGTAGACTTCGGGAGAGTGGAGAGCCATAAGGGGGAAAAATGTTCGGAACTATAATGCACTTTATAGTAAGTCGGACTTTCCATGTTCTTGCAGGAGCTTACCGTGTCCCAGCTAAATACCAAGACGTCAGCTGCAGCTTCGCAAACCATCAGTGTAAAATAGACCAACCTGCAATACAATGAATCAAAGTAAAACGAGCTCGTGCCCATAAAGTCACCTTGCGCCTCGCCTGTAGCATTGTTCTTGCCGTGCCGCAGTACGAGTCAGGAATCTGAACCCGACCTCAGAACAGAAAATCGGCTTACTGGTGTCAATGAAGCACGATATAAGGAGGAATACAGGAGCTCCGTCACATTTGGCGGCGTATGAGGCACATCTATCTCTATCCGGCTTAGCCTCTCGTTCCACAATGCCTTACTCTGGGCCTGTATTTGGTCAAACGTGGCAGCACCAATCTCGGATTCCGCGTTGGCACAAGCCTGTTGCTCAGAGAGAAAAGAAACGCCGACCCGGATGATTACTTGCGTTGTGTCCCCCGCGAATGAGAAGAGCGCGCCAGATTCATCCACATCGCCAAATGGACTACCTGGGAGTACGAGCTGCGTTTCGCCGAGTCCTCGCACGACAAGGCCGTTCCTGTGTTGCCAAACTTTAATTCACCAACCAGAAGTAATAAGACATATACAGACGGGCCCACGGTCCAGACGCCGAATTGGCCTAGTTTCTGTGCGCCATTGTTGAGGAGGTCATAACAAGCGAACGCTTGGTATTTAAACGAATCCGGCCCAAAACTGCCCGTCTCATCGTCATCAGTTTACAGAGGATGACCAAAGGAGGTATTTCTGGTGGCATACCTCGAACCCCAAAAACCACCAATTGTGATTCGCCCTGCCTTAGGGTCGATGGTCATATTTCCGCCTTTGAATGAATGGGGCAAGTCGTTCGTAAGATCGAGTGTGAAGAAGGGCGTGTTGCCCTTCAGAAAGGTAAACTGCTCGAGGCCGGCACGTCGCGTAGAGGTTGCTTCCATGCGAATGCTGTTATTAAGTGTGAGAGAAAAATATCCGGGAGAGGCGTCTCCACGCGTGAAATCAGATTGTATTGTCACGCCGAGACATAACGAATGTGATACCATCTGTATTGTTCATTCTCAGGCGTTCACGTCCTGCAAGGTTAGGTGTGCATGCGTCGAATCCGCCAGGACAGATCAAAGGCATGATCTCAAAATTTCCGTAGCTCCCTAGTCATAACAGTGTCAGGGTCAAAATCAGGGACCTAGGTAACTGCCAGACCTAAAGAAGACCCTGTTCCGCTATCGTGTAGAGGACTTAAGCCTCGAACGAACTGGGTATTGTTGGTTACATAGCCTGACAATCCGAATATATTATAACTGGGGGTCTCGAGAAGCTATCTATCTTACCGGCGGGTGCGTAGCCCGTCATGTCCGTGGTGATCTTTACCTGTGTTCACGTTTCAAACATAGTCTTTTGGGACATCACAGAACAACAAACCATGCCAAATGGGACAGATGCGCCTGGGCTGCGCCAGAGAGAGAGAGGGTGTGTTGGCGGGCTTATGAGCTCTCGTTACAAACTGGACACGAACCATACATCTCCCGAATTGTCTGGAAAGGATATTATATATTCGAGATTAGGACACAGGTGATAATTCGGTTAGTGCAAGAGACGTACCTGTGCCGATGAAGGGGTTGACAAAGGCTGTATAATCAATAATACTAGACCCGTTGATGATCGCTGCTTGGATAGCTGCTGAAATCCTGCGCTGGACCTCAGGGGAAGGCTGTGCACGCACGAGGCTGCAAGCAGCGAGAAAGACGACAAAAGAACTGGCAAGAGACGGAAACTTCATCCTATGCAGTCAATAAAAACAGTCCGGAGAGTGAATATTTAAAACATTCGCTAATGCACAAGTATGCGACACTCGGGGATTGCTAGTCGTGGAGGACGAATCAACCTTGAAAAAAACTGTCATCCTATGCAAATCAAGTGTCATTACAGATACCAAATTACCACCGAGTTCTCTCCGGCGTGGTACCACGTAGAGACGGCTCGAGAAGCTGGTTCGAGGATGATGTAGCGCTGGAGGGACGCACAGGTGAGCTCGGGCAGGAAAGGGATAAGAAGGTCTAAAAGAGCGTGTGTATCAGAGAGCGACGGGCGGAGAAGACGAAGACGGCTCGGTCGCTTGGATCAACGACGATGAGGGCACACGTGAAGGCGAAAATGACAGAGGGAGACTGAGTTAATACTATCTATCGGAAGGCGCGGTTATATACATGCTTGTCACGGTCTTGCGATCTAAGAAGCGACGGAGTGAATTGACGCATCCGAGTCAGCCATGCGGCGAGGATGTAGGATGTCAATGGCACGTGACACCGAGAATACACTTTAGCCGAGTCGCAATATGCTAAGCCAGATTGGGTATGGATAGAGTATCTAAAGGAGTATAGTAGCGAGAAAGCGAGTGACATGTAGCGTCGCGTATCAAGTGCAAATGCGGGCGAGCCGGGCTAGGCGGGCAATGAAGACGTGGTGCAAGGAAGACGTTGGCGCGCTGGATGAGGGATATTACAAGGACACAAAAACTAATCATCCGAGCGCGACGAGACACCTTTTGTCTACATATGAAGTCTTTGTATCTACGTTTTTAGGTATAATACAGTCGCGTTCTTTGGACACTGGGGTATAACACAGAAAGACGAAAAAGTGAAACGAGAACGCACGCAAGGGTGTGAGAGCTTGAGGCTACATGCGTTAGATGTCATCTGGTAATCATAAATGGAATGGAAGAGAAAGTATCACAAGTAGGTAGTGGAATGATGTAAGGTAAGGAAACGATAAACGTGAGTTTGAATGTGAAATAGGTAATTAATTGGGAATAGTGATTGCGCGCACAGTCATGGTGCGTAAGCTATGATGTCAAACTGAACAGAAGGAACAAAAGGACAGAGGAAAAGATGACGCAGGAAGAAAAGACTATATGTGTTAGCACACGGCCCACGGAGGCGTGGCACTGCGCCGGAGCATACTGGTGAACGAACTGCAGCGCGGCCAAAAATCCGCAAACACATAGGAAGGGCAGGAAAGAAAAGGTATACATCGCCTCGACCATCTAAGCCCACACAATCCCAGGCGAGGGCGAGTCGACACGTGGGAAAAGGTGAGCGAATTGTAAGCCACTGCTCATCAAAGTGGGTGGAGATGTACTATTGTTGAACTAGTGTTATGGGGAGCCTCGTTCGACCTGGTGTGCGATTCTCTGAATGTGCTCCCAAACAAGCTCTAGACCCGGGCCATCGGGGGCCCAAAACTGGCGCTCAAAGTTGGGGAGTCTCGCGAGGACGTAATCCGCAACGTTGGATTCCGGTCTCCCAATACCCAAGCGTAGACGAAAAAAGTCTTTGGTACCCAGGGCTGAAATGAGACTACGGATGCCGTTGTGGCCATTGCCAGAGCCGCCGAATTTTAATGATACGGCGGATGGTTTGTGTTCTATAGAGTCATGTAAAACGATCAAAGAGGACGGGATACGGGAAGTTTTCCGGAGAACCCGGGACACCGGTGGTCCTGAAACGTTCATGGGGGCGTCTTTGTTGTTGTGAAATGCAGGGTGAGAAAGCGCACACAGGACAATAGCGCCTCGAACGTACGAGTCTTGTATAATGCAATGTCAAGCAGTCTTCCATTGATGTCTATCTTGGTCTCTGCAAAATATCCACCATTTGACTTGTCAAGAGAGAGACTAACTCCAAGGCGCGTAGAGAGCGAATCCAGGGCCAGCTGTCCCACACTGTACAGAATGTTGAATAAGACAAGCCGGGTGTGGTCAGGAAAAGAAGTGACCTATGGCGGGTGAGTGGGTGAGTGAGGTTCCCGAGGCCGACGAGGAGCAGCCTGGTACTGGTAGCAGACATGGGATGAAATGGTTGCTGACTAAGGTGTGCTCCTAAAGGCGCCTAGGACGGTTTCACCTCCTTTCATGGTTTCTACAGCGGCGACAACGACGGCAACAAGGTCACCCGTTGTTCGCTCAAGAAAGGTGACAATCCACTCGGCCCTGGCACCGCGTATAACGTGTCAGCCGCCTCCTCACTCTCTAGATGCCCTCGACCTCTCTTCTGCGTCCCCGGCTGCTGCACTCGCTGTCCTCCACGAGCGTGTCCTCTCATGCCTCGCAGACATAGAAACTTCTCTTTCCCAACTTGAGTCGCCCCTCCCCGACTTTGATCTTGGCCAAGCCATTTCCAGGAGTGAACTCAAGGTTGAAGAAGTTCGAGCATGGGCCAAAGATGGGCTCGAAATTCTCAAACAGACCAGGGCAGAACTTCTCGCACACTTGCCAGAATTCACCCTCGACTCGGTCTCTGTGGAGACTTATGTCTCTGCTCGTCTCCATGACTTGTCGGACGCTTCCAATCTAAAGCGGGTGACTTCGCACCTCCCTGACCTGCCACGCATTCCTCGAGCCGAACAATATTATTCATCTAACTTATCTGACCGTTTAAAATCTCTCCACTCCCATCTGTCATCCTTCAATGCACTTTCTTACATGGCCTTTCCATCTTTCCCGTCAATTGCCATGCTTTCCGAGCTTATAGATACGATAATATCCTCCGATTGTCTCCCTGTGATGTTGCGCGCACGTTCCATGAGTCGAAGTAGAGATCCGTTGGGGAGAGCTGCCACGGAGGTTGCACGTGCCATCGAACGTTCCTTGCACGGGTCCAAACTTATCACGTATGGTGACCTCCCTTCAGAATGGCGGAATAACCCCTTTGTCACCCACGGATACCGGTTCGTATCGTACATGTGCGTCCGGGCAATTACTGATGAGCACGTGTTCTCTCAGCTTCATTCCTCTTAGAAGATGGCCTCTCATTTTCGCCTCAATTTTTGCTCTGCATAATGAGACCCGTATGTGTTCCTTCCTTCAGAATACCCCGTCATGACTGACGGCCTGTTCATCTTGCCAAGTAAACATCCACACGCATCTTATTCCGTTTTTATTATGGACTAGCAATATGGTCTTTAATTTTTTCGGCTCTTCGATACCCTCTGCATCAGCAGCTGTCATTGACACTCCCATTCTCGCATTCACGATCTTCGCTCTCTTCACTCTCTTCAGCAGTGTCGTGTGGCATACCATGGCGGGGTGTGCTCACCATAGAGGCATGACCCTATGTGCCAAAATTGACTACGTAGGGATTGCTTGGTATGTCTACGTTTGAATACAACCCCTTCCTGCGTTTGATTTCGTTCTCACACATCTCACATGACAGGCTCATCAGTGGCAGCGTTGGCACTATCATTTACTATGGGTTCCAATGCAATACCAATACCCGGAGTATTTTTCTTATGTGTTGTTTATTAAATGGATTCGCGGGTACTGCGATACCTTTCTGGGACTGGTTCGACAGGGCCGAGAATAAGGTTTTTGTTTTTCACCCTTCTCCACGAGCAGCATCTTACTGAAGGCACGTGTTCTGTAGAAATGGCGCATCATTTTCTTCCTCTCTTCGACCATTTTGATCACGCTTGGTCCGTTAATGCGACTCGCCTTGCTCCATTCTGTTTACGATACCATCGCTTTTATCCGTACGTCTTCATTAAGACTACTTCATCTCACCGCAATTGACCTTTACCGAATGTAGGACCCATTATTCCGTCTATCACATCATATGTCACCGGTCTCCTCTTTTATGCTACTCGCTTCCCGGAATGCGCCCTTCCGATCAACTCGCCTCGCCTCGCCTGGCTTGGCGGTGGGTCCCATGCGCTGTGGCATATATTCATTGTGCGGGCAATATCTTTGCACCGTGACGCCCTCCCTTTGTTAAAGGATGGTGTCCTGGATAGCGCTACCGGTGTCTGCTCCGTACTGGCGAAGTAGAGATGCGCCAACCTGTCTGATGCGTTGTATTTGCCGTTACAACATATTCGCTTTATGAATCTTGCTTTTCCGCTGGTACGCCTTCCGTTATTAGTTCTCCCCTTTGTTCATATACCACGTTACTGTTGCTTTCGATATTTGCCTCTTAATCATGTCCATTATTATACATCTGTAGTACACGTAAAATACTCGGAAAGCAATGCAACAATGGGCGATGGGCTTGACTCTACATCAGCTTAGCCTCCCGCTTGGCCTGTGCCACCTGTGCCAGACGATGCGCGCGAAGCGAGTTCTGCGTGCTCTGGGCACCCTTCTTTGTGCTTTGCGTACTCTGGGCGGTAGGCGCACCGCCCGCCTGGGATAGCGCGATGGGTGTCATGTCCGATGCGAAGCCAGGAATGCGAATATTGTGATTACGTTCTGTGGGCACTTGTGAGTATAATTGAAAGGAGGGACGACGAGCCACGCACCGAGATGAAGTTGCAAATCCCTCACTTCTAATGTGTCTCCACCGCGATGCTTGGCGAGGCGGCACCCAAAATTAGTGACCGAATCGATGAACTCGTCGGCAATATCCAAAAGAAGCTATATGGTGACGCAGAGGGGATGAATGCGTAAATGACAAGGAAAGGGCGAGGAACGGAGAGAGAAACGAGCGTACGTCTTCGACCTCAGGTTCGATCTTGATGTTTGGGTCCATGCTGAGGGCAAGGTCCTGGATCGACCGACGCATGCTCGCATCACCAGGTGTCGATTTACGTCGCGATGACATCTCGTCCGTCACCCACGTCTCCTCACTCGGGTTCTTCAACGCCGACGGCGTGCCTTTTCAAACATATTTCGTCGCACCAACAACCAACACCACCACCACAAAGTATATTCAGCAAGCAGTCCTGGGGGCGGAAAAACTGCGCTGAGACGCAAGAGCGGCGTACCGGCTATTCGACCCGCTGACATGCCACCCGTGAGTGTTGGCCGTCCAGCAGCTGCCGATGGCCATGCGACAGGAGCTGTATTCGTTGGATTCAAAGTCGAGCTTATAGGGTATGTGTCCTTCGAGATCGCATTCTCGCTTAACATGGCCGTCGAGCTTCCTGTCGTCGTCTTCAGTGCTGACAGTGCCGATGGGGGTAGAGGGGTAGGTGCAGTCTAAAAGAGACACAAAGAAAGCGCGACGGGGTTGACCATGCCGTGCCATGTGCCATACAGTGAGGATGTATGTGATGGATATGGTTGGTTGGCACCCTTGGACACCACTGGTCCACGCACCTGTTTTGTCGTCGCTGGCTTATGCTTGTCTGCATAATCCCGTAGCTAGTCATGCAAAGCAAAATAAATGCGCCTAGTTGATAAACACGGATGGGATTATGCATACGTACCTGCATGATCTGCTGCTGGTTGAGCTTCCCCTGCTTGGCTAGGTCGTTCAGCTGATTCATGTTCTGAATCAGCACCGCTGCCAAGCGGTCATTGGGCAAAGCTGCGCCGGATGGATCCTTGAACGCATTTCCGAGCGCGGTGATAATATTCGCCGTGTTCACGGAGGAACCGTTAGCAGCCATGGAGAGTGAGAGTGGTAAGAGAGGTTCGAGTGTGTTCAATGGCCACCAAACCGGTCCGGCACAACCCGGTCCGGAATAATATAGACGATACAAACAAGCGACCCAAAGAAAAAATAAATACTAAGCAAAGCGTTACGAGGTACTGTATATACAAGGGTTACTGCAAAGAACACGTTGTGGCGGGGGTGGGGGGTATCGCTAGAGGATAGAAGTATTCAAGAGAGTTCATGTAGGAGGCCAAGCTTTCACACGGTCGTTACCAGTACCCCAAGATTCCCAAATGAAATGTTGCACCTGTGCAACAGCGTCGGCGATGCCGCGTTGAATCCGGTCTATCGGGCCATCGATGCCCAGACGATCTGTGTAGGAAGGCTCCGACGAACGTCGACGGAGAAACGCAAACATATTAGTGTCATAGTTGTATTCTGGTTTGTTCGGGTGAATGTAGAGATCGCCGTAGAATGGATCAAAGTATGTGGTGAGAAAGTGACGTCTTGCGTGGATCCTCGACATGCTGCCACGATAGGGGTCAGATTTTATGATTATACAGACAAATTGAACCTGCGTACCGATACATAACCAAGAAAAGTATGAACTGGAGGATACAAAGGGTCCAGAATAGCCAATGGTTCCAAAACACCACTCGTTGCTCCGGCAGGAAATTAGCCTACACGAAATATAATATGAATTTAGTTGGCTAGCATAGCGGAAAGTCTTAACACGACTAACGAGAAATCTACTCTTCCGCATGCTGTCCTTCAATGATCCATACTTGTGCGCAATCTGTGCTTGTTGCAGCGACGACGCGAGTTGACCACGCATCTCCCGTGCTGCTTTTGACAAATCATAGAGTTCACTCAATCGTGGATCGTCCAGACCCACACTACTCAAACTGCGGTGGGTCGAAGCCAAGTCAGCGATGCCGGAGAACGGGCAGCCGGAGAACAAAGACTCACGTATCCACGCCCCTGAGACCATCCTGCAGATCGGCAACCGCCCTCTTCATTCGTTGTAGCGCCTCTTGACGCGAGTAACGGACTTCAGTCACAGTGTCCTCGCTGTCATTCTGCTCAGACGGCTCCTCGACCTCACGCCCCAATGCGTCAACCATGCGCACGCTCGCGCTGCGAGGCGTTTTCAGTGGGCCACCGCCAGGCATACGTAAGGACGCTGAATGGTCTCTGACGTCCTTTCGAGAGGGTGTGATCGGTTGGTCTTCCTGGGCGCGCCCGTATTCGTCCACAAGCCGCACGCTAGGGGATCGCCGTGACCTCCGGCGTGGCGATAATGCCGCGGTCGTATAGTTATTAGTTTCCGGAGGAGAATTCGCAGTTGGACCATCTGCTTCTTGACCATCACGAATCGCAAGTGCAGAAGGTCCAGGAGCAGGAGAAGACGACTCAACGTGGTTGAACGAAGGCTCGGAAATAGACTCGGAAATATTCACCCCTGGTCTTGAGGACGATGCTGCATCCCAGTCTGCTATAGGCAAAGAGACTTCAACTTTTCCGGCCTTCGTGCGCCCCGTGTCCGCATCTGAAATGGCACTATCTGAAGTTATATTATCGAAGCGAACCTTCATCAGGCTCTTCCGACGAAGTGAACCGGGTGTCGAAAACCAGCCCCCAGGTGGCGCGGGTGTCCGTGCGGGCAAAGTGCCCGCGCGGGAAAGCGCAGAAGGCGGTGCTACAGTAGAAGATTGTAACTCTGTGAAGGAAGTCTGAGGGAGCGAGTTCGACCGTGAACGCGACGGCTTGGCCAGCGCGAACGAGGATGAAGTAGGCTGGGGTGTTTGCGAACGTGCAGGCGCAGGAGTTGCAGCCCACGCACCGGGCACACGAGGTGTCTTTGCAACACTGAGGCTGGACGGACCATCACCTTGACGATTCGAAGACACGATGTCGATGCTCTCCGTCTCATCTTCAGAAGATGAGGGTGGGCCAGGGAGTTCGGGGAGGCCTTTGGGCGGCGGAGGTGTCTCAAATTCGATTTTAGAGGTGCTGAGGGACGGGCGAAGAGGAGTGGAGAGCTCGAAGGAGGGTGCCGCGTCAATGGGAGTTGCAGCTGGAGGCGACGAAGCATCGGAGTCGGGATCCTCGGCGGCAGTGGCAGCATGGACAGGAGAAAATGGTCGAAGCTTCTCGGGTGGTGGAATCTCAATCGGTCGTGCAATAGGCGTCGGGGCGTCCTGTATACTTTCATCGCTCCCTGAAAAATGTTACATGAAAAACTCTTCCATGGTAAATACTGAAGAGATAACAAACGTAATAGAGATTTAGCATTGATGCTTTCAGACTCCGAAGCGGATTCTGGCTCAGGGAAATGAACTTTTGGCGGTACTGCACCGTTGGCTTCCGTGAATTCGGTCGTTGCGCGCTTGTGGCCCTTGGTGAATGTCTGAACATCTCCGTTTCGCCTAATCGCGACTTTTGGCACCTGGCCCGGTGGGCGCACAGGAATGTGGCTTGGTATTCCAGAACCGACAATACGACCTGTAGGTCGATGCACGGGGGATGGAGAACGCTCGGGCAAGCTCGTGTCAGGCTCGAACTCAGGAAGCTGAGGGCGATTCCGTGGGAATTGCCAACCAAAGCGAGAGGCTGACCCTGGGGAAGCACCTTTCACATTGGCGCTATTACCATTTGCAGTAGAGGGAGGTAGGGGAGAGTCTGGACGAAGGTGGCGCGATGGCACACGAAGAGGCTTGTCGTGTGCATGTCCGTTTACTGGAGATGCTGACATTGGATAGCG
>WNFO01004872.1_pt1 | contig 15030 bp, 24 predicted proteins | sample 5400251 | NCBI WGS metagenome assembly WNFO01 (sample SAMN13153354, study PRJNA577476) | soil metagenome | isolation source: 100 cm saprolite under Madrone tree | place: USA:California | collected 2016-06-14 | reverse complement strand
CGCCCGCGGGTCCGCCAAACGTCGAAAAACCTTCTTGAACTTCCCCATCCGACTCCCTCCACGATCTGGGAGCCGTTCTCAGAATCCAACTTGCGAAACAACGCAATAGAGGCAGCAAATCCATATGCGATTCCCCTGCCCCCTTTGGTGAGGGTCGACGGCAAGGCCGCTCACGGGCCGCACCGAAGTGCGCTGCCGCAAACTTCGCCCATAATCGCCCCAAATATTAGTTAGAGAAGGATTCAGCAGTGTCCGCTATGAGATGACGACAATCATTCGATGCCGATTTAGTATCTCAGCCCCAAGTTTGAAACTCTGTAAGCGGTAACGAAGGAATAAAAGCCCAAAGCGCGCCGAGCCGATGGCGTAGCCTGTTCCGCCGCCGGCAACGCGCAAACTGACGCCCCGAGAGTGATTGCCGGACGATGCCGGCACAAAAAAGCCCCAGACGATGCCGGGGCTTTTGTAGTGAGGAAACTAGGTTAGAAGATCAGTACTTTGCGACCAGCGGGCCGCCCCAGTTGAAGCGGTAGACCAGCGAGGTGCTGATCGTCTGTACCAATGGCTTGAAAGTGACGGCAGTGCCGAGAGGAGCGCCAGCGAAGGTCTCCGGAAGCGTGATGCGGTTATAGTAGGCCGCGCGATATTCGGTCTTCATAAACCAGCCCGGAGCAGAAATGCCGAAAAAGTCGAGATTGTTTTCCACGCCGCCGCCGACGAACCAGCCGTCACGATGAAAAGAGGGCGTAGTGACGACGCCCGGGACGCCAGCGAAAAGGCTGGTCATGCTGGCACCGGACCACTGCGAACCGGAATAACCGGCATTGACGTAGGATAAGACGCTGGGCGCAACGAGATAGCCAATTCTCGCACCGGCCGCATAGCTGGTTTTCAGCTTTTCCCGTCCCTCGAAAGCAATGTTCGGATCGCTGATCGAGCCACGGATACTACCGAATTGGCCGTCAGCGAAAATGCCGGCAACCCAAGAATGGTTAAACTGCCAGTCGTAACCGGCACCTACGGTTCCAAACCAGCCGTCGCCACCCATCCGCTGATCGCGCGTAATAGCACCGAGGGGAGGCACGGTGCTCTGAACGTTGCTATCAGCGTCCCACAATCCGCCGCCTGCGCCACCGAAGATGTAGAAGCCGGTCCAGTTATAGACCGGGGCCATCATTGGAGCCTTGGTGTAGCGACAGGCCGCAAGGTCAGCCGCCGAGGCCGATCCGGTGAACGCCGCGACAGCAGTCAAGGCGATGATTAGCTTTTTCATTTTCAACCCCAAAGGACATTTTGGACATCTTGAACGTGGCGGTAATCGATTGCGGTTCCGTCGTCCCCGTTTCGTGCTTAAACTCTCCGGGTAACCGTTGGGAGTTTTTATGGCCCGGAGCTTTGTTCCGTCGATTGTGCCGAACGGCCCCAATCAGACCGTTTTTCTCGTCATCAACAATTTTGGAAACTTGGGCGCAATGGCGGCAGCTTGAGCGCGACTTCACGATTTCGCGTGCTCGGGAATATCGGAAATCAGATGCGAGTCTTTCTATCAGAGGCCCACGCACAATGCTCACTGGGTCAACAACGTGGATGGATTCGACGATGACTAAATTCAAACTTCTTAGCGTGGCTGCGATTCTGTCAACGGTGATACTGGCGTTCTTAACGACCTTAAGACCAATCGCGATCACCGCGGTAGATGCCCGCGCCAATGAAGCAGCCACACTGGCGCACTCGCTTGCAGAGGGTTGCACTGCTCGTGAACCCAGCCAATTTTTTCCATGCAACTGCGGCAAGCCAAATTGCCTTTGAAGCGATTGCGCAATTTCCGGAAACCGATGTCGATAAGGCCGACCTCGAAAGCCTCATCGGCGATCTGATGTCCGGCCAATACAGCGACTCGGTTCGGGTCGTCGCTTCAACACCGCCGAACATTGGTCAGCTGATGTGTCGCAAGATGTCGCGCATGACATCAGGCGCCGCGCTGATCTTGCGGGCGATGATCTGGCGCCATCGTTTGGGGAGTTCGTCGAGACGCACGCCGGTCCTGCGCGTCAGCTGTCGTCGCGACTGATCTAGGTGGCATGGGATCAGACGTTTTTCGATCCGATCGTGTTGCCCAGTGGCAAAAAGCTGATCACCTTACGCGACGCCGCCGAATACATCACCGAACTACCCAAGGTAGAGCACGACGCCGACCAATGGCAGGCCGCCATGCAGGCGCTGTTGCTGGTCGCTGAACATGACGGGCCGACGATGTTTGCGCGCATCGGCGTCATGAAGGCGCGGAACCGTGGCTATGTCCGGGAGTTTACTCCGCGCAAGGATCATCATTGGCGACAGCGGAAGTTGAAAAGGGACCAATGACACCGATGTACTTTCAGCAGCTCGATAGGTCGCAGACTTCCAATACCTTCAATGATTTTTCTAAAACACAGTCAGAAAACTCACTACTGCCAACGCAGTCATCGATCGCTTTGTTAGTTTGATCTGTCATACAGACTGAGTAATTGTGGTTCTTATCTTCCCCGAATTTCTGCCGAAATTTAGCGAGGCAGGATTTGCTCGCTCTTGCAGTCTGCGCGATCCACTTGTCACGAGCGATAGGCTCCGCCTGAGCAATCAACGTCGATCCAAGCAACATCGCGATGACCAAAGCATATCGCATGTTCTTATCTCCGCCGGCACATTGCAAAGAGCGTCGCCGCAAAGCAAGCACGCAGTATCGGAAATCACTGGGCGCGATCGGAAATCATTGCCCGATGGGTAGTGACAAAAAATAACCCCGCCGGAGCGGGGTTATCGAGTTAAGAAGGGTTTGCGAAATCGGCCGGTCGGCTAACGTCGATCGATCCGCGTCACTCGCGTCCATGATCCATTATCCGTGGTATCGACAGATGCGTTTCTGGTCTTTGTCCTCCAAATCAAGATGTACACAAATTGCGACAACATCCGTTTTGTGATTGGATGACATCTAATATCTCCGTGAGGTTGGGATCGGATGTCCGATCCCTGTCCCGGAGTTTCAACTATAAGTAGATATTTGGCGCTGAAATTCGGCGATCGCCGGATCGGAAATAATATGTCGGCAAAACAAAACCGCCCGGGGGTTGATCCCTGGGCGGTTCTAGGATGGATGGACTTGGTTTAGCGCTTCAATTGCAGGGTCAGAATAGCTTCCTCAAGTCGCGCGATGACTGACAGAAGATCGATGATGTCGGAAGCGTTGACATCATCAGCTTCGATAATGAGCCGCAGTTCCATCTGCGCGGCTTTGAGTTTGGCGATCACGTCAAACTCGGTGTCGCCGCTTTTCCAGCATTTCGACATTTGTCCCCTCCCCCTAACGCCGTTTGAAATAAACGACGCCACCGCGCTTCTCGTCATCTTGTTTGAAAGTGCATTGCTTCGGCGCCTGAATGCCGATGGTCCGGGCCATGCTATCGGGCTCTCTCTCGGGAAATTTTTCAGTGAGAATTTTGAGTATCTCGGATTTTGACGCACCACGATCGCGGCTGATGGTGGCGATGATGGTGGCGATGGTCGTCGCCAACCATTTTCTCGAAACTGATCTGGAGAAACTTCAGGCTGCGGTCTCGATGGGTTATGCAGGGTTGCCGCGGCCGCGCCCACCCAATCTGCGAGCGTCGATACATCGAGTTCGATGCCTTCGCGCTGGTAGACATCACTCTGACGATTGAGCGGCAGGTGCAGGCCGTACTTGGCGAACAGGATGTGGGCGAGCAGCTTGGGTCCCGCACGCCCACGCGCGCAATCGGGTGCGAGGGGGCCGGCGGCTGGGTGATCACTTCGCAGGCGCGGCAGACGAACTTCTCGCGCACGTGCTGGATCACTTTCCAATGCCGCGGAACGAGTTCCAGCGTCTCGGTCACGTCCTCTCCGATCTTGCGTAATCGGCTGTCGCCACAGCACAGGCAGGTCGCAGGCATCGGATAGACGATGCGCTCCCGCGGCAAATGCTCCGGCAGCGGCCGGCGCGCCGGCTTGCGGCGCTCGAATGATGGCACCGTTATCTTCTCGGTTGCAGTCATCTGCGCCGCGGTCTCGGCTTGTGCGGCGTTCTCCTCGAGATCAGCCAGCTGCAGTTCGAGTTGGTCCAGCAATGCTCCGCGCTCCGAGGACTGTCCGAACTGCTCATGCCGCAGCTTCTTGATCGTGAGCTTGACCTTCTCGATCAGCAATTGTCCGCGTTTGGGCTTCCGCTTCCGCGGTCAACCGGCTGCTCGCTCGGCGCGCAGCATCGCCTTCAGCGTGGTCACATCGTCGGGGAGAGAATCATCGGCGCCCATCACCGACCAGAGAATCACAATACACTGGCTCTGTCCGAACTGCCGATCGTGCGATCGATTCAAATCACAGCGATCAGCCCGCCGCCTGCGGCCGCCATGTGTGTTGCGGCATGCGCCAGTCAATGCCCTCAAGCATGGGCCGGTGTGATCGTCACCACGCCATCAACCGACGACGGCCACAGGAAACGGCCGCGCTCCAGCCGCTTGGCGTAGAGCGACATGCCTAACCCATCATGCCAGAGGATCTTGATCAGCTTGCCGCTTTTGCCACGGAACACATAAAGGTCGCCTCCGTGCGGGTCGCGCCTGAAGGCTTCCTGCAACAGCAAGGCGAGCGAGTTCATGCCGCGACGCATATCGGTGTGGCCGGTCGCAATCCACACCCGCACGCCCGACGGAATGGGGATCACCGCAGCCGTCCATCTGCCAGCGCCGCGACTGCGGCCTTCAGCGTCGCCGTGTCGACCGTGCCCGTGATCCGCATCCGAGCCCCGGCGGCAAAACTCAATCTCGATCGCGCCGCCGCCGGCCGGCCCGACTGGGCCGGGCGTCGCCCCCGATTCCGCGACCACCATCGCGTACGAAGCCCGCTTGATGGCCGGCATCCTTCGGCTCGGGGTGGAACGACCGTTGCCACCGGAGGAGCAAAGACCGCGAAACGCCGTATCGCCGTGCCGTCGCCGCGACCTGGCGCGGCGCCTGTAAGCTCTCCAGGACGATCTTGAGCTTCTCATCCTCGGACCAGCGTCGCCGCCGGCCTGTATCCACCACTTCGAGCCGCTCGACTTGGGCACTGCGCCTATCGCTGTCCATAAGGACAGTTCTCAACAACATGCCTCACTCGGCAAGGCAGCCTTCACCGGCTTTCAATTACCCACATTTTTTCATCGCAGAGCGGCGCCCAATGCGATGTCGGTGAGGCGGGATAGGCCACGCCACATGACAACATTTCCGGGCGGCGGATCATTTTTGCGCGCGAGATAGCCACCAAGGCGCGCAATCTTGATCAGGTAGGTGCCAAGTCTTTTGCCGTGGGGAGATGACTTGCGTTTATCGTTGATGAGTTGGTCAAGCAAGCCGATTTCTGTTTTGGTCAAGGCAACACTTGGCGACGCTTTCGGTGTCGAACGGTTGATCATCGTCATCCAGAAAATACGCCAGCTCAGGATGCAGAAGATGGAGATCAGGTTCACGAGCCGTTCAGCGGTTCTCAGCTTCGAATCTTCTGCCTTGCATCCCGACTTCAAGATCTTATGAAAGACCTCGATCTTCCAGCGCATCGCGTACCATTCAAGTTTTTCGATGACATCCTTGCGGGACTGAACCGGTAGATCGGTGATCAATTTCCACTCGATTTTCTTTCTGTTCTTCGGCGTCCCACGCTCCTCCGCGTGAATCACCGTCAAGGTCAGGGCGGGATAGCGCTTCTGCTTTCCGATGGGCGGCAGAACGTGAACCCGGCGACATTTGAGTTCGAGAACAGCCTTCGTCAGGTCGCCGTTGTTGTCTCGGACCTCGATGCGATGAAGACCTTTGGTCTCAACCTCATCCATTTCATCGGCTATCGTGTGATCACCATCTCCAGCCAAGCGATCGACGCAGGTCCGCACCAGGAAGTGTGTCCCAATCTCCCGGGCCGTGCAGAAGAGCTCATAAATGTCACTCTCCCGATCGCCAATGTGAACGCATGTCCCTGGCTCTGCAGCCAGTTCCGTGGCTTGCCTCAGATTGTCGAGCCAGCGGACACTTTCCTTCTTTTCGATCGGAACCCGCGTCGGATTGATCTTCTTTTTGAGGGCGGCACTTCCCTTGAATTTCTTCCGAGTCCAGAACTTGACCGCGGCCAGTCCGAGCGGAACTCCCTCGGTCGTCACCGCTAGGCTCGAATGCATCAGAATGCCGCAAAGCGTATGTGGCGTCAGCCATCCGGCCTTACCCTTCTTATTCACCGTCTTGGTGATCCCGACCAATTCCGGCTTGTCGCGTTTGAAGGTGAACTCCGTCGTGTCATGGAGCATCAGAATGAGGCCGTTCGCCGCGGCCAACCGCTCACGCGTCGACGCAAAATGGCCGGAGAGGATATCCACTTCGCTAACGCGGCCATTGGAGAAAAATCGATAGGCTGCTTTTGTGTTGGCCCAATCTTGGCACACCAGCGGAATGCTCTGTCCTACGTCGCTTCCGATCTGCTTCAACAACATACGAAATCGCCGATTTAGCCGCGCGTCCCGGAAATCGCAGTCAGCGACCTCGTCGTCAACCCAGGTCTTGGTCGATGACGTGCAACTACCATTCCCGTTCGTCAAATCGCGCAGCACCAAGCCCATGAGCACCCCCTCCCGAATCAGGTGCTCAACAACGAATCACAAGTGATTCATGCGACTCAAGATTTTGACGTCCGCCGGGCGCTCAAAAATCGATCGAAATGTGGGTAATTGAAAGCTTCACCGGACGGATACGGTGATTGACGCGTTTGAGCAGCTCCAAACTCCGGGAAGTCAGGTCAATGCGTTCACTTGCTGCGGAATTTGATCGGCAATCGTCCGGGTATTGCAGGCAAAATCGAATGTGTTGGAATGGAGCAAGTGTCGGACCGGATTCAACGACTGGTGTACCGGCCTTGAAAGGGATCCTGGTGCGCGCGCCGGCGCCGTCATGCGGCAATACAATTGCAAGAGCCGCCAACCATACGAGCGATGAACGTCCCATCATTCGATATCAACCCATCGAAGATTGAACGGCGCTTCCCTCGTGCTCCATGCGGCTCAGCGGAGTATCGTCGCCGGGCCGCGCTGGCTTAGGCGCCGAACAATTAAACCCCCAACGTCATTGTAAAGCATAGGACGTGCCAAGATTGAATGGATAACCCCCGTAGAACCACGGAGACTTCAGGCAATCCCTGACCGTTGATGATTGAGCGGACGATTGACGCCCGTTGCTGACTTCGCAGTCTTGCCCCCTGTGTGTACCGAGAACCTAAACCCTGAAGTAGTGGTGGTGGAGTCCGCCGAGGATGGGGAACTTTTTTAGGCTTCCGGCCCGCTGAATCGGGCGAGAGATCGGCGCGTCTTTGCCCAACGACCGATGCGTTCTGATCCCGTTGTAGTAGCAAGCATCAATCGCAGAATCCGGCACAAATGCGCCTCGCCCAGGACAATCATATGATCGACGCACTCGCGCCGGATCGATCCGATCAGCCTTTCGGCAAAGCCATTCTGCCACGGCGAGGCTGGCGCAGTAGGCCTGTCCCGGATGCCCATGGCGCGAAGTCGGCGTGTGACAACGCTCCCATAGATCCGATCCCGATCGCGGATCAGGTAGTGCGGAGCCTCACCCCAGGGAAAGGCCTCTGTTATTTGACGGGCAACCCATTCTGCTGTCGGATTTGCAGTGACGTTGATCCAGACAAGGTCCCTGCGGTCGAGCCGGACGATGACGAAGGCATAGAACAGGTTGAAACCGACGGTTGGAACAACGAACAGGTCCATGGCGGCAATGTCCGGCGCGTGGTTGCGCAAGAAGTTCGCCATCCCTGGCTGGGTGGCCCCCGTCGTTCGACCATGTACTTGGCGACGCTCGACTGCGCGATTTCAAACCCGAGCTTGAGCAGTTCGCCGTGCATGCGCGGCGCGCCCCAAAGCGGATTTTCGACGCTCATCCGCCGGATCAGCACGCGCAGATCGGTCTCGATCTGCGGTCGCCCTCCCCGTGGCCGCGACTTCCAACGCCAGTAGCAGCGAAAGCCGGCCCTGTGCCAACGCACGAGCGTCTCGGGCTGGATGATTGTGAGAACCTGCAGGATTGCTGGAAACCAGCGATACAGCTGGATAAAGAACCAGCGATCATGGTTCGTGAGCCGGACGCGACCATGCAGCCCGCACCTCAAGACAATCAACTGATGTCGAAGCACCGCGTTTCTCGGCCTCGAGCCGCATCTTCGACTTGAACGGCGAGGTCACGGCGGCCAGGACGAAACAGAGAAGTCCGATCATTCCGCCAGTTTAGGCAATTTCATCACGCCATCAACTCGGACAGGGTTTTCAGTACACACCGGCTCCTCGTTTAATCGACGCGGACGTGACCATTCCCGGTTTGCGCGCCGGTGATCCGGACAGGGTTGTTGTCAAGGCATACCCGGCCGTTCTCGCGAGAAAGTTTGTTGGCAACCATGCCTCTTACAAGAAGGATGATAAAAGAAAGCAGACCGAAGGCCAGCGGGCGATTAGACAGACTTTGTTGCAACGAATCGTAGAGGCACCACAAGCGGGAACCTTTCATTGCTCCAAGGCTAAAAATTCCTTCAGATCCATCATCAGTGGGTGTTTGCCGTCGCCACGGGTTTCAGTCTAACGACGCGGCAATCTCTGATAGGCCGCGGCACAAATGCCGCAGTCATCGTTTTTCTTGTCACTTCTGTCAATAAGTGGCCTGCGCTGACCGAAGTTCTTGCCAAAATCGATATGATCCTCCCATTGCAGGAGGCTCAAAATGATTATCGAAGTAGCTTTGTTTCTCTTGTTTGTCGCTAGCGCCGGTACCTTCGTCGTCAAAGCCTACGAATGGCGACAGGATGTGCTCTACGGGCCGTACATCAGGAAGAACGACTGGAAGAAGTAGGCTCGGCTCCCGCTCCGGGCCAGATGTGCGGGCCTTCAAATAGCTCGGCGGCATCAGTCTAACCGTCTAACAGTGTGACCAAGCGCTTGGCCCAGCGGTGAGCTGACGGGCACGCTTTGATTCCGACCAGGTATGGCGGCAGCTCGCCGAAGTACTTCAATACTTTTGCACGACTGGCGCGTTTGCGGATCACAGATACGCCCGCAACATCAATCCCATGCACCGGGAAAGCGCTGTGACACGCTGAACTATCGGAGTGTCAAGCCGCTCGCATGAGAGCACTCAAGCGGCGGCAACCATCTCAGATTGCGCGTTCGCGTATGGAGTGACGTGCAGCTTTTCGTCATAGTCCGGGCTGTAAAAGTTAAAATAGTCTTCGATTTCGGCCACGGCGAGACGGTCCCACCGCTCGGCTTGCTCCAGAAGAGACCACTTTTGAAGAGGTCGAAACGCCGCGGTTTGACGATACAACGAAGCTGTTGCGCGATATCGGCGCACTTTTTCCAAGATGCTTTCGCCACTGACACGCATGACTCTATTTCCCTCCGTGATCTCAGGATGATGAGCAGAACGATTTTCCAATTGGTTACCGGCGTTGACAGAGCTGCGGAATAGTTTCCGAACGGTTGAAAGTGGGCTGAGCCAGCCTCGTTCTCATTAGGTGAGCGGCCGTTACGGGTCGGGAGCGGGGCTTGCAGGCGGCTGATTCCAAGAATTTTGCGGGACCAGCTTCCGGGCTCATGCTCGATCTCGCAAGCACTCGTGCACCAGAAGTCGGGACGGTTCGAGTCCGAGAAGTTCGAGGACCAGTATGAAATCGCAATGATCGACCTCATCAACCAGAAACGCGCCGGTAAGACGAGCATTAGGGACGCCGCAAGCTGGCGCGGGATCGATGACGGAAGCCCGCAAAGCTCGCATCGTGTCGGCTGGCCGCCAACCGTACTAAACCGGTTTTAATTGCCCGGTCTGTGGAGCACCGCTCGACGTTCGCGATCGAGGGTCTAATGGTGGCGCATACGTTGCCATGACAGTAATACCATCGTCTGTTCGCTGGCCGGACCTAGCTCGGCATGCGTCGGAGACCGTACAGACAAACCCTGGGGTTTAGGCTTTAATTCCGGCTAACAGGAACCCGCTAACGCATTGGACCATAGAGGAATTAGGCTGGAGCAACGGCTGTATTTAATCTAACGCGGAGCGACCGCATGCGCGTCGCGGTGATTGTTGTGTTCGCGTCAATGCTGACCACACCGTCGGAAGCTTCGAAGTCCTGCATGAGCAAGACCGAAGCGCGTCAGCAATTTGGCTCGTACATCTATTGGCATGGCCCGGAGCATTGTTGGGACGCGACACCGACGCGTCCCTATGGGGTTCGCCATCGCGTGCACCATCAAGAAGCCGAACCAACGCCGCCCGCCGTGGTTCCGATGCCATCGCCCGATCGGCGCAGATCGGCGAACGCGATGGCCACCGATGACCTCGAGATCGATCTGATAACGGCGACACCCTGGGTCGAGCGCTGGACCGATGTTACGCAGGTCGTACCCCCGCAGCTCGTCGTCGCCATCCCAAAGCCCGAGGCGATGGTGACGCCGCGCGGCGTGGTGACGGTGTTCACAACCATCATACTAACGCTTGCGATTGTCGAAATTCTGTTCGGTGGGATGATCAACGAGCGAATGCGCAAGCGGCGTCATCGCGGATTCGCACAACGATCTGTCTGAAGTGAGGGCCAAAACAATGACCGATGAGCAGCTCGCGGCCATGCACAGGTTACTTGCCGAATACCATCGCAATCTCGCTAAGGAAGCCGTGCTCGATATCGTACCACAATATCACGCTGATCTTGCGCAGCGGCTTGTGGATGAGGCCTCACAGATACCAAGGCGCACGGCCATCCTGGAGCGTCTTCATGAACGCGAACGACAAGACATCGAGTATGGCGGCGGCTGCAGTTGAAGAGGGACGTGCAATGAACCTCACTCACGCATACGAAGAGATGGCGCTGGAAAAGCGTCCGCAAGACCCACACCTGGATGGGACCGGCCTTCGCTTCAAAACGTTGGATCATGGCGGCGAATATCCCGACACGATGCCGCAAGCTATCAAACTAATCGATGCTGAGGGCCGCTCCTGCATCTACATGCCGATCACTCAGAACGGCAAGGTAGTCGACAGCCAAGGGTTTGTGTTCGACCCAGAGGACGAATGATCGGCAGTCGGCGCGCCGCGTTGCAGGACGGCATAGAATGCCGAGTGTTTACGGCTTCGCGGTCATCAATATGCCAAGGAGCTCAACTCAAACTTGGTCAACGACGACCTGTTGCGAGAAAGCCGATGCAGAAGCCGCCGCTTGATCCCGATGTCGCCGAGACCGCGCCCTCCGATTCCGCGTTGACCGTTTACGACGACGGAGCACGGCTTCCGACACTTGCTACGCGGTGGCGCGTCGGCTTAGACCGACTTTCGACCTCTTTCTCATTTCAAGGAGGTCGATGTCTCTCTTACAAATGCGAGGTACGACGACGGCCGCTGTACCGCTGCTATCGGAGGAAAAGCGGACATGACACGGGCATCGTAAAATCGACGCGTTTGACCCAATGTATGGTCCGGCCGTGCGTTGAAAGAGGTTTCGTCAAGCTTGGCGTCAGCGGTCTTGCATCAATGTATCCGGTCTCTGATTGGAGCTGGTTTCTGCTCCGGACCATCATGGATATCAGCGCGCGTCCGTTCTCGTTAACGGACAGGCCTCAATGGGCCATTTGGGTCACCAGTTTTCGCATGCGCCGGGAAGACCGATCCTCCATCTCTTCTTATCCTCTCGCAGACCTCGGCGGGTAACGTGTTTTGCTCTGGCTACATCATTGCGGGCTCCTCATTTTGAGCGGTCGCTGTGGCCGTCAGTGGGGAGTTAGGATCAGCTGGGCTGGGCGCGGCCTGATTGATCTTCAGCACCTCGAAGGCCTGGCCACGAGCCAGAACGCTCCAGGCAATGCGGGCCAGCTTGTTGGCGAGTGCGATCGCCAGCACGTCGTGATGCAGCCGCTTCCTGGCCGCCTCGATCCAGGGCTTGAGCCCGGGGCGCTCCCAGATCTTCGGTTTGATCAGCACGACCCATCCCGCCTGCACCAACAGAACCCGCAGGTAGCGATTGGCGCGCCTGGATGTCTTGCCGAGAATGGTGCGGTCGCCGGTCGAGATCTGCTTGGGAACGAGCCGAGCCAGGCCGCGAAATCGCGGCCCTTGGTGAACACATCGCCTGCGCCGATCGCGGCCACCATCGCGCTGGAGGTGATCGGCCCAATACCGGGCACGCTCATCAACCGTTCGCAACCGGCATCCTGGCGCGTGATGGTTTCGATTTCGTTCGACAAACCCTCGACCCGCTCATCGAGCCGGCGCCAGTCGCAGGCCAGATCTTCGATAATGCGGACCATGCGAGGCGACAGGACGTCTGGTGGAGTGGCCAGGATGTTGGGTAACTCGGCGTGCAAAACCCGTAACCCCTGGCGCACCGCAATGCCGCGCTCCAGCAGGAAGGCGCGGATTTGATTGATGATGCCGGTGCGCTGGCTGACCAACCGCTCCCGTACCCGGTGCAGCGCCTACAGGTCCAGCTGATCGGCGGTCTTGGTCGCGACGAACTTCATCGTCAGCCGCTGCACCGCCTCGGCAATCGCCTCCGCGTCGCGGAAGTCGTTCTTCTGTCCCTTCGAATATACGCGCTGGATTTCGTCTTCATCCGATGGATGACTGCCGACCGCGGACCTGGAAGCTGCGAGAATTGGACCGTCACTAGGTAGCAAGACCATCCGCGCTCGACCCGGTCTGAAACAAGCTGGGTATATCCACCGACGAGTTGATGACTAGTGGAAGGTGAACCGTGCCATTGGTTGGGTTGTTTGATTGGTCGATTGGACTTCGGCTGTAGGTTTTTCTTGATAGTTTCAGGTGAGTGTTGATTGGAATTGGTCATGGTTGACCAACTGCCGCTGGATAGATCCGGCATTGCGAGCCTCCGATCTGGCAGGGCTCGATCGAATGGCCCATCCAATAAGACCGGCGACCTGCCCGCTATTTAGATTTCGAGGGCTCCGCGCGATGCCACCAAATTTTTGAAATATGCAGCTCACGGATTTCCTACATCGATTCAGTTCAACAGGCAGTGTGGCCGTCGTCATCTTCAGGCAGGTGCTATCATGGCAACTTGCCAGCGCCTGCAACCTCCAGGCGAAAGTCTCGGCTGTCTTATCGCCATGCCTGGAAATGTCTCGAAGGGTTTTGAAAAATCGCCAACCCAACCTGCCTAAAAAATTCTGAGGGGCCAAATGTGGTATGGAATTACATCGATCTATAAATTAGCCATATTAACAATAAGTTGCAGGCTTATGTGGCGGAGAGGGAGTCTGTCAATCCCCATTGAAAGACAAAGCATTTTCGACCATCCTAGACCAAAATCCACCGTTTGGGCTACGGCCGGAAATGGGATTTCGGCTTCGACAAAAGCCCGTCAGGCCCAATGGCGCGTCATAGACAACAGCGCCATCTAGCGACTAGCGAAAGGCAAACTGCCGTCGCACGGCTCAGCCTGATCGCCGTCCAGTCGCGGGATCTAATAGTGGCTCATCCAGGCTCTGGCCCAGCGCTTCAATTTCCGTCGGCGGTCGACTGAGCCGTCCGAGTTTTCATCGCTCCCAATAGGCCGGATCGCCGAACGCATCACGCAAGCAATCGGCGAAGGCCCTCAGCTTTGCGGACGGCCGCCGACCCTCAGGGTGGGCTACATAAATGAATTCCTCTTGTAGCTGCATTCCGACGTCGACCACTTGCAAGCGACCAGTCCTTATCTCGGCGCCCGCGATAAATATCGGCAGAAGCGCGATGCCGAGTCCAGCGAGGGCCGCGTCACGCATCATGTCGCCATTGTTCACGAGCAGCGCTGTTCGGCCGCGCACGATCGTTGCTCCATTCGAGCCTGAGAAGCGCCAGTCGCCGACACCCCGGTTCGTGTAGAAGATTCCACGATGACCATCGAGGTCGGTGATCGAGCCGGGCATACCGTGTCGCCCGAGATAGTCCGGCGACGCGACGAGAACCGATAGCAGAAGCTCGGCGGATGCCGTCGACATGCCCGCCCGCCGCAACATCCGGATCTCGCGCTCCTGGGCGCGGAGCTGGCCGCGCATGCGGGTGATCTCATTGCGCACCCAGTCGAGTTTGGCAGGTCTCACCGCGCGCTCAGAGACCGGCGACGGCCGACTATGCTGCCGCGTTTGCAAAGCTCGAGGCTGGCGACGCTGCCGCCATGCCGGCTTTCGCCGCAGTTGTCGGGCTTCATGCCGACGATCCCCTCGCCGGCTTTCACCTGAGGCGGTTGCTCAACGGTGCCAAAGGCGTCCGCATGCTGTTGGAATAATTGCCTGCGCGCCGTACTCCATTGCGGCAGCATTTGCACCCGAAGCGAGTGGACGGCCATCGAGATGTGATATTCCGTGTCCCTTGTCCTCAAGCTGCCATGAGGATCGAAAAGCGGCGAGATGGGATATGGCCTGAGCTGCAGGATCAATACCCAAGCTCCAATGTGAGCGCCCGCCTATTGAAACCGGATTGCGCTCGATAAGGGTCAATCTGAAGGAAACTGGTCAGGGATGTTCTCGATCGCCGCCGCTCAAGCGGTCACCCGAAGTGCATCGTGTCCATTACCTGGCGTGCGGCATTTCCAACTAAGCTGGCCGGGCACTCATTTAGTTTGGCCCTACCGTCGCAACACAATGGGGTCGACGTCGCCTAACGGCGGCTACTACCGGAGTCACGCGTGTCCGCTCGCTTCCAAGTTCTTCAGGCGGCCGTGAGGCGCACGCGATTCTTGCGATTGGTCGCGGGGGCTATTCCTCGACTGGCGGCATAGGTTGACCATTGCCCTCCGAAGGCAAAGGTCACACGTTCGAATCGTGTCGGATGCGCCCATGACTTACGACCTTAGCGACCAGTTAGTGACCACCAACACGCCGGGTGCTGCGGTTGCGCTTAGAGCCTGTGCCGGCGGTACTGCCGGAGGGGGGCTTGTGGCTGAGTGACCGGCGCGGGGCTTGGTGTAGATGTC
>WNFO01010530.1_pt1 | contig 15043 bp, 21 predicted proteins | sample 5400251 | NCBI WGS metagenome assembly WNFO01 (sample SAMN13153354, study PRJNA577476) | soil metagenome | isolation source: 100 cm saprolite under Madrone tree | place: USA:California | collected 2016-06-14 | reverse complement strand
CTTTCCCGTCACGAGAAGTGGTGCACAACTTGGCTTTCCCCTGGCAAAGCATGAAGATTCCACGCGGGGTCTGTCCCTCGACAAAAATAACCACGCCGGCAGGAAAAACCGCGGGATGTTTTATTTGGTTGAAAGCGTCTAGAGATGCTCGGGAGAGGGCACAGAAAAAATCGTCTGCACCCAGGTGACACGTAAGACATTCTGCGGCCATGCCGTAGGGCGAGTTCATGGATGTTCGTTATTCGCCCGATACGACGCACGGACGGATGCGGTTGCTTAGGAGTGACCACCTGGAAAACGAGTGCAGGAGCCCTCACCGCAATAGGGGGATCATATGACCGGTGGCCACGGCTCGACTGTTCAAAAGTGCTCAGCTTTTGCCAAGTAAGGCAGGGTTAGGGATTTCCGCACGAATACTAAGCGCCAACCTGTACGGGCACCAATTCCGGGCTGCAGCGGGAATTTTGGATGGATCTGACAGCGTCCTCGGCTGTGAATCTTCCCATAACCAGTGCCAGCTTACGGTCAGTGGTCGTCTGGATGGGAACCTGATGGATCCGCTGCACGTATTCAGCGGCGCGAGTACCGGTACGGTTCACTTTCACAACAAATTTAGTGTTTTTCGTGGGTTTTTCCTCTCGCTTGGGATGACAAAGTTAAAGAAGTTAAAGATGACTCAGGAAAGAGTAAAAAGAGGTAACTTGATCAAGTTCAATGCTAGGCTTCTGCGTAGCGGTTGTCAAACTGGGTCGACACTAACACGATCCTGCCCAACGAACTGTCTCCCCTCTCAAGGCTGGGATTCGCCCCCGAGTGAAACCGGCGTAAATTTGGTCGGGACGGCGAGATTTGAACTCGCGACCCCTTGCACCCCAAGCAAGTGCGCTACCAGGCTGCGCTACGTCCCGACACGGGTCCGCTGCCGAGGCCGGCAGCGCGGGGTTGACTTGACGATTCTACACCAGGAAGACGCGGCAATCCGCGCTCTACCCGCCCTTTTTCAATGCATCCGAACTGGCTCCTCCGCCGATCTTAGACGGGTTTTCGGCTCGTCGCCCGTGCACCATCGCGGCGGCAGTGGGCTCGCGCTCAGGAGTCCGGGGCGTAGTGAGTGGAGGTCGAGGTATGGCCGATATCACAGGGTCCATTCACGAGCGCTATGTTGCGCCACGGCGGGTCAAAATACTGGCCAGTCTCCTTGCGCCGCTCTTGCCCCAGAGCGGCTGCGTGGTTGATGTGGGGTGCGGAGACGGTGCCATAGCCAGGCGATCCTGCGACTGCGTCCTGATCTGCGCATCGAGGGAATCGAGGAATTGCCGCGCGGGACACCCGAAATCCGTGTCTCGGCATACGACGGAAGGTACATTCCGTTTTCCGATAGGTCTTTCGATGCCGTCCTGTTTGTGGATGTCGTAACCGCGGTCCGGCACGGGAGCAACTCGCGCGCCCAGTGAAGCGCCAATCTCGGAATAGGCATCAGTACTGCCGTTGTCGGCCACGATGATCTCCGCGTTGATGTGATGATCGCCGATCGCGCGCTGGATCTGCGCAATACAAGCGGGCAGCGTGCGCGCTTCGTTCAGACAGGGCAGGACGACCGAAAGTTCCGGCTCTCCGCCGGCACTCGACGTCTCTCTCCGAACTTGTTCTTCAGATGCGATCGAGCTCATTTCGTCCACCCTGCTGCTCCGATTGAAAATCGAAACCCGGCGGCTTGCAAGGGATGTTTCAATCCGCTCAAATAGAAGACTTGCTTCTCTAAGGAACGAGGACTGAAAGAATTGGCGATCCTGGTGGTAGGTGGGGCGGGCTATATCGGCAGTCATGCGGCTCGGGCGCTGCGGCGCGCGGGCTATGAGGCGATTATCTACGACAGTCTTGTGAACGGCCACCGCCGCCTCGCCGAGGGATTCGAGCTGGTGGGAGGCGACATTGCCGACGAAGCCAAGCTGCGATCAGTACTCAAGCGTGTGGATGGTGTCATGCACTTCGCGGCCCACGCCTATGTGGGTGAGTCGGTCGAGAACCCGCGCAAGTATTTCCGCAACAATGTTGAGGCAGCGTTGAGTCTGCTGAACGCCACGCTCGATGCGGGTATCCGCCGCTTCGTGTTTTCGTCTACGTGCGCCGTTTATGGCGAGCCGGCCAAGGTTCCGATCACGGAGGACAACCCGCGCCAGCCGGTCAATCCATATGGTACTTCCAAACTTTTCTGTGAGTATGCGCTCGAAGCCTACGATCGAGCTTACGGCCTGCGCTCGGCCCGTCTGCGCTACTTCAATGCCGCTGGCGCAGATGAGAGCGGTGAAATCGGCGAGTTGCATAATCCCGAGACCCACCTGATTCCCCTTGCGCTCGCCGCCACCGGCAACGGATCCGAACTCAAGATCTTCGGCACGGACTACCCCACTCCAGACGGCACCTGTGTGCGCGACTACATCCATGTCAATGACCTGGCCGACGCGCACGTCCTCGCTCTTCAGCATCTGGAGAAAGGCGGCGAGTCGATCGCTCTCAACCTGGGGACGGGCAAGGGAGACTCGGTTCTCGAGGTCATCCAAGCAGCGGAGAAGATCACCGGACGCACCGTTAACCGGAAAGTCGGGCCGCGGCGGGCGGGCGATCCTCCGGTTCTGGTTGCGGATGCCACGCGCGCCCAGCAGGCGCTCGGATGGAAAGCCACTCGCACTCTTCCCGACGTTGTTTCCAGCGCCTGGAAATGGATGCAAAAGGTTCGGAGCGGTTCCTGATAGGGATCTGAAATTCAGAAGTTCTGTTGGCGGGCGGCCGCATTGGCCAAGCGGTTGGCCTCAGCGTTCTTTTCGCGCGACACGTGATTGATCGAAAAGCTTAGGGAACGGGCCAGTTTCCGGCAAATCCAGTGCAGCGAATACAGACGCGGGCTGCGGCATTGGTATTCGCCTCGCATTTGTCGAACCATTACTTCCGAGTCCGAATAAACATGCAGGACCTTAGCCTCCAGGTTCAGCGCGCACTGCAAAGCTTCCAGGAGCGCGACGTATTCGGCCACGTTGTTATCCTGATGCCCAATCCACTTGGAAATTCTGATGGAGGCGCCTTCGGGCCGGTCGATTACAACTCCAATGCCGGACGGTCCTGGATTCCCCAGAGAACCGCCGTCCACGTAGGCCACGAGAACTGACATTGACAACCTTGTGTCCTTACAACATGCGGGAGAAGAGGCGCGGCGTCAAGAAATTACTTTTCCGCCGAACACCTCCCGTAACCCCTCCGGCCAGATTGTGCAAGACTCTGTGCAAAACTGGGTCCGAATTGTTCTCATATTTAGAATGCATTTTCGATTCATCAAGTTGTAATGTTCATCGACTGGCTTCGAAAAATCTTCAATTGCACCGAAATGCGGCATTGACAATTAATCGCATTCCTCTTATGGTTGCACCCGTCGATGGCCGAAAGGGTCAGCCAAAATAAATCGTGGCGAACCCGAAGTAGGCTGGGCGATGGGCAAGCCGGGGCAACTCGGTAAGCTGCCAAACCCGAAAAAACCGACTGTTCTGCGAGGTTCAGCCGGGGTTTGGAGCTGCGAAAGCAGCGATCGCATCAGGGGTCGTGACGGTGCATGTCTCCACGTTGTTGGCTTCCTCGCAGGAGCTGGCGGCTAGAGCATAACCAATGTCACGGCCCTTTTAATTTCCCGCTCGTTTTTCCCTGCCGCCTTTTTCGCTTGTGATTTCCCTCGCTTTGGCCTGATGTTCAACGAAGTCAGGAGAAACCATTGGCCAAACCACCAGATAGCTTGCTCTCCAAAGCGCTGATCGGCGCCCGAATCTGTACCGGAATCTTCTTTGTCCTTTTCGGCGAATATAAGATCTTCGGAAGCGCGTTCGCCCATTCCGGATTCGCACACTATCTTGAAGGCTACATTCAGCAGACGGCGGTCAGTCTTTATCGGCAGGTTCTTATCCACGTCGTACTCCCCCACGCGGTCTTTTTTGGATACCTGGTGCCCGCTCTTTTTCCCTGCCGCTTTTTTCACTTGTGATTTCCATCACACTCTCTTTCGACACCGCTTATCGTCGAGTTTCGCTATCTCTCGTTACCGAAAATTTTAAGGACGTTCTTCGCCGGGGGTTCAATTCATCCCTGAGCTGGTGGTTTTTAATGGTGGTCTCTACTTGTGCGCGTGCGGACTTTGCGCGGGGTTCTTGCGGGCTTTAGGGGCAGCCTTGCCGATCCTCACTTCGAAGCTCACCGGCAGCTGTTTCGGGGGATAACAAGCGGCGTTGTCGCACGCCTGATATTTCAGACTGCCCCGAAGCATGTACTTGCCCGGCTGCACCGAGCGTAGCGGACGGACGGTAACATCCACCTGAAAATCTCCGGTATAAACGTTGAGCTTTTCGTCCGGCGCAAATGCAAAACTCATATCGTGGCCGTCCGGGTAGTCCGTTCCGCCGATGATGATGTCGGTCGTGGCACCGATTTTCAGGGCGGTCGGAATCAGGAACTCCGATTTCGGCTTATTGGAATTGATGTGATATCCGCGGGCCACCCGAAACGAAAGCGGAACTTGAGAGGCTTTGCCTTGAGTGATCGTGACCACCGGAGCGGGCGCCACGCTCACGACCGGTTTCATGGTGGGAGCGTCCTGGCCGAATACGCCGGCGCTGAGCAGGACGAGCGAACATGCAAATAGCCGTTTCATTCCACTAAGAGGGTATCCCAGTCACAACTTCGATTCGAGATTACCTTTGCGCCTGTACCGGTTGGCCCTGATTGAGCGCCTCTTTGATGTGGTCCACGAATACACTGCGGCTCTGCAAGCCGAACTCGCGGGCCACGAGCTTGCCGTCACGGTCGATAAAAAACGTAGTCGGCAGCACGCCGACACCGCCGTAACTCTCCCCTACCGCCTCTTTACCCAGCAGGATCGGGTAGTTCACCCCCATCTGCCGGACGAACTTGGTAATGTCTTCGGTGCTGGCGTCGTCCATGGCCACACCCACAATCTGGAATCCTTGCGGCCCGTATTCCTTCTGCAACTCGACAAACCAGGGCATCTCGATTTTGCACGGACCGCACCAGGTCGCCCAGAAATTCAGGAGAACGGCCTTGCCGCGGAAATCCGAGAGCTTCACGTTCTTGCCCTCGAGCGATTGCAGCTCAAAATCGGGCGCTACTTGTCCTTGTAACTTCCCTGAGACCGACCCGCCGGCCCGGTTCTTGCGAGCCGAATGAATGCCTGCGAACAGCATGAGCGAGATGATCGCGGCGACGACAATAGGAACAAGAGGATTTCTTTTCACCAGTGAACTCCTGCTACAACGCAAAACGGTTCAGGAACGACAGCCACCCCGAGATCATCGTGAAGCGGCCCAATACCAGCAGCACGCCCAGAGCGATGAGCAATCCACCGCTTGCAACTTCGATGGCGTGCATATGAAACTTAAACCGGTTATAGAACTTGAGGAATCGGCCGATCCCCAGCGCGGTCAGCAGGAACGGTACCGCCAGCCCCGCGGAGTAAACTGCCAGCAGGAAGACGCCCTTCATGACCGTATCCTGCGCTGCCGCGAATCCCAACACAACGGCCAGAATCGGTCCCACACATGGGGTCCATCCAAAAGCGAAGGCGAAGCCGATCACGAACGCTCCCCAGGCGGTCGCGCTCCCTTTGAGACCGTGCAGCCGAGTATCCGCCAGCAGTGCTTTGATCTGAAAGATGCCCGTCAGATGCAGACCGAACAGAATGATTACCACGCCCGCGATGCGCGCCAGCAAAGACTTGTATTGCGCGAACAGCTGCCCCACCTCGGTTGAAATCGCCCCCAGCGTAATGAATACGATGCTGAAACCGATGATGAACGCAGCCGAGTTCAACATTACTTTACGAAACAGCTGCCCTTGATCGGACTTCAATTCCTCGACGCCCACGCCCGAGATCAGCGAGACGTATCCCGGCACCAGTGGCAGCACGCAGGGCGATAGGAAAGAGATCAATCCCGCGACAAACGCTGCGAGCGGTAAGGGCAAGGTGGACATAAGACTATTGTAGCGATACCAAGGCGAACGACGCCCTTCACAAGAGATGCGGCAAATACGTAATCGTTACAGCATTGTGTAGCGTCGGCATCGCTTCAACTTCGCTCGGGGCAGGCTTTGCCGGCTGTCGGGCGAGCGTCCCGCTCCCCCCTGGGCAACTTAACGGCTCTGCGATTTCGCCTTGGGTCTTAGGCCCGGTTCTTTCCGCGGCTCCGCCGGGACGGCCGCTGCACCGCCCTCCGGTTGGGCCTCCGTCAACGCCTTCTTGATGAATCCCGGAGGCACGGTCGCTGTCAAAATCGCCCGCTCTCCGGATCGCTCCACTTTCAGGCTGCCGAAAAACGTCTTCACATCTACATCGGGGCCCTGCGTTCCGATGCTGGTTTCCGCGGAATGAAAAATGTTCAGAAACGTGCCGACCTGGTCCGTGAGGGCCCGCGCATCGGCTTCGCTTTGTGTGAACGCTTCGGCCCGAAAATGCAGGGCGCGGAGATACCGCCCCGAAATCACCACCACCGCAGGTTTGGGAAACAGTAGTGCCCAGCCGCTCAATCCGCCCAGCGAGCCGGCCTGGGCAGGGTTGACCCGCAGGATCGCCCAGGACAAACTCGCAAATGGTACTTTCTTGTAATACTGCCGCAGGAACCTCATCCGGATGGTTCGAAACTGCCACGGTGTCGTACGAAAGCACCGCCACGCGAACAATGCGGCCTTCGACCGGCACGTTGTAGATATCGAACCCGTGATAGTTGTCCACCGATGAGGCGATCTTCTTGAGGTAAGCGTTCAGCCTGCCAGAGTCAATCTTGCCGACGAAGATCTCGGAGAACCGTGGCTCGGACGCGGAGCCACCGGTTCCAGTGCCTCCGCTCTGCGGGTAATGCACGGCAAAGCCGGCCTGGTCGAGGTCGCGCTCGAACTGGAAGCCCGTTTCCTCGACAAACTTCTGGTAGTCCGGGTCGCGTAAGACCGGCGGAAGCTGGTTGGTGGCGTTGAAGGTTCGAATCCACTTCAGGTTGATATAAAAGAAGCCATCGGCCCCGGGCAGAAGCCGGACCGCCTCCGGCGGAGCGCGTTTGCGGAGTTGGACTACTGCTACAACGGCCGCCGCAATCGCGAGCACGCCGATTAGAACAGGAAGGGTGCGCTTGATCCGCATGAAAGGCTTACAGGGATGGCATAATACCACTCTGGGACCGCAGCGACCTGAAGATTTCATTCTTAGCCGCGCCGGAATACGCCCTCCGGTTGCGCCTGTTTTTTCCCTGTGATACCTTAAATAATTGTCCCGGACATCTAGGGATCAGGAAGTATTGTGCCTGCAGGGCCATGCTTCTAAAACTGCTGGCGTAGCTCAGTTGGTAGAGCATCTGATTTGTAATCAGAGGGTCAGGGGTTCAAATCCCTTCGCCAGCTCCAGGAAAACGGTTTTCCGGAAACAATGGAAGGTTTGCGCGGTACGCGCTAGTGGCGCAAGAGTTCTAACGCACTCCATCAGGGTATTTTCCGGCAGGTCGCAAGTGTCGAGCGCGAATTCCTGCATTTCGTTTCCCTAACCAGCAGTGCATTGTAACGAAGGTGTGTTTGTTTTGGATGTCGGCGGATTTTCAGTTTTGCGCACAGGTGGGTGAGTGGTTAAAGCCGACAGACTGTAAATCTGTTCCTCCTAGCGAGGTACGGAGGTTCGAATCCTCCCCTGTGCACCAGTTTGAGCCGGTGACGAAATGTTGATAACCCGTTTCAGTTTAGCGATGGTCGCATACGCAGTGATCGCAGGTTTGTCGTGGAACACGATCGCGGATGAGAAACTTCGTCTGGCTACCCTGGCGGTGCTGGCGCTGTTTGCGGTGAAGACGGTCGTGCGGCGCAAGGACGTTTTGCACCCGGACGCAAAGGCCGACAGCGGAAAGTAGCCGGATTGGATTTTTGTGAGAGCTGACAGCCGAGAGCTGACAGCCGGTTTTTCGAGCCGATGTAGCTCAGTTGGTAGAGCACTCCCTTGGTAAGGGAGAGGTCATCAGTTCAATCCTGATCATCGGCTCCAGGACCTTGGTGGACGGTGAATGATGCCTAAGACATTGCTTTGGGCAATTCCCGGTTTTGTTGTTTGGGTTGTGTTGCAGGTGGTCGCATCGCGGTACTGCACGGGTTGGCGGGAAGAGAAGTACAAGTATGGCTTCGGTGCCCTAGGGCTTTTTGTCTGGTGGCTTCCGAATCTGGCACTCGGCGAGACTGGCGCTTCAGTACTTGAAGAGGCAGTCTTGATTGCTGGATTTCCGATTGCGGCTTTTTATTTGTCTTATCTCCTCGTTGGAGAGTGGCGTGATCGGCGAATGCTTGAAGAGTGGAAGTCGAGGCCTGACAGCGAAAAGCTGACAACCGGGCGGAAAGAAGCTGAGAGCTGACAGCTAAAAGCTGACAGCTGGTTTTGAGGGCGGGAGTAACTCAGTGGTAGAGTCACAGCCTTCCAAGCTGTTGGTCGCGGGTTCGATTCCCGTCTCCCGCTCCAGAGATCTGGCAGTCTGAAACTAACTTATGGCATTCGAGCAGGCAACGATCAAGGTTGAAAACGAACAGGCATTCGGCGAACTAAAGGCCGCGGTGGTTCAGGTGTTCGCGGCGGACCGGATCACGAAGTATTTGAAAAAGCTCAGCGGACAGAACATCCGCATTCGCGATTGGGACGCGATCCTGGCGGCGGGCACGATCGATGTGATCGACGAGTCCAAGCTGGGAGCGGCGCGATCGCTGTATGAGTCTTTAACGGTCCCTGATCAGGGCCAGATCCGCGAGTTGTATCTGTCGAAGATCGAGGAAGTGGACCCGGCGCTGCGCGCCCGGTTCAGCAAGCTCTATCGGTACTACTGACATAGCGAGGTTGAGGCGTTGCGCAGCGTTTGAGCCGCGCGCCGAAATCCTGAGCGACAGCGAAGGATCTCCTATAGATCGAGGAAGAGAGAAATGGCGAAAGAAAAATTTGAACGGAATAAGCCGCACTGCAATGTCGGGACGATTGGTCATATTGACCACGGCAAGACGACGCTGACGGCGGCCATCACCAAAGTTTTGCAGAAGCACAACCCGAAGATCGTGTTCCGGTCGTTTGATTCGATCGACAACGCACCGGAAGAAAAGGCACGCGGTATCACGATCGCGACGGCGCATGTCGAGTACGAGACGGCGAACCGGCACTACGCGCACGTGGATTGTCCCGGACACGCGGACTACATCAAGAACATGATCACGGGCGCGGCCCAGATGGACGGCGCGATCTTAGTTGTAGCCGCGACCGACGGTCCGATGCCACAGACGCGCGAGCACGTGCTGCTGGCTCGCCAAGTGGGCGTGCCGTACATCGTCGTGGCGCTGAACAAATGCGACGCGGTGGACGATCCCGAACTGCTCGACCTCGTCGAACTGGAAGTGCGCGAGTTGCTGAAGAGCTATCAGTTTCCAGGCGACGATGTGCCGGTGATTCGACTGTCGGCTCTCGGTGCTTTGAATGGCGAAGAGAAGTGGGAAAAGCAGATTGACGCATTGATGGAAGCGGTCGACAAGAGCGTGCCGCAGCCGGCGCGCGAACTGGACAAGCCGTTCCTGATGCCGATCGAAGACATCTTCTCGATTCAGGGCCGGGGCACGGTAGTGACGGGCAGGATCGAACGTGGCAAAGTCAAGGTCGGTGAGGAAGCGGAAATTGTCGGCTTCCGCGAGACGCGCAAGACGGTTGTGACGGGCGTGGAAATGTTCAAGAAGCAGCTGGACGAAGGCATGGCGGGCGACAACGCCGGCCTGCTGCTGCGCGGCATCGCGAAAGAAGATGTCGAGCGCGGGATGGTGCTGGCAAAGACCGGCTCGATCACGCCGCACACGAAGTTCAAGGCCGAAGTCTACATCCTCACGAAGGAAGAAGGCGGGCGGCATACGCCGTTCTTCAAGGGATATCGTCCGCAGTTTTATCTGCGAACGACGGACGTGACCGGAGTTGCGGAGTTGCCGTCAGGCACGGAGATGGTGATGCCGGGAGACAACGTGAGCCTGGTGATCGAGTTGATCACGCCGGTAGCAATGGAAAAGGGCTTGCGGTTCGCGATTCGCGAAGGCGGCCACACGGTGGGCGCCGGCACGATCGCGGAGATTGTTACGTAGTGTAGGGACGGGTTAGAGACCCGGCCCCACACAACAAAGCGGCTTGCAGAATGCCGCCAGATCTTTCTTCCCGGAAGGCCGGGAGGGCAAAGAGAGTGACACAGTGATTGGAAAAGAGAGAATTCGAATCCGGTTGAAGGCTTACGACTATCGCATCCTCGATCAGTCGACGGGCGAGATCGTGGAGACGGCGAAGCGCACAGGCGCGCAGATTGCCGGTCCGATTCCGCTTCCCACGATGAAGAACAAGTACTGCGTGCTGCGGTCGCCGCACGTGGATAAGAAATCGCGGGAGCAGTTTGAGATCCGTACCCACAAGCGCTTGCTCGATATTCTCGAGCCGACACAGCAGACGGTGGATGCGCTGATGAAACTGGATCTCCCGGCGGGTGTTGATGTGGAGATCAAGGCATTTGGTAAGGAACACAAATAGGTTGTGTGGATCCGGGTCTTCGACCCGGATGGACGGGTTAGAGACCCGTCCCCACACGGACTAGCCAGCCAATAGCCGTCGTCAAATGAACGACGAGCCATGCTGGGAACGGAGAAGGAAATGGCAAAGGTTGCAGGCATCCTCGGCAAGAAAGTCGGCATGACGCAGCTCTTCGATTCGAAGGGCGATGTGCGGCCGGCGACGGTCTTGCAGGCTGGGCCGTGCGTGATTACGCAGCACAAGACCAACACGAAAGACGGCTATGAAGCCGCGCAGATTGGCCTGGTCGAGTTTGTGAAGGAAAAGAAGTTGAGCAAGCCGATGCAGGGACATTTTACCAAGCACAATCTGCCTCCGGTGAAGTTCCTGCGCGAGGTTCCGGTTGAGGTGGAAGAGAAAGCGTCCGAGACCGACGGTGCCGTTACAGTCGGCGATCGCGTGCTGGTGGACATTTTCGAAAACGAGAAGTTCGTGGACATCGTGGGCGTCAGCAAGGGCCGCGGTTTCCAGGGCGTAGTGAAGCGGCATCATTTTGCCGGCGGTCCGAAGTCGCACGGTTCGATGTTCCAGATCACGGGCTCGATCGGCTCTTCGGCGTTTCCATCGCGCGTGTTCAAGGGCATGCGGATGTCGGGACACATGGGCAACGTCCGAGTGACGACGCGAAACCTGCGCGTGCTGGGTGTTGATAAAGACGAGAACCTGCTGGTGGTGGAAGGCAGCGTGCCGGGTCCGAACGGCGGGTACCTGGTGATTTTGAAAGCAAAGAAGGCACCGCGGGAGCGTCGCGGATTCGCGGGTTCGACTACGGTCGATCCGTTGAAGGCAGCGAAGAGAGCGGCTAAGAAAGCATAGAGAGTGGCGAGATCAAGAGCCGCGGGCGAGGGCGCCCGCGCCACACAAGACGAGAAGGCTTATGGCATCGATTGATATCTACAACCTGAGCGGAGCGAAGGTCGGGACGATGGATCTGGCCGAGGAAGTTTTCGGCGCCGTCAACGAAGACCTTCTCTGGGAGGCGATCAAGCACTATACGGCCTCCAAGCGTGCGGGTACGCATGCGACCAAGAACCGCTGGCGCGTTTCGGGATCGGGCAAGAAGCTGTGGAAACAGAAGGGCACCGGGCGGGCACGTATCGGATCGATCCGGTCGCCGCTCTGGCGTCACGGCGGCACCGTGCATGGACCGCAGCCGCGTTCCTATGAGTATGCTTTTCCGCGGAAGAAGTTGCTGGGGGCGCTCCGTTCGGCGCTCGCTGCCAAGTTCGCGGACGGCAAGCTGATGGTGGTGAAGTCGTTCGAAGTGAAAGAGACGAAGACGAAGCTCTTCCGCGAATCGCTGGACAAACTGAAACTCGACGGCACGACTCTGCTGGTGGAGGTTTCGAGCGCGGAGAATCGCAACCTGGAATTGAGCTCGCGCAACATTGACGGGCTGGAACTGGTGCGAGGGAACGAAGTGCATCCCTATCACCTGATGCGCTACAGCCAGGTGGTGTTCGCGCAGCCGGCCCTTGAGAAACTTCAGGACTCGTTGCGGAAATCATCCTCGCGGCGACAGCATACGGAGAAGCCGGCAAGCGAGAAGAAACCGGCGGCGCGGCGTACACGGAAAGCGAAGGTGGCCTGATGAAATCCGCATACCAGATCATCCGGCGGCCCGTGATCACCGAAAAAGGCCTCGGCATTAAAGAGACCCAGAACACGTTGGTGTTTCAGGTGGCGCCGGAGGCTACCAAGACCGAAATCAAGGAAGCGGTGCAGAGCATCTTCAAAGTGAAGGTGGCTTCGGTGCGAACGGCAAATTATCCGGGGAAAGAGCGGCGTCGGGGCAAGTTTGCCGGCTATCGTCCGGATTGGAAGAAGGCATATGTGCGGCTCCGGACAGGCGAGAAGATGCCGGAGTACGCGCAGAATTTGTAGTAGAGACGCGGCTTGCCGCATCTTGTTGGGAGCGTGAGACGAGGCAAGCCTCGTCTCTACCCAGAGAGCTGATATGGCCATCAAAACTTACAGACCGAGAACCCAGACGCTGCGCTACCGCACCAGCGTCACGACTGACGACATTACGTCGAAGAAGCCGCACAAGCCGCTGGTCGAGGGCAAATTGCGGACAGGCGGACGGCGCAACTCCGGCGACACCACCATGCGGTTCCGGGGCGGCGGGAACAAGCGTTTGCTGCGCACTATCGATTTCAAGCGCGACAAGCACGGCATACCGGCGACGGTGGTGACCATTGAATATGATCCCGGCCGCTCGGCACGCATCGCCCTGTTGAGCTATGCAGACGGCGAGAAGCGTTATATCGTCCAGCCGGACGGCTTGAAGGTCGGACAAAAAATCGTCAGCGGTCCCGACGCCGACATTCTGGTCGGGAACGCGCTACCGCTGCGGAACATTCCTCCCGGCACGACCGTTCATAACGTCGAACTACGTCCAGGCAAGGGCGCGCAGATGGTGCGCTCGGCAGGCGGTTCGGCACAGCTGGTCGCAAAGGAAGGCGACTATGCGCTGATCAAGCTGCCTTCAGGCGAAACACGCAAAGTGCTGCAGGACTGCCTGGCGACGATTGGGCAAGTTGGGAATGCGGATCACGAGAACGTGACCTGGGGCAAGGCTGGCCGTACGCGCTGGGTCGGAAAGCGTCCGCATAACCGAGGCGTTTCGATGAACCCAGTCGATCATCCGCACGGCGGTGGGGAAGGCAAGACTTCGGGCGGGCGTCATCCGGTAACGCCCTGGGGTCAGCCGACGCGCGGCTTCAAGACGCGCAACAACAAGCGGACGGACGCATTTATTGTGAGCCGCCGGAAAAAGAGTTAACCAGAAACGCCGGTGGCGTTTCCGAGACGGGCAGACGCGGCAAGCCGCGTCTCTACAGAGAGAGACTCTATGGCACGTTCGACAAAAAAAGGACCGTTCGTGGATTCGCACCTTTCGACGAGAATCGAAGGCATGAACGCGCGCAACGAGAAGAAGGTGCTGCGCACCTGGTCTCGGCGTTCGACCATCACCCCGGAGATGGTGGGACATACCATCGCGGTGCACAACGGGAGGAAGTTCATCCCGGTATATGTGACCGAGAACATGGTGGGACACAAGCTGGGCGAGTTCAGCTTCACCCGTCAGTTCAAAGGACACTCGATGAGGGCGGCTACTGAGGTGGCGGCAAAACCGGCAGGTGTGCCTGGTGGTCCGGGAGCAATCACTCCAGCAGCGCCACCGGCAGCGCCGAAGGCATAGAAGCAGCTATTAGCTTTTAGCCCTGAGCTAGAAGCTGAGTGCTAACAGCTAAGAGTTGAGAAGACACTATGGAATTTCGAGCGGAAGCACGGTTCATGCGCGTCTCGCCACAGAAGGCGCGGCTGGTGCTGGAACTGATCAAGGGCCGGCGAGTGGAAGAAGCGCGCAACACGTTGCTGTTTACTAAGAAGCGCGTGGCGGCGACGGTGGGCAAACTGCTGCAGTCGGCGATCGACAATGCCAACTTCCTCAGCACGGAAAAGGGGCTGGACGTCGACCTCGACAATTTGTATGTGAAGCAGGCGGTGGCCAATGACGGGCCGCGCATGAAGCGCATCCGTCCGGCGCCGATGGGGCGTGCGTTTCGGTTTGTGCGCAGGATCGCCCACCTGGAAATCGTGCTCGCGGAACGCAACAAGAATGGCGCCCCGGTTGCGACCGTGGTCGGCGAAGAAACAGGCACGAAGAGGGCGGCTCCGGCGAAGAGGGCGGGAGTGAAGGCCAGGACAAAAGCGCCGGCAAAAAAGAAAGCGGTTGGAAAGAAGTCGACCGCTAAGAAATAGGTTTCTTGTGGGGACGGGTCTTCGACCCGTCCAGCCGGGTCAGAGACCCGGCGCCACACAAGGCAGGACTAGGAGCAACGATGGGACAAAAAGTACATCCTTACGGATTCCGGCTGGGCTACACGAAGCCGTGGAAATCGCGCTGGTTTGCCGAGCGGGACTACGACAAGCAGCTGCTCGAAGACGTCAAGCTGAAAGCTGAGCTGAAAGAGAAGCTCAAGTCGGCGGGCGTCAGTTCGATAGAAATCGAGCGCCCGGGCAACAAGCTGCGGATCATGATTAAGACCGCGCGTCCGGGCATCATCATCATTGGGCGCAAAGGCGCCGAGATCGACAAGCTGAAGGCTGAAGTGCAGAAGCGCATGGCCGGCCGCGAAGTGTTCATCGACATCCTGGAAGTGCATAAACCGGAGCTCGATGCGCAGCTGGTGTCGGAATCGATCGCGCTACAACTGGAAAAGCGCGTAGGTTTCCGTCGTGCGATGCGGAAGTCGGTGGATTCAGCGCTGCGATTCGGCTGCAAAGGGATCAAGGTGCGGGTGAGTGGGCGATTGAATGGCAACGAAATCGCGCGCTCCGAGTGGTATCTACAAGGACGGTTACCGCTGCACACGCTGCGGGCCGACATCG